>Ga0209725_1000296_pt1 | contig 30590 bp, 37 predicted proteins | sample I18A1metaG_FD_184145 | JGI IMG/M metagenome (GOLD analysis project Ga0209725, IMG submission 184145) | Lake sediment bacterial and archeal communities from Gulf of Boni, Indonesia to study Microbial Dark Matter (Phase II) - ​I18A1 metaG... | ecosystem: Environmental > Aquatic > Freshwater > Lake...
AGATAGACGTGTCGATCGAGATCATGGAACCGACCCCCAGGCTGCTGATAATTGGAAGCGGCCATCTAGCTCAAGCGCTCACCAGAATCGGGAAGATGCTTGAGTTCGACATCGCCGTGCTGGACCCAATGGCGAAGAAAGAGAGCTTTCCTGAAGCGTTGCAGGTGGTCAGCGATTTTGTGGAGACGGGTTTTCCCAAGGTGAGCGTTGACCCGTCAACCTACATCGTGATACTGACCAGGCACAAGGACGACGTTCCCGCCCTCAAATGCTCTCTGAAGGCGAACGCGGCATACATTGGAATGATAGCCAGCCGGAGACGCGTAGCGCTTGTCTTCAGTCAGCTGCTGAAGGAAGGGTTCACCGAGGAACAGCTTGCGCGTGTGTATTCGCCGGTCGGCCTTGACATAGGAGCTGAGACCCCTGAGGAGATAGCGGTCAGCATCCTCGCTGAAATAACAAAGGTCAGGCGCCTCGGCAAAGAACATGGGGGTACTTCGAAGAAGATTCCGCTGCAAACCATCGAGGCGCTCCGCAAGTAGACGTGCTGCAGCTTGAGCATCGGCGCGTTCGTTGACAAACAGCACCAACCGACAATGAAAGAGATATTCGCCTCGATTCGTTCAAAGAAGGAACTGTGGGAGAATCTGACTGGATTCGTCGCAGACAATTATCGAGTCAAAAACGACTTCGCGTTCTATGGAAAGAACTACGGATGGGCTCTCCGTTTTCGGAAGGCAGGGAAAGCACTATTATCCATGTACCCGGGAGAAGACGCCTTCACGGTGCAGATTGTGCTGGCTGAGACTCAGGTGGAGAAGGCCGCCAGTCTGAAGCTTGGGAAGAACGTGATGAAGGTTCTCCAAAACGCACGTCAGTTTCCTGAGGGCCGTTGGCTCTTCATAAGAATCGGATCGAAACAGGATATTACTGGTGTTCAAAGGTTGCTCATGCTGAAGGCGCCGCCGTTAGGATCTGGCACTAACGCGCAAAGCCTGAAATGCTGAACGAGCCCAATCATACAACGGCTTTCCGAGATTCGCTGCTTACCCATGTGGAGTTCGCTGCCTTTCCGTGTAGACACGAGCGCCTAGGAGAGGCGCAATGACAACAAGTCGCACCTCCTGCTCGAAACGTTCGGAGAGGAAAGATGCGCGGCCATGACCCGTCATGAACAATTGCTCAGCTATCTTCAATCTACGTGTGAGGTTACACTGTCAACTGCGATACGAATCATAAAAAAAGACGAGCATTCCCCACAGACTTCGTAGCGACGTGGCGGGGTTAGGCTAACCCTAGCTCTTTTCCGTCATCTCATGTATTTGTAGAGCTCCCATGATCCCGCTGTCCATAAGGAAGCTCTGTGGGACGAAGTATCAATGAGGTCGCCAAAGCGCTCAAGCAATTTCCGAGTCTCTTCAGAGACTATTTGGACAAGAGAAGCATTCTGTCCCAAACGCGGCAGATCAAGTCTAGACTGAAATGCAGTTCAGGCTTGAGTTTGCCTTGCCAGTTGTGAGCGGAAGAGGGCGTCATCGGACGCAAAATTGCGCGCTTAGAGCGTCACGTGACTATTCTCCGCGTGATTGAATTCGGCGACGAGATCTGCTAGGTCGGTCTCATCGTCGAGCAGGTATAGTAGTTCTATTGCGAGTGGGTCACCCAGTCTGGTCAGGTGTTCCAAGAGAGCCGTGACTTCGACACCCTTCACTCTGAGCAGCTCTGCGCGTTGTCTAACAACAAGCTCGTTCAGGAGTCCATTTGCAACGATACGAAGGTCTTCCGGTTTGGCTTCTGCAAGACCAATGCCAAAGCAGCGTATGATGAACAGGAGCGTCTTGGATGTCAAGGCTGAACCGAAACCGTAGACTGAATCGATTAGGTGGTAGACCGCCTGTACGCTCTTGGTTTTTGGCAGGTCCTTTAACAGGTGAGCTATTTCTTCTGTCTTGGAGGCTAGGTCTTTCAGGCCTCTAGAATGGTCGATGCGTGTACGCGTCCATTGATGATAGCGCATCTGGAACGGGGTGCCTCGGACGTTCAATGTCTTGCCCTGGAGTCTGTTCTGAAGTGTCTCCGCATCCATCCCCTTTACAACGTCCAGGTCGACGCCTAGCTCCTGCAACGCTTGCCTCACGCTGTTTCCGTCATATTCTGGATGATTTGGGGGACCCCACACCTGCTGGTAGCTCAACGGTCGCATATCGTAGGAGATTATCGACATGAAACGGAATAGTACGACCGGGTCAAGGATTGTCTCCGCGGTGAACCCCATTCTGCCAAAGTAGACCACGTACTCGTGGTGAAGCATTCTGTTGAATTCGCTGATCACGTACTCTGCTAGCCTCCCATATGCATCACTGGTTGAGTAGACTGCGAGGGGCTTCACTGCTTGAGCAGCACGCTTGGGACGACTCAAATGATGAGAATGGTGCACGAGAGCATCGGCTGTGTGAGTAATTATCGAACGGTCTCTCGGGGACAGCTCCTCCAGAGCGATGCTTCGCCATTTCCATGCAGATTCTGAAGACGTGCCATGCGTCTTCTCGTATTCCTTGGATAGAACCATTGCTGCCACACGGTCACCAGTCTGGTTGTAGAGTTCCTCCAAACACTTCAGGCGGTCCATGGAATACAAGCAGTCATCAATCTGACGGCTGATGCTGTCCCACATCTCTCGTAGACGCTGGTGCTCGCTACGCTGCGCCATCATCGGTCGAAACGAGTCAACCTCCTGGGGTTTCAATAGAAAGTCATCCTTGAAGCAGTACCAGCCCGCAGCTACCAAGGACATTGGCCTATGGCAGAACTTGCATGTTGGTGGCTGAGAACCCAAGGCCGTATTCAGAGGAGAGTCCCTCTGGCCCAAATATAACCCGATGCGTCTACGACTCGTCCTTGGTATGATTCTGTTGTAGCCTGTTACTTTCGGTTGTTTGGTTTGGAGTTGAGATGGGAGCGGGCGACTGGATTTGGGCCGGCTTCTATTTGTCTGATCTTAGTTTGCTGCGAATGGCTCCGTAGATCGTTGTACCCTAGCTGCGAGCAGGCTAGGTTTCAGGGTTCCAACCGTCATGAGGAGTTCGAGTAGTCCACTGTGTGTGCATGGTGCGGACGCCGGAATTTGAACTCGCAATTTGTGTGCCGGTTTATTGGTGTCAGCAATAGAATTTGAACAGACAGTTGTGTGCATCCGTTCGAGATCAGGCTAGGGTGTCAGGACCGGTGAGGTAGGAGCGCAACCAGCGCGGTTGAGAGTCCGGCTACTACAGCAAGCGCGAGGAAGATCGTGGGCAAGAGTGAAAGGTTGTCTCCGACGATCAGTCCCACGATCACCGGCCCAATCGTGCCTCCTCCCAGAACTCCGACTCCCCATACAATCGCGTTCGACAATGACAGGGAATCCGCTGGCACCGCGTCAGGGACGGCTGAGATGAACACGGGATAGCTGCTGTAGGTGAAAAATCCGAAGAGCGCCAGGCAGGTCATGGCGACGAGCGGGTTCGAGAGTGTGAAGATGTAGAGGATGATCGACAGACTCTGGCCGGCTGTGTTAACTGCAAGCGATCCTCTTCTGTGAAGATCCGAGAAACGCCCGAAGATAATCTGGCCGGGGGCGCCTAGGATAATCGCGATCATCATTATGACGCCTACTCCGAACGTGAATGAGTACTGCTGAACCTCTACGATGAAGACCGACAGGAAACTCGCGACACCTTGACCGAACATTCCGCGTAGGACGCCTATGATTGTCAGCACGAGAACGCTGACTTTGGCGGAGCGGCTGAGAGAAGTTCTATTCCGTGAGTGATTCGCTTCGGTCTGCCGCCGCTGCTCGTCGCTTGACGCGTGATTGTCTATTGGGCTGCTCGAGTGCTTCTTCGGCGAGCTTTCTATCGGAAAGAGTCCAAAAAGCGCTCCGGGAAGCAGGCCGAAGAGTCCCAACGCAATAACCCCGTACGGCAAGTTGAGGGCAGTGATGAGTATAACGACGAGGCTAGGATACAGCGCTCGTCCGAGGCTCCCTAATGCGCCGTTGAGGCCTAACGCCAATCCGATCTTGGAAGGGGGGTAGGCGTGACTGAGAACAGTGCCGCCGACGGGATGGGATACGCTGGACCCTAACCCTCCAATGGCTGCGAAGAGAACGAGGGCGGGGTACAAGCCCAAAGGCAGCAAGAGCCTGATCGTGCCGTTGGTGACCGCCCAGCCCGTTCCAGCCACTCCGACTGCCATCATCACGAGACCAACCGCCAGAAGCGCATCATTTCGCCTAAGCCGGTCGGACATGTGGCCGACGACAGGGCTTCCGATCACCGACGTTAGGTTCCACATAGCCGCGACGACGCCGAGCTCCGGCGCGGTCAAACCGAACACCGCGAGCAGTAGAGGAAAGATGGACAGCGGAACCATAGACACGCCGTCATTCACGAAGTGCGTCAACGACGTGAGAATAAGCGCTCGTCTCTGAAGCGTCGTCTCATAGAACAAGTTCTGTCTACCTAGCTGGAGGTCTTCGCTTGCCTGGACTCGTTGAACCCGATGAGAACCGTGCCCAAGTTCGGGTCGTCAGGATTCCATCCTGCCTTCTGTGAGAATCTGAGGTGCACCGGGACGGTGATCGTTATCGAGACTACGTCTTCGATGCCCGGGACTTCATCAAGCTCTGGAAACGGCAGAGCCTTGTAGGCAAGCTTCAGAGGCTTCCCCCTGGCCCGCGTGAGCGCGTCACGGTAGAGGACTAGGCTCTTGCCTAGGAAGATCGCGTTCGTATCTTTGGATAGCCTCTCAAATTGGCCCGGCTCCCAGACTTCCTCGCCGACGACTCGTTCGCCGTCGGTGATCACTATGATAGGCCCCGGCGGATGTCTCAGAGCTGGGGAATGAGATATCATCACAACATGTTGACGACCAAGAGCTTCTCTGATGCCCTCGTTCACTATGTCCAATCCCGGTAGGGCAAGGCGGAGGTTTGATTCCCTCTCGAGTCCCCGCAGTGATTCCCGGTCCTCATCCGGCAGAATCCAGCATGCTACGACTCCGGGCGTACCGAGCAATCTCTTGACGGCAGACTCGACGGTATCCAAGCTAACCAATTCTGTACCGTGGGTGATTCTTCGGGATCTGGATCCTCTTTTCTATTGGTATCTGGCTGTACGCGGTGTCAACCATTGCCACGGCTGGAAAGACGACTTTGGCGTCATCGATCGGCCCGTAAAGTATGAAGTCAGCGCCGACCGCCGCAGTTGTGGCATTCACCGATGCAAGGCAGGGTTTCACCGCCTCTTCTCCCATCTTCATCTTCAACCCTTTCCATAGAGCAACGGCGTTATGTGCGCCGCATCCCACCGGGAAGCCGAGTTCATCTTTCAGCTCGAACATGGCGCGAAGGGCTTGTCCGAGCGTAGGGAGGTCAAGGACGCATGTGTCGATGAGGGCCTTCTCGATTCCGAACTCTTGCCTCTTGTTCAGTAGTTCTTTGACAGCGCTCGTCCGACCTGCAGTGCTGAAGTCCTTCATGTTGTACGCAAGGATAACTGCACTCTTCACCCCGGATGCTTGGACGGCTTGCAGTTCGTCCGGTTTGCTGTGCGGATTGATCGAGTTGTAGATCACACGATCGAGGAGTCCCTGCTCCTTTGCGTACGAGACGCCGACCGCTCTAATTTCTGCCGAAGGGCTGTCGATCATCATGGGCGCTTTGGTGCGGTCAGCGACAAACTCGATGTGCTTCTTCATGGCGGGAACGCTTGCGCCTACGACGTCCACGATGGCTGGGTTACCCGTCTTATCAGACATTTCGTCCTGAGCCTTCACGAGTTCCTCCGCGGCCGATTCATCAAAGGCTCCTATGTTCTCGTCTTTCACGAGTCTTTGGCGGTGATAGAAGATTGTTCCAACGAGCACGACGGGCCGCTGTCCTGGGACGCCACCAATATTGACTCCTCCGATTTCCAGAACCTTCTGTTCGGCTTTGAAATTCCACAATCTCACGGACACATCCGATTCGAACATCGGTGCCCTAGGGACAGAGACCCACGATAAAGCAGTTGCTGACCGATTATCTAGTCCTCAAGTAGCGACCCGATCTTCTTCGGCTCTTCGACTACTACGAGTTCGCCTTGTTCGTACTCCTTCAGGCTACTCCTAATCCTGCGTATTCCCTCCTGATCAGCAACCTCCTCAAGGGTTGCAATGATTTCCTCTATCTCGCGTGCGTGTTCCTGAAGTTCTTTCAGGACGGATCTTGGCACAGACAAGGACTCGGTCAAGTTAGCTCCAGAAGGTCGGATTCGTACGCGGCTAACAGCAGTTCCGGAGGAGGCCAGGTGACAGTACCGCGGACTGAGCGTCTAGCATATCTTGTGAGTTCCGACCGCCAAGAAAACTACGGATTTCTTTTCGAAATCGACTTGAAAGATCAGCCTGAGCTGTTTCCCAATCGCGTACGATAACGTGCCCTCCCAGCGACCATGAAGTCTATGTCCAAGCTTTGACGGGTCTTCAGCGGTTAGAAGATTCTCGATCGCCTCATCCACTCGCTGTTGAGTAAGTCTGTCAAGACTCTTGTATCCACGTCTGAAAGTTCCAGAGAAGATCGGGATCCAAGTCAAGAATCATGACTCATGGAGCGCGCCTATGTGCTGCTTGATAGGCTAGGGGGAATGAAGCCACTCCAAGGCTTCCTCTTTGTTCTTGAATCTCCTGAGCTCGCCTCTCAGGAGGTCGCGCTTGGCCGATTCGATGTCTTGTTGCAAGTCTTGACTAGACATGACCTCGAGGGTTGCCCAAACCTCATTCTCGGGCATTCCCTTTCGCATTGCGTCGATGACGAAGCGAATCATTTCTTCGAACATCGCCTTGTCCAGCAACAGAGCTTCCATAAGCATCAACAAACAGAGTATGCTCAAGCTGTTCCCTAATTATCTTGTCGCTTCATGTGTTGTGCTGGCTTCTACTGGCGTGGTATTCCGACGACCTTTGACCGATCATCTCGTATTCCTCAAGGACAAGTTCAAGGGCTTCCCTCAGATTCGTGAGGGCCTCTTCCTCGGTCTTGCCTTGGCTGATGGCCTCTGGAAGCTCGACGCATCTAGCCGCATAGTAGCCTGACTCCTCGTCCCTCCTCAGACGAACCGTGAAGGTGCGTTGAACCATCCTGATCAGCTGAGGCAACACATTAAGCAGCATATTTAGGTGTCGATCGAAGACGGAACGCAACTCATTATTGGAGGACTGTTCCCTGCGTGGAGTAAACGACGAGGCTCACCGGTCGAGAGCGATAGCGCTCGTGAACCAAACCGCATTCTTGCATGAAGCGAACATGAGGTGAGATATACGTCGATGAGTAATGAGTCCAAGACTGAGCTATCCACTGTCGATCATCATGGGCGCCTTGGTCCGGTCAGCGACAAACTCGATTTGCTTCTTCATCGCGGGAACGCTTGCGCCCACAACATCCACCATGGCTGGGTTGCCAGTCTTATCAGACATTTCCTCCTGGGGGAACGACGGGAAGCCATCTTCGTACCGGGCGGCTGTGGGCGAAAGAGGCCTTTGGGGGTAATACCTAAATTTGAGGGCAAGCTGTCTAGACTAGGGTGTGATCATGGCAGTTGTCACCGTAGATGAGCGCGGGCGCATGACGATTCCGTCGCAATTCCAAGTGAGGGGCACCAGGGCCACACTCATCCCTGCAGGTCCTTTCTTGATCGTCATCCCCATTCCAAGTCGGGCCTTGGAGGCCTCTGCGAGTTGGCTTCCCACAAAGCTCAGCAGGAAGGAACTGAAGGCCCTGGCAGAGAAGGCGGCGCGCAGGGACGCGCTCAAGAGGGCCGGAAGAAGGAAACAGGCTTGATGATAGAAGCGGACATGCTCTACGCTCACGTCAAGACAGACGACTGGCTGAAGCCTACGGCCGAGAAGCTTATGCGACGCATGGTCCGCGGAGAGTTCGGAGTTGTCTTCGCTAGTAGAGAGGTACTACACGAGCTCTACTATGTTTCGATGGAAGAGGGTGTTCCATTGGAATCCTACATCTCCAGGCTTGCGGCGCTAACAGCGCTGCCGAACCTGAAATACTTGGACACAACATCTGAGATCGACATACTTGCAGCGACATTAATGAAACAGTTCAAGCTGAACTCGATCTTCGATGCGTATTACGCCGCAACGGCCCTCAACGCTGTCCCGGACAACACCATAGTCTCAACTGACGAAGTATTCGACAAAGTCACAGGGATCAGGAGGACAGATCCACGAAACCTATAGACACACACCGGTACTTACGCGAGAGACTCCCGCCGATAGTAACACGATTCGAGTAGATCTGCTATCGTTTTTGCTTTATTGCGAAGAGGACTTTCTCCGCCGTCAGGGGTAGATCAAAGATCCTTGAACCCGTCGCGTGCGCAACCGCGTTCGCGAGAGCGGCCGCGGGCAGATCTACGGGTGGTTCGCCCATGGCTTTTGCGCCGTAGGGGCCTACGGTTCCTGGATACTCGACGATGATTGTCTGGATTTCTGGTATGTCAAGGGAGGTTGGAATGTAGTAGTCGCCGAGCGTAGGGTTCGCGACGATTCCGTCGACGTGAATGAGCTGCTCCATCAGGCCGTATCCGAGCGCCTGGATGGTTCCGCCTTCGATCTGGCCTTCGAGCGACAGTGGGTTGATGGCTCTCCCCACATCGTACGCGACGGTGATCTTGACCGGTTTGACAACGCCCAGTTCCGTGTCTACCTCTACTTCGGCGACAACGGCGCCGTACGTGTACTGCTGGTATGTGGTTCCCTGGCTGTTCTCCGGGTCGAACTCGCACTTTGGCGCCATGTAGAAGCCGGTCTCCGTCAGGCTGACGTGTCTCTTGTGGCACTCTTCTACAACTTTCTCGAAGCTGATCGTCCATCCTGGGTCGTCAGGGTGACGGATCAGCCCATCTCTTGTCGTCAGCCGTGAAGGGTTGCAGTGCAGGAGATCGCCCGCGACCGTCAGTATCTTGTCCTTCAGTTTCTGCGCCGCCAACTGCGCTGCTCTTCCCCCTATCACGATCACGCGTGACGCTACCGTTGGGCCAGTTTCTTGGCAGGAAGCCGTGTCCGGCCTGTCTAGCTCGAACTGATCGATCGGCAGGCCGAGTGTCTCAGCGGCCATTTGGGCTAGGCCTGAAATGGCGCCTGTACCGTACTCGGTGAGCGCGGTTCTCACGACCACTTTTCCGTCCGGTTTGATGAGGATCTGGACGGCGGCGTAGTCGTTGCCTTCTGGTCCCAGGCTGTTTCCGTGATACATCAGGGCGATCCCGATTCCCCGGCGAAATGTGCCTCGGTCGCCACTGAACTCGAGCCTCTTGGTACGCCAGTTGCTCGCTTCTCCTGCGCGTGTGGCGCATTCCTCAAGCCCGCACGCATCGTCCACGGGCTGGCTGGTGGCTGTGAGCGTCCCAGGTCTTAGCATGTTCTTGAGCCTCAGGTCGAGCGGGTCCATGTCAAGCTTCTTTGCCAGCTCGTCCATCTGGCACTCGGCGGCGAAGTGGACTTGAGGGCTTCCGAACCCTCTGAACGAGCCGGCCATGGTGTTGTTCGTGTACATGCAGTACGCGTCGGTCTTCACATGCGGGATCACGTATGGCCCGGTTGCGTGGAAGCATGCCCGGATTATCACGAGCGGGCCGAGTGAGGCGTAGGCTCCAGTGTCCGAGACGACAAGCGCCTCTGACGCCGTCAGATGTCCGTCATTCTTTGCGCCGGTCTTTAGTGTGATCACGAACGGGTGACGTTTCGTGTGGGCTATCATTGACTCATGTCGACTGTACGCGAGTATGGCTGGTTTCCCGGTCTTCTGCGCCACCAACGCCGAGATCGCGCACGTGTCAATGGGCATCTCATCAGACTTGGGCCCGAAGGCGCCGCCCGTGGTTGCCTGAATCACTCTCACTCGGTCGGGGCTCACGCCCAGGACCTTCGCCACGCCGGTCTGAACGTAGAAGGGCGTCTGCATCGACCCGACGCATGTGACCGACCCGTCCTTCTCAACCCATGCCATCCCAACCTCGGGCTCAAGGGCGGTCGGGTCTTGAAACTGAGTCTTGTAGGTGTTCTCGATGGTCACATCAGCCTGCCGGAATCCCTCTTTCACGTCGCCCTTTCTGACCTTCAGGTACTTTGCGACGTTTCCGCTGTCGTGGACGCGGACGGAATCCGTCCTCATAGCCTCGACCGGGGACAGCACGGCTGGCAGACGCTCGTACTCCACTGAGACCCGGTCTGCGGCTTCTTCAGCGATCTCCAGATCTCCAGCGGCGACTACGGCTACTGCCTCACCTTGGCATCTCACCTTAGTAGTCGCCAGGAGAGGCCGGTCGGGCAGTAGAGAGTACGCCTCGTTGATTCCCGGTATGTCTTGAGCGGTCAGGACGACCACGACGCCGGGCACCTGCTTCGCCGATTGCGTGTCGATCCGTTTGATCAGGGCGTGAGGGACGGTTGACCGCACCACCTTGACTCTGACCGCGTCTTTCGGCGCGATGTCGGATGTGTAGAGCGGCACGCCGAGGATTTTGTCGAGCGAGTCGAGTCGCTGAACGCTCTTTCCAATCACTGCGAGGCCTTCGGCCTCGCGAAGTTTCCGAACAAGCTCGGTCTCAGTCAAACCGAGACCTCCCGAATCTCCTTCGCTGCCTCCTGAATGGCCTCGATGAGCTTGTAGTACCCAGTGCAGCGACACAGGACTCCGCTGATCGCCTGTTTGATCTCGTCTCTGGAAGGCGCTGGGTTATAGTCGAGCAGATTCTTCCCTGCTAGCACGATCGCTGGGATGCAGAAACCGCACTGGGCGGCGTTGTACTTCATCAGCGCCTTCTGGACCGGGTGCAGCCTCTCGCGTGTCCCTACGCCTTCGATTGTGACGATTCGTTTGTCTCTTGCTTGGACGGCGAGCATAAGGCAGGAGTTGACGAGGCGGCCGTCCATTATGACCGCGCATGTGCCGCAGTCTCCGGTCCCGCAGCCCTCCTTCACCCCCTTCATATTCAGCCGGTCTCTCAGGACATCGAGTAGTCTTTCCGTTGATTCGACGACGAGCGCGTGGTCCTTACCGTTCACGTTGAGCTTGACGAGATGCCTAGCCAATGTCTCTCACTTCCCCACGATGCTATGCCAGCAATCCATGAGAGCTCGGCGGAACAGCACCTTCGCGGCCTCACGTCGATAGTCGGCTGAGGCTCGATAGTCAGATGTTAGCGCCAACTCGTCTCCCAGTCGCTTGACCGCTGAGTCGACCGTCTCCTCATCCAGCTTCTGGCCGAGTAGCTGCTTCTCAACGCTCTCGGCTCTTTGGGGGATCTTCCCCTTCAGACGGTTTAGGGCGACTCTGGCGCGTGTGATCTTGGAGCGGGCGTTATCTGTTTCGAGGAGGGCGGCGACGGATACGAGCGCGAGGATGAGGGTGTTTCGCATTCCGAGTTTCTGGAATGAGCATGCCGCGTGAGCGCTAGGCTCAGGGAAGGAGACTTCAGCGAGGATCTCGTCGCCGTACAGGGCGGTCCTCCGCTTTTCAATCAGAAACTCCTGCAGAGGCATCTCGCGGGTTCCGCTCTTTCGGATCGTTCTAACTCTTGCGTCGAGCACTAAGAAGACCGGGATCAGGTCCTCGGAGGAGGATGCGGCGCAAATGTTTCCGCCGACGGTGGCAACGGTTCTGATGTTCGGTGACCCGAACTTTCTCACCGCGTCGTTGAGGATCTTGCCCCAGGCCGTGTCGTTGGGCTGCGCCTCTAGGTCGGCGATCGTCGTCAGCGCGCCGACCCTGATCTTGCCGTTTTCCCGCTTGACGTATCTGAGCTCCGAGAGCCCTGACAGATCCACCAGATTCCCGACGGACACCTGTTTCCTCTTGATGCGTGGCAGCAGGTCCGTTGAGCCGGCTATTGGGAGCGTATCCGACGGGTTCTGTTCGAGATAACTGAGTGCGTCCTCAAGGCTGACTGGAACGTGCACGTTGAATCTTGGGATGGGTCATCCCCCGCTCACTGGCGGAATGACCAGCACGAGGTCACCGTCTCTGAGCGGAACTGACATATCAAGTGGTTTCTGGAGAACCTTGTTGATGTACACGAAAACGTACTCTCGGAGACGACCCGCCTCGTCAAATAACACGTTCCTTTCCATCTTCCCGTACCGGTCGGCTAAAGTTCGTAATAGTTCGCCGAGCGTGTTTGCGGTCACTGTTATCTCGCCGCTTCCTGCGGCGGTTCTCAGCTCGTGAAACAGCCGCACCTTAACTGATGCCACTACGCGCTCCGCTCGCTCTTCTCGGCTCGTAGGGCGTTGAATAGACGCTCTGGTGTGATGGGTATGGTGAAGCATCGGACCCCGACCGCGTCGTGGATGGCGTTTGAGATCGCCGCGGTGACAGGAACAAGCGCGATTTCGCCGACCCCTTTTGCTCCGTAAGGGCCGGAGTTCTCGAAGGTCTCCACGGGCGTGACCTCGATCTCTGGCGCATCCATGATCGTCGGTATCAGGTAAGTTGTGAAGTTTGGAGTCTTGAGGTATCCGTCTTCGATGATTGCGTCCTCCGTCAGCGCGTATCCGAGGCCTTGGACGACGGCTCCTTCGCATTGTCCCCTGAACCCTTGAGGGTTGATCACCTTGCCTGAGTCGGGAACCACGAGAAAGCGTAGCACCTTCGTCCTTCCAGTGAGCGTGTCGACTTCGACTAGGGCGACGGCGGTTGCGTACATGAACGCCCAGTGGGGAATCTCGATGCTGCCTTCCACGGGACGCTCGAACCTTGGGACCTCAAACCCAGCCTCCACGCGTGTCTGGTCTCCCTTGGAACGAGCGTGACGAGCCAGAGAGGCGTATGCGGCGCTTCGCTTCGGGTCGTCTCGGACGACGACTGCGCTTTCATGACATTCAAGGTCGCCCTCGGAGACGCCAAGCACTTGAGCCGCACATGAGATCAGGAGTGAGCGCAGCTTCTCGGCGGCTCTGATTATCGCGTTTCCGCCCACGTAGACTGATCTGGAAGCGGAAGAGCTTCCCGTGTCAGGCGCAAGCTCAGTGTCCGCAGAGGCTAGGTGTACCTCTTCAAATCGGCAACGCAGCGCCTCGGCCGCGATCTGCGCGTAAGCTGTCACGTTGCCCTGCCCCATGTCAGGGCAGCTCACGCCGACGTCGAAGCTTCCCACTTCGTTGAGTGTGATGGATGCGGCCCCAAAGTCTGGGAGCGCGCCGAACGTGAACCCCTTCAGAGCGCAGGCGATTCCGATTCCTCGCTTGCACCAAGGTTCAGACGGCTCGTGTTTGTGGGCGTCCTTGTTAAGCCAGAGGTCTGATTTCGAGGCGACTTCCAGAGTTTCGCGTACTCCTATGCTTCCTGGAATCTTGACGCCGAAGACGCCGACATCTCCTTCTCCGGTCGCGTTTAGTCGTCTGATTTCGAGCTTGTCGATGCCAAGCTTCTCGGCGATGATGTCGATTTGGGATTCCATGGCGAAGTTGGATTGCGGGGCGCCGAATCCTCGGAACGCCCCGGAGAAACCGTTGTTGGTGTAGATGCAGAACGCCTCGATGTCGATGTTGGGGATGTTGTAGGGTCCGCAGCATGTTTCCATGGTGACATCGAGGATGGTTCCGCCGAGCGAAGCGTAGGCGCCGGTATCGGATACGATTCTGATCTGGTTGGCGAGGAGCTTTCCGTCTGCGAGAGCTCCGGTTCGGGCGGTGATGATTACGGGATGCCGTTTCAGCCCTGAGATCCCGGACTCCTCACGGGAGAGCACGATCTTGACGGGGCGTTTCGTCTTCAAAGCCAACAGTGCGAGCTGGATCTGGACGGTGACCTCGTCCTTGCCGCCGAAGGCTCCGCCAACGATCGATGAGATGACTCGGATCTTTTCGCGCGGGATTCCGAGCGCCCTTGCAATCTGGAGCTGGTCACGGTAGGGACACTGACCTCCAACATGGAGGACAACGTTGCCGTTCTCGTCGAGGTCTCCTACACCCGCCTCGGTCTCAAGGAACATGTGCATCTGGCGGCCGGTGCGGTATGTGTTCTCGACGACGACCGCGCACTTCTTGAACGCAGACTCTACGTCGCCGTTTCTGATGTGCGCGTGCCTGTAGATGTTGCCAGCCTCGTGGACGCGCGGAGAATCAGCTTTCATCGCATCAACTGGATCTGGAACTACGGGGAGCGGCTCGTAGTCAACGTCGATGAGACCGAGCGCACGCTCTGCGGTCTCAGGGTCCTCTGCGGCTACGAGCGCGACTGCGTCGCCTTCGTAGCGGACCTTCTCCTCGCAGAGGACGGGCTGGTCAGGAGTCACGATCCCGTACCGGTTTGTTCCTTGAACGTCCTTGTGCGTGAGTACCGCAACGACGCCTGATAGGGCCTGTGCGCGTGAGGTGTCGATACGTTTGATCAGGGCGTGAGGCCGGTTGGCTCTCAGGACTCTCCCGTAGAGCATATTCTCGAAGTGGAGGTCTGAGTAGTACTTCGCTCGACCCGTCGCTTTGTCCACGGCGTCGGGTTTCGTGATCTGCTTTCCAACCCAACGTAAGTCGCGCAGTTCAGCCATCTCTCAGTTTTCACCTCCGGCTACTGGAGGAAAGACGAGCAGCTCGTCGCCGTCTCTGAGTCGAGCGTCTTGGCTGAGGCGCATTCCGTCTCTCACAACGTACAGGTATACTCGGTCGCGAACTGGTAGCTGGTTGACAACGTCTTGAGTCGTCGCATTTTCCCGTAGTTCCAGTTCGAACGCGCTCTTTTCCAGACCGCCCGCAGAGGCCCCGTACAACTTGACCCTCACCTTCAAGGCATCTCCCACGTCCGACGAGTCTCGGTCAGTCTCTGTACGGCCTTGTAGAGAAGTGACGGTATGACCGCTCGTCTGTAGTCGGCTGATCCTCGTATGTCAGTGATCGGCGAGGATTCGCTCGACGCGATCTGACCTGCCTCCCAAATCACAGCGTCTTCTAGGATCCGGTTTCGAAGGAAGTCGTCGCATCTTCTCGCTCTGACGACGACGGGCGCGACTGCTCCCATGGCAACCCTGACATCTGAGAAGCTGTTTCCGTCGCGCGCCCATCGTACCCAGATAGCGAGATTCGCGACAGATATGAAGTGGGCCTCTCTCAAGCCGAGCTTCAGAAATGTGGCGTCGCAGGGCTTCTGGACGGCGTCGAAGGAGATCTCGGTTATCAGCTCGTCAGGTCTCAGGTCAATCGTGCGGTAGTCTGTGAAGAACTTCTCAATCGGGATGCTGCGTTTGCCTCTATGATTCTGTACTGTGATGGTGGCGGCGAGGACGTAGAGCGGCGGGATTGTGTCTCCTGCGGGTGAAGCGTTCGCAAGGTTGCCGCCGATCGTTGCGCGGTTCTGAAGCTGAATGACTCCGATCGTCCTAGAGGCGTCCACGAGCATGGGACAGGAGTTGTCCAAGACTGGGGATTCGATTATGTCCGAGTATGTGCTGAGTGCGCCAATGCGAACCGTGGAGCCTTCTCTGAGAATGTACCGCAGCCCGCCTAGGCTGGAGATGTCCAGCAGTTCTCTCGTCTGGAGGAGCCCGTCTTTCAGCTGAATGATTGCGTCTGTTCCGCCCGCGATGGGTTTGATCTTGCCCGATCTTTCGTGGAGAACGCTCAGGGCGTCTTCGAGCGTCTTCGGGGCCACTACATCGATATCGCTCAGCCTCATCGCGCGCCCAGCTCTATTTCTTGCGTGCCGCGTCTTCCACGGCACGGACTATGCTTGTGTAGCCCGTGCATCTGCAGAGGTTGCCCGCGATCGCGGTCTTGATATCCGCAAGGCTCGGGTTGGGGTTCCGACTTAGGAGTGCCTCAGCGGAGACGATGAAGCCCGGTATGCAGTGGCCGCATTGCACCGCACCGTTGTCTACGAATGCTTTCTGAACGTAGTTCGGGATACCTTCTTTCATGAAACCCTCTGACGTGGTGACTTCTGACCCGTCGGCTTGAGAGATGAGTACGAGGCATGAGAGTACGGGCTTTCCGTTCATGAGGACGGTGCAGGCGCCGCATTCTCCCTTGCCGCAATCCTCCTTTGGCCCCGTGATGTCTAGCTTCTCCCGCAAGACTTCGAGAAGGGTGTGAGCTGGAGGAGCTGATACAGAGACTTGGCGGCCGTTCAGTGTGAACGAGAACTGTCTCTTCATAGCCGCGAGCTCCTTCGATCTGCTATCTCTCCGTTCTAGATTGAGACGTGTATTATTCAGACAAGACTTTCCACGTTTTCGAGCGCGGAGTCCTCGGTAGCTACGGAGGAGCCATTATTAACAATTCGCTGGTTGTTCCGTCTCGCTGAGAGTCACAGAAAGAGCGAGGTTCGAACTCGGTTCTCCGCACCAAGCGGCGCACACGCAACGGCTTCGCCTCTCTCCTTGCTCCCATTTCTGTCTAGGTTAGGGAACAATCCGGAACGATCTCTCTTTCCGGCTTGACTAGGCTCTCATGCGTCAGGTACTTAGGTTGTCCCTCTTGGGCCCACAGCGATCGATCTCGTCGTGCGGAGCTTGTGAAATCTTCGGTCTACAGTGGAAGAGACAATGATCAATTAACCTTGAGAGACTAGGTTTGCGGAATCCGACAATTCAGGCACGTGGGTTCCAATCCCTCCCGGCCCACCACGATTCAGGTTCGGAACCTCGACGCCCCTTTTCAAATCAGGCAACGGACTCTGCATGAGCGCGCTTAGAGTCTCTGTCGAGAAATCCCGTCACAGGCACCTGCTATCGGAGACTGAGGTGAGGCTGGGGTGCGATAACGTTGGACGCGGTTCCACAATCACCGCAGACGTCTACCCCCGCCGGCTCGGATTGTTCTGCGAGAATAACAGGACGCCCTCGAAGATTCTCGTGGAAATGAATGAAACCTCGCTCACCGCTCTGACCCTTGACAATGTGACGAGGCTTGAGGCGGAACACCGTGCCGGGAGCTACCTCGAGTCGATTGTCAAAGCCGTGAAGCCTGGCTTCAACATGACAACAAGCAGTTGAAGGGCAAGGTCAGAATCATCGACGGCGATGATACGCCAACACTCAAGGATGAGCGAACGCCACCCCAAGAAGAACTCGGCAAGGTCACTAGAGCTTCAGAGTCCAAGGCTCGAGTTGCAGTTTGTCTTGTTGCGCATTCAGGTCTGCGGCCGGATCTTGGAGACTACACCATGACACAAGAGTTCAGAGAGGGTATGGGGAAGCGAGCAGAACTCGCAAAGGGATATCTTTGGATGATTCCTAAAGAGAAGTCCGCGTGATAACCAAAACGCGACTTCCCCTTCCTAACGAAACACTGTCCGTCTTTCTAGATTCTATTGATGGATCTCCTTTGTGAGCCGAACAACGGAATCGTTACGGTGAGCGAGGAGCGTCTAAGCAAGAAGCATTCACCACAGGGGCATTAGAGATGCGACTCTATTCCCGCCAGCTGATGGACCGACGATTTCTGTACTCGTCGTCAAAGTTGTTCGGTTGGTGACGAGCGGTCTCAAAGGGACCAGTCTTGCAGGCTGTTGCCGCAGCCGTCCTGCAATGCCGTGTGAGGAGGCTCTTAGCGTCTTCACGCTCACTATCATAGCGGTTCTCCGCTATGACTATATGGCGCTTACGCCGTGATGTAGCGTATCCGCTTTGGAAGGAGGTGAAGACCAAGATGCGCTTAGGCGAAGTTGAGATACCTGACTACGACAACGACCTGCAGAAAGTGGCAGGCTATGCCAAGAAGGTCTATGAATACTATAAGTCAAATGAGATTCCAAAAGACGACAACCTCGCTGTTATGCTCGACTACAAGTCAAAGATTAGCGGAGCCTTCGACGCCCGACTACGTGCACTGAGACTTTACGGTTTCATCGAAGGACGTGGGACATTTCGTGTCTCGGAACTAGGGAAACAAGCAACATTCGGCGAGGAAGCACAAAAGGCGAAAGCGCTTTTCAAAGCATTCTACAATGTTTGGGGAAAATTCTATGACCGCTACCGATTCGAACTTCCCAGGGAGCGCGACTCCGTCGCAAGACTTGCCTCAATCGCAAAATGTGAACCCGCTGAAATGGCCAGCGTAGAGAAGCGTCTTAGAGGACTTTTCGAGGCCGATGCAAATTTGATTAGAAGCCTAAAGACAGAACCATCTATGGGTGAAAGATTGACACCACTGAATCAACAACTAGGCCCGATAATCGAAGGAGAACGTGAAAAGATGCAGTTCATAGAGATCAGGGCCGGTCCATACTACTCACGGATGCCGTACACGAAAGTGGGTAGAGACACGATCAAGACCTTCCTTGATTCATTGAAGTTTGAAAACGAAGAAAGAGAGAAACCTAACAAGAGGGAAAAACCATCATGAACCAGTTCAGATTCAATAGGTAGAAACCGATGGAGGTGAGAAGCGAAACATGCCGCAAAAGGGCCCGGGCGGGGGTGTCAACGTATACATGCTAATGGGCAAGTTGCGAAGCCTCGACAAGAAACTGGTGGAATTGAAACGAGCCACTGATAACATGAATACCAAGATCGACGACATCCGCAAGACATTGAACGAAATCAAACCACCTGTCGTTAAAGCCTTGGAGAGATCAGAGTGAAGGCAACACACCTCACCAAGCTGGTTAACCGACGTGTTGAACGCTCGGTTGACTACGCAACGCCGCAGGGTGTGGTCGCACTGCTCCGCGAACATGCGGAGAAACGCGGCCTCCCAATTCCTCAGATGCTCGAAATTCTTGCGGAAGGCCGTGTTAGCAGTGTCTCGTTCACTAGGGATAGACCCTATTTCCGCTTTTACGCCAGCGCCAACAGCAGCCGAGCTGCTATTACTATCAACACCGACAAGGGTGAATACGAAATGACGGTCGATTTGTCGCAACTAGCCGATCAGAACTCACCACCCGACAGACGACTGCCCACCCACTAGGTTGGAACTGGGCAGACTTAATTTTCGCAAACGGTTCGCCGCACCCTCAAATAGCAAACGGAGACACAGCGACACACTGTCCGCTTTGCATGCGGCGCTCTTGCGATTTCAACTGGCGACTTGTCCGCTCCGTATCCTCGAGGATGCAGCGCCACGACGGGCGGGAGCGCTCAGAACAAGAGCTCTGTAGGTAGCTGTGGAGCATTTGACCCCTTTTACTTGAAACGAACCCATCAAGACTCCCAAGCCATTCAAGCTCTGTCCAGCCTTGCTTGCGGTTCTCTAAACACGTGAAGAACCGCCTCGACTAATGACTGTTTGAAGTCCTGATCGAACTTCAATTCAACAAGCTTCTTCCTCACCTCGTCAGCAGACTTGGGCGACCAGTTCGCATCGACCTTGAATACATCCGGATTCAATCTCGCAAGGGCGGCGTCCGCAGCTCTCTGAACTATCCTTACCTCCTCCTTTGTTACCCTGCGCCGATCTGATTTTTCGACGTGTGCGATGACCTGTTTTGCGATGTCTTCGGCTAAGAATGTCTTCATGAGCGATATTGCAACAGCGAGAGGCATTATCTTGCCGAAGTATTCATCGAATCCCTTTTTCAACGCTTTCACCTGAAGAACACTCTTGCAGCCTCGTCAACGAGTTTGCCTTTGCCGCCTTCGACAGCGCCAAGTAAGAACTGGGAAGCCGTGGCCTGTAACATCATTCTGAATCTGTCCCTCGTCTGGTCGCTCACGTGTCTACCCAGGCTACGCTCAATCGCAGCGTCGACTTCAGGCCGCGCAAGCAGAATAGCAATGTGATTCTCGATTCTCGATTTCACATCAGAGTCTAGCTTACGCGTGGTCAAGTCTATCCCTTGCCGAAAAGCCGTCCTTTCAGCCTCTACTCTAAGCGCTCTTTGATGCGACATTTCCTTCCGAAGCTCCTTGTATTCACGATATGCTTGAACAGCCCTCCAGCCGTACTGCAGCCCTATGTATGCAGCGAAAATGACCACTGCATGCTGCGGAAAAGCCGCGGCGGCTATGCTTACTACAGTATTCATAGTTGCCGTCTTGGATACTGATAGCGTAATGCTTCTTGCCATGGAAATAGCTGTGGTGATGGAAGTTGGTCTGCGCGGTCCCTTCGTTTTCGCTCCCACTATGAACCCCTCTCGTTCCACGGCAGATTCGCAATCGCGATGAGGTTGTGCAAAGCCAGCCGCTCGACTGGCGAAAGACTGGTCGAGGCACAATCCTGGTGGTTGCAGCGCGGCTCTCTCCCTCTAACCGGTCTGCCATCATTCGAGTAGTACAATCCATGAGATGCATCAAACGACCACCCCGCGCTAGCCCACATGTCAGGCCTCAGTTGTCTTACCAAACGAGGCGAGTCAATGCCCAAGAGCAGGGAACGATATCCTGAATCCTTAGCATAAAGGACGAACTCAGAGATCTCGTTCAATATGCTCTTGGGATTTCTAGCCCGCTTCAGCAGATCTCCGCATGGGTAAGCAAAGGTGTCGATGGCTTGCTCCGCCGCCGTCCGAACGAATTCCCGAAGCTGGTAGGTGCTTGACCCTACTGCCAAAGCTAGAACGCGGTAGTTGCCTCTGGCAAACCTAGTGAGAGCGAGCGTCCTCCTTAGAGCTCTTGTGAAATGCGCATTCTGATAGAACGAATACCGGCCATCCGCCTGGTAGACATAATCATCGGGGGATATTACCCAATCCGCACTCAGTTGTACCGCAGCGTTGTGATATTGTTTCACGTCCAATTCATCGAGAAGCGCGTCTCGTCCAACAGCAGAGATGACTAGCGGACTGACCCCGCCCAGGGCGCACCTCAAGACGGCTATGCGAGAATGGATTCTTCCCATCTGCATCAGCTCACAGAAGTTGACGATGGCACCTTTCGATGACAGAGGCGCCCTCAGAAAACCAGATAACGAGAGCTTGTCCCGCAGGCGAAGTTCCGGAATGAACTGGGGTGTACGTTCCCTCAGAGCATCTGATTTCAGGGGCGACAGGTCAAGGATTACTTATCCTCTCCCGAATTCGGGTTGTCCAGAAGCGACGCGGAAGCGTGAACAGCAACGAATGGACCGAACAAGGCGGGGGCCTCGACGGAATGCGTCACTGGTCATCAAACTTCCGTAATCTTACACGGGAGTACTTTAATCTGGCGGCTTAGTGTTGATGTTATCAACAACAACAAAGCCAAGGCTTATACCCTAGGGCACATCATTCCTAACACCAGATGATCATAGGAGACGATTGAGGTTGCCGGGAGAGATCAGGGATCCGATACACGGCGACGTTTTTCTTCAAGACATCGAGCTGCAAATAATAGACACCCCTCAGTTTCAAAGGCTGAGATGGCTCTCAGAACTGCCCACGGCTCAATTTGTTTACCCGGGCGCAACGCATTCTCGCTTTTCGCACTGCATTGGTGTAATGGAACTAGCAAGCCGTATCTTTCGGAATCTGAAATCTCTGACTAACAAGTCTCTCAATGGGAGACAGGAGGATCACAGAAACCTTCGGATCGCTGCGTTGCTGCATGACATAGAGGCACCGCCATACTATCCCGTCTTCCAAGAACATTTCTTGTTGAAAGATGATCTTAGATCACTTAGGAGAGAATATGTGAGAGCAATATGCGAGAGCGTTAGTCACCAATACAACCAAGAGGTCGATGCCGACATAATCGTGGGCATCCTAAACGACGAGAGCGAGTTCAGATACCTGAGTCAGATCATTGACTGCGAAGTTGGTGCAAATCGGCTCGATTATCTGATGCGCGACGCGTTCTACTGCGGGGTCAACTATGGCAAGATTGATCCCAGAATCCTTTATGAATTCTATCACGACGGGGGAGAAATCGTGCTGCTGAAAGAAGCATTGCCGCTGGTGGACGCGGTCTTCAATTCATTGTTCCAGATGAAAATCAATGTGTACGACCACAGGATCTCAAAACTCGTAACGAGGATGGTCTATGATATGATTGAAGAAGGACTGCGCAAGCATCTCTGCAAAACAACTGATCTTCTTCGACTCAACGACGGGGAGTTCTTGGAGGAAATGGAAAGAATCAATCACGGGTCAGCTCTGCTCCTGAAGAACCGGAAACTTCTGAAGACTGCTTCAATCCTCGATGCGGTTTCCCTCAGAGATCCTGAGATGCCCAGGTACTTTGAAACATTCAGAAAGAAGGAGAGTGTTGAGAAGGAAATTCGCGATGAAACATCTGTGCCCTCGGTGATTGTGGAATTCTCAACTCTCCGCCACCCCCCTTCAACGCCGATCGAGGCACGAGTGAACGCACGTCGAGTTAGATTATCAGACGTGCCTCTTCTTAGGAAATGGTATGACAAAGAACCTTATCGGCAATGGAAGATGTTTGTCTTCTGTGAATCGCACGAGAGAGAGAAAGTACACGAGGAATGTGAGAAGCTCTTGGGGCCTCTTGAGATTGGGAGAGAAGGTGAAGAACGAAAAATCATTCCTTCCCTTAAGGAGATGTATGATCGATTGGACAGCGAAATGGCTGGCCAAAGTGTCAGGTCGTCAATAAAATCGAAGGTCATTGAGCTTCCCAAGCACGAGTTCCTGACCTTACGAGCACTCGTGGATGTAGGTCCCTGTACAGCACAGGAGATTTCCAGGAAGACCAAACGCGAAAGGTCCACGGAGAGCCTGTTGCTCAACCGCCTTGCTGAATCCGGATTTGCGGAGAAGCAGCGGCAGGGCAAGAAGATATACTTCAAACCAATAGCGCCTGTGATCGGTGCCCTTAAGGAACTGTGAACGAATCCGAGTCTCAGGGCGCGTTCTCCACAAGAATACATGGCGACGAAAGCGCTTGCGGTCGTGCTCCCCCTTCTCGTTTGTCGTCTTTCTCAATGGTTTGTTGTCTCTCGATAGAAAGAATAATGCCTCTAGCTGGCGATACCTTGAGCGTTAGGGTCGCGCCCGTGAAGGCGGTATGCCACAAAAAGAGTCACGGACGTGCACTCGCCGTCCAATTGGCTGGCCGAACGTACACTCACTCACATCATCGGATTTCGAGCCCAGAACTAGTAGGGTTCCGAACCAAGCGGGCTCCAGCGACCTCCGAGCTGTCCTGTGGTGCCTCTAGTCACACAGCCAATGGTAGAATCGATTGATCGAAGGCTGATGGCTCTGTTCATTGTGCCAATCGGCAGATCGGCGAATAGATTCCACGTAGAGGTTCGGTTCACGGCCGCTTGCCACAACGACGATCCTTGGGTAGTTGTGTGGAACATAACGCGCAACTATCACATCGTTCTCAAGCCAGAGTCTCTCTTGGCAACAGAACTGTGCTGTTGTTGATGCCTGACTAAGCGGACCGGTCGTGGGAAGAGAGAAGGTGACATCGTAGTCGTGGATAGGGTGATGTGGCTCCATCAACCCCTATTTTGCGCTGAGAATGAGCCAAGGGAATCCCCTTGCCTTCAAATCGTGCCAAGCGTCAAGGAACACTGAGATCGAGCGATCAGTATAGGCGTGCTGCGCTTCGACATAGAGAGGAACTTGGTCTACCCTACCCCAGATCTTGTTCTTGGTACAGCTCACGATGAAGATGGTGCTTTGCGGATCGCAGCCGTCTTCTATGACTTCTTTCCATGTCCTAACGCGCCGGACTCCTATCTCTGGCCGGCTTAGTCTTCGATTCAAGATCCTTCGGATTAGGTACGCTGGGCTAGCCTTTGGGTCGCTCCAAAGGAGACTGTAGCTCGTCTTCCAGATTAGCGTTGACCACGCAACATGGAAGTGCTGTGCCGCTGAGTTCGTTCGAATTGATTGTTGACACTCTAGCTGACTTAGGCTTCGAGAGCTTCGTCTTGCTGGACAAAGCCGAGCCTGAGCGCTGCCTCACAAATATCTCTGGCTCGAAATATCTCAGAGTACACGAACATTAGCTTTCTCGAGTAGCAGCTGAGGGTATCTCCTGCCGCGGGACACAGCCTTGATAGCACACTCTTCTCCAGATGCATGTGGAGCTTGAGATTTGCCACCGCCCGCGGTGAAGACTATTCGCGACCTGATCCATTGGCAGTATGCAAAGATCATCTCGGAGTCTGCTGGCGCCGGAAAGCGGCAGTACGGCTTCGTCATGAACAGGTTCAAGAAACTTGCTTCGGGAGAAATCTCATGGTCGACCTCTATCAGGGAATATGTTAGGGAACGCGAGAGACCAGAGGAGTGCATCTATTGCGGTGGAAAGAAGAACTTGACGCTCGACCACATCCTTCCAAGATCTAGAGGTGGCCCTGACTCGCCTGACAACGCGGTGTGGGTATGCCGGGGCTGCAATTCTTCGAAAAGTGACAAGCGGCTTTACGAGTGGTATGAGCTGGACAGACGGTACGAAGTACCCAGGATTGTCGAGGGAAAGTACCTCAAGTTGCTCTATGGCCTACACGAGCAAATGGGCACCCTACACGTGAAAGATGTTTCCCAACTCTGCCCTAGGTGTGACTTGGGCGCAAAATGTGTGGAGAAAGCGAAACTCACAGTCTATTGCTTGGAAGGCCTGTTTCGGAAAGCGGATGCCTGACCAATCAATAGATCCTCCCAGCCATCCACACAAGTCTCGCGGTTGTGCGGTGCGCATTGTCCATGCGCAGGTTCCGAACTCAATTGGGTTCAAAAACCACAGGGCCCGCGATCGGTTGATCTTTCTAAGATCTCATGCTTAGTCAAATATGTGGGAAATTCATCCTTGCAAGTTGGGCGGACACACGCCAGTTCTGCCCAGTCACCGAAGCAATGCGGCCTGTGCGGATCGTGTCGAAGAAGATGGACAGCTGCTGATCTATGAAGAACACGACATCTGTTATGTCATCCATCTGACGATCTGCGTCGTCCTGTCCCTGCTCTCAGCGAATGAGAGACGGCAATGCTCTATTGGTAGTGTAGCGGGAGGTTGGCCAGAGACCCGAACCGTCCTCTTCTACGAAACAGGTAACATCGACCATCTCCACAGGAGCAGTCTCCACATGTCGCATAGAGGGCTCCAGTTCTAAACTCGTTCTCTCCGTAGATCTTCTTCAGTCTCATAGTCTCTTCGACATATTTCTTTGTCGCATCCCTCTGTGCGTCAATATGCCGTATCCAACGCACTAGACGGGGCTCCCATCTTGGGTTTTGTGTTGTAAAGCAGGATCGATATGCACCTGTCCTGTCAAGCAATCCGGTAATGTCGATGGCATCAGGGGCAGCGACGAACCGAATCCTAGAGGCCTTGATGACTGGCGCATCCCGACATGTCGCCTCAGATGCAGAACCTACAACGTAGTATCCAGTCACCAGATGGCGAAAACCACCGTCGAGCTTTAGCCGTCGTGTTCTGAACAGTATCCTCACGTCACCGTAGGTCTCAATCTTCTCGGCGATACTGCGCCTTGCTTTGGGTTGACAATTGATGTACTCCATGCTCTCTACGTGTGGATCATACTGTATGCCTCCCCGCACGTGAAAATTTGTTGGATTGCAGAGCAGTACATCCCTAGCTACTATTTCATGATGCTTAACTATTGTGCAGCCGGATGGAAATTCTGGAATACTGTAGTAGGGCACACAGACAAAGTATGTCAAGGCCAATCTAGACAGCTGTACTAGTATTGTGTGATTTCACCGACATATTCGGGGAACTCTCTGTGAGTGAGTTCGACGAGGTCCACAAGCGGCATATCATCGTATTTGCGCTTGACTGCCCTCACCGTCTCGTATATCTTCTTGAATTGAGCGCCGTGAATCATCGACTCGACATCGCGTGCTCCCTGTGATGTCAGCTTGAATTCTCGAAAGACCCCACTCGGATGCGAATGAGTCTTTTCCTCAACTAGTCCTTGGGCTCGAAGAAGGTTGATATCAAAGTACAGTTGGCGACTGAACGGACCGTAGTGGTATGGCATGAAACCATACTTTCTTGGTATTTTCTTGTCTTTGAGTGCCTTCTGTGCCAAGAATACCTCTTTCTGGAGACGCGTTCTTCCCATGATTCCGCGCGATCCAGATGAACGTGGCGCATACAGTAGCATCTTCAGAACATCTATTCTCGTAACATCCGTGGACAAGGTTGTTCACCAGTAGCATCAGTCATTTCTTCAGTCTGTATAGGTTCGACTGTCCCTTCTTCCCGGATATCTCAATCTGCCTATTGGCGACGAGGGATGAGATCCATGGATCTGCTGAGCATGATTGCATGCGGAGTGCCTTGGCGATTTCGGATAGGGTGGCAGACCTGGGATGTATTTTCCTCAAGTACTCCACTATCCTTTCCGCGAACTCGGTCCGACGTTCCATGATCTAGGGGAGTTCCTCAAACGGCTTATAAGAGTTCGGCTAAGGGTAGGCTACATGCAGTCATGAAAGAATGCCGGTGTGGGACCCTCCGTTGACAAATGGCTCCCTACGCGATCTGACGTTGGAGATTACCAACTACTGTTTTCTGAACTGCATGCATTGTTCCTCGGAGTCCAGTCGCCGACGTTCTCAAGATCTGCCTTTGGAGACGATAAGGAGAGCGATATGCGATTTCGCGAAACTAGGCGGCCGAACACTCGAGATCTCAGGAGGGGAACCTCTGTGCCGAAGAGAATTGCCGAGTATCGTAGAGCATGCCAAGCGGTCGAACCTTGAGGTTTGTTTGTTCTCATGCGGTGTGTTCCATCCGAGCCAGCTTAGAACAAGCAAAGATGGCGTCCGAGACAAGGTCAAGGAGCTGAAGCGACTTGGAATGGACAAAGTCTTTGTGACTCTCCACGCGTCAAACGAGAGGGACCATGACGAGATATCGAAACGAAAGGGGTCATTTCGACGAACGACTCTCTTCATAGAAGAGCTGCTGAAGCAGGGGATGTTCGTCGGCGTGCATTCTGTTCCGGTGCGTCCGAATTTCGATAACATCGATGACCTTGTCAAGTATTGCGTCGATCGGCACGTCAATCAGGTTGCCCTGCTTAGATTTGTCCCCCAAGGTCGAGGAAAGGAACATGCTGATCTCTTGACGCTTAATGAGGAGGAGACCCTGCACCTCGCTGATCTGCTCTACGAACTGCAGAACGAGAAAGACAGCATAGTCCATGTGGGGTCTCATCTGGATTTTGTTTTTCTCTTTGACCAAGAATACGAGCCGCAGCCCTGCAAGGCAGGGATATCGAAGTGCCTCGTGACATCCCTCGGCGAGGTGTTTCCGTGTGCAGCGTTCAAGGGGCTCAAGGAGTTCGTGGCTGGCGACCTGAACAAAGACAGCCTCGCAGATTTGTGGGTCAATTCTCAAGTATTCAGAGAACTCAGACAGTTTGACCCGAATAGACTCAAGGGGCTGTGCGCGACTTGTCGCCATCTCACCAAATGCAGAGGACAATGCCCCGCTCAGAGGTACCACAAATGGCGAGATCTATACATGGGCCCAGATCCGTATTGCCCCAAACCTGCGTTTGACCGTATGCACAGTTGATCGAGCCATGACAAAGGTCGCTTTCGTGAACGTCGGTGCAAACGCAAGCCATGGAAGCTTGAGGAGTCCCATATTCGAAGATGAGACGTTCGAATTCGTTCCGATACCTGACACGATTCTAAACTTTCTTGGACATAATCACGGCGTGAGATATGAGGAACTGAGAGCTTCAAATGGTGTTGCCTTCAGGGAATTCATACCCGCCGTCTACTTGAAGCAATTCGCCCATGTCGATCCCGACTTCCAGAACTTCACCTATGGGGACTATCCCAGCCACGGGCGTGCAGCAAATCTCAAGAAACTATCGCCCAGAGACTACGTGATCTTCTTCTCACGATTGGTGCGATGGGAGGGGCACTTCAGCCAAGAATCGGGCTTCTACTTCATAGGGTTTTTCGAAGTTGAAGCAGTTTTTCGAAACATATCAAGTCGACCGAACAAGGAGGCTTTCAGAGAGATCGGGAGGAATGTTCACATAATTCGAGGGAACTGCGACCCCATGTTCTATGATGGATTCTGGATAATCAAAGGCACAAGGAGGTCCAGGCGATTCAAGAAGGCCGTGTCATTGGACAGGAAGGTCGTCGAGAGATTAGGCCTGAGGGACAGGTTCGGACACAAGTGGAATTGGGAGAAGTTCCGCTCTGATGAAGCTGCGATAGGCTCCTATATGCGGGCGATCAAGCTTATCGAGGATGGAACACAGGCACGGAGGATCCTTGACACCGTCGGATTGAGCTACTAGACATATCTTGGGTGAACCAACGATCGTACAGGGGCATTTGGTTTGGGAGTTGTGTTATGCGGCACCTATGGAGATCTGCAGAGTTTCCGCCGGATATTGAAGCAGTTAAGGCAGGACTATGGCCAAGGAAATGTCTTCCCGAACGACGAGCACTTGAAGCGGTCTAGTCCTTGTATTAGAGCCCATCACGGACGTGAGAGGGAGACACCAGAGACGATAGCATTGCGGTCAGAGCTCATGAAGGCATACTTTGATCATATCGATCATGCAGAATTGGTAGTCATAGTGAATGAGAAAAAAGGCAGGGAGTACTACGGGATAGGAACGATGATAGAGCTTGGATATGCCCTGGCTGCACACAAGAGGATAGCGTTTACGAGACGACCCAGGAACTCAAATATTCGCAGCCTGATGCTATCCGACAAGCGCAATATCGGGCTACTGGAACAAGGCAAGAGATCCAGTAGGAGACGAGCATACCCGAGCGGGGCTCGTAGTTGCATGGCCGTACCGTCGTCGGGGCAGAACTCCAGCCTCCTCTGAGATCCCTGTGAAACCGCATTTTTGGCAGACCCACAAAAGCCCGACACTCCCCCCATCTATTCTTATGTGAACAGATATGGAGATGTCTGCTAGAGTGTTCGCTTAGAGTCCCATGTGCGCGACCCGATACTTGAGCCGAACAGAGCACATAACATACAACGCCTCATCGACAAGCTTCAGAATCGTGAGATCGTGCTGTGACTCAAGTTCTCGAATTACTGTTGAAAATGGCCGGAGTCCTTCTCTCAGTCTCAAGATCCAGTTTCTATATGCAGTGAAATCGAGTGAAGCCCTACTCGGCAAGAGCCCAAGCGCTTGTGCAATAGGATTATCGATCAGAGGTAGCAGAGAGGGCGCAAAAACGTGGAGAATCTTGGCCGTCCCCACAGGCTCGTTTTGACCTATGCCCAGGTCTTTTAGACAGGAGTTGACCTTCGCGAAGACTTCCTGAATGTCTGCCTTAGGCTCTGCATCATCGAGGAAGCTTCTGTCCTTCAGGCGGCTGAGTTCCGCGCGAATGCCTCTCAGGTATTGACCGAGCATTGAGAAGTATCGTGAAACGTCAGCCTGCTTCCCTCGCTCCGCGTAAGTCTTGAATCGTTGAAAGTTCCATGTAAAGAGGAAAGGCGCTAGCCCTAAACCGATGTTGTCATTCGGACTCGATAGCCTATTCTCTACAAGCTGCAAGAAGGAATCTACTAGTCCGTTGCCTATGGGAGCGCGAGCTCCAAATACGGAAGGACGAAAATCGTCAATGAGCAATCGAACGTTATGGAGCTGATTCGGCTCAACCTCGAACTTTCCGCTGGTTAGCCATTCCTCTGACCATCTTCTTGCAAGAGGATACGCATCGTTACGACCCTCGAAGATGTCGAATATTGCATGCCCAGCATTGATCCACTTTGTGAACTCCGACTGAGTCAGGCCCAGATAGCCCACCACCAGTAATTTCCTGAGCGCTGGAATTTGAAGTTGAGTACGCGCCGACTCGTCATGGAGAAAACATCAAAGGAGTTGAGTAGCGGAGGAATAGAGCAGGAGACAGTTTTTCGTCGCATGTCCACTATTGCTTACCGACGCCTCGATACTCAAGAAATGTACTACTGCTTACATAACACGACGCGACATTTCGTGATCGCCCGAACTCCGAGAAGCCCCAGCGCGAGCAATCCTGCCTTTTCTGGAGCTGGCTTTCCACTGCCGTCGGGCACGTTAATGCGCACCAACCGACACACATGTCAGGTTGGAGAGCGCTAGTGTTCTTCACGGTATGCAGTGTCCGCACCGCGCAGCTCTATTGTCTACAAACGCTTTCTGCACGAAATTAGGGAAGTTATATTTCATGAAACCTTCGGCGGCGACGATCTCGGCTCCGTCAGCTTGTGAGATGAGCACGAGGCATGAGAACACAGGCTTACCGTTCATCAGGACAGTGGAGGCGCCGCATTCTCCCTTCGAGCAATCTTTCTTCGGCGCGGTGGTGTTCAACCTCTCGCACAAGACTTCGAGAACTGTGTAGGCTGAAGGAGTAGATACGGGGGTTTGATGCACTTTCAGTTTGAACGAGAATTCTCTCTCAATGCCCGTCGTCCCTTTCAATCCACTAGCTCCTGCTTTCAGAATCCTGGATCCGGACGAGCATAGATTTCTCGATATCGAGGAGAGTAGCTATTGATGGTTTTTCTACACATCGGTGGGATTCAAGGCCACATTTAGAAGACCCGTCGAACCGAAGGAGCCTTCTCTGCCATGCAGTCCGAAAGCTAGACCGGGAGGGGTTTGAATCGGTTTCGGAATCCCGCATATACGTATGCACGTGAAAAGAACATGAAAGTCTCTGACGTGGCAGTAGCCCAAACTCCAGCCTGCCAGTCAGAAAG
>Ga0209725_1000297_pt1 | contig 30580 bp, 24 predicted proteins | sample I18A1metaG_FD_184145 | JGI IMG/M metagenome (GOLD analysis project Ga0209725, IMG submission 184145) | Lake sediment bacterial and archeal communities from Gulf of Boni, Indonesia to study Microbial Dark Matter (Phase II) - ​I18A1 metaG... | ecosystem: Environmental > Aquatic > Freshwater > Lake...
GCTTACATGAATCGATCGGCGAAATCGACTTCACCTCGCTCTACCCCATGATCATGCTCACCAAAAACCTGAGCGGCGAAACGGTCCGCTGCAAATGCTGCCCAGACTCGAAGAAACGTGTCCCTGAACTGGGCTACAATATCTGCGAGAAGCGACTTGGAATCGTTCCACGAAGCCTCAAACTCCTCCTAGAGAAGAGGCGGCGATACAAGGAGCTGAAGCAGGCCACTACTGATCCCTGTCTCCGCAATGTCTACGAGATGCGCCAAGCCGCATTGAAGTGGATACTGGTTTGCGCATTTGAGTCGCGTTCGTCAGCTTCGATGCAGGCCCTGGCTCCTCCTCCTATCACAAGAACATCTGTTTTATACGAGTCATCATTGACGCTTTACCTTGCACTAGTATTTGTTCTCTGCTTTATCCAGTTCAATAGCCCGCCTGCGCGAACAATCTCCTTTTCTCTCTCTGTGAGATCCAGTTGAAGTTCGAAGGACTCCCCACTGCTATCCGTCGCAGTGATTGTCTTGTCTGCATAAACTAGACCATCTAGCTTCAACGTGCTCCCTTGTTCAACCTTCTGATAGGATTCCTTGTCAGCGAAGGTAAGGGGCAGAATACCGAAATTGACCAAATTCGATTTGTGAATACGAGCGAAAGATTTTGTCATCACAGCTCTTATACCAAGATACACTGGGCCAAGAGCTGCGTGTTCTCTTGAAGATCCCTGACCATAGTTCTCTCCTCCTACTATGAATCCTCCCCCTTTCTTCTTGGCTCTGGCAACGAATTCTGGATCCACGCCCTCAAAGACGTATTGGCTGATGGCGGGTATGTTGCTTCTGAGCGGAAGAATCTTTGCGCCCGCTGGCATGATGTGATCTGTTGTGACGTTGTCACCTGCTTTAAGCAACACTTCGGCTTCCAAAATGTTCGGAAGAGGTCCGACAACAGGTAGTGGCTTGATGTTGGGCCCCCTGACTAGCCCAACTTGAGATGGAGTTCTTGATGGGGGAAGAATCATCGAATCATCTGCAATGAATGAACCCGAAAGGTCGAGTTCAAATGAAGCTCCGAAAACCCTTGGGTCAGTTATTTCTCCATTGATGGCTGATGCAGCGGCGACCTCTGGGCTTGCCAAGAACACTTTTGCATCTTTCGTTCCGCTTCTGCCTTCGAAGTTTCTGTTGATTGTTCTCAGACTCGTGCCTGCAGTTCTGGGAGCCTGACCCATACCTATGCAGGGTCCGCACGCCGACTCCAGTACCCTTGCACCTGAATTGATCAGGTTCGAAAGGGCCCCATTTCTAGCAATCATCTGGAGGACTTGTCTTGATCCAGGCACGATCACCAAGCTGGTTCCAGGACTTACTTTCTTTCCTTGAAGAATCGCTGCTGCTTTCATCAGATCTTGGTAGGAAGAGTTCGTGCAGCTTCCTATAACTACTTGATCCAACTTCGTTCCTTTGACTTCGCTTACCGGGCAGACGTTGTCCGGGCTATGGGGGCGGGCAACCATCGGCTCCAAGGACGACAAATTCACTTCAATTTCCTGACCATACTTCGCATTTTGGTCTGCCTCAAGCCTCTTCCAATTTGAAAGTCTTTTTTGCATTGCGAGGAACTCCCTCGTTTTGTCATCTGATGGAAAGATTGATGCTGTTACCCCTGTTTCAGTTCCCATGTTTGCACAGGTCGCCCTCTCCGGAACTGATAGTGCTGAAACTCCCTCTCCGCAATATTCAAGGACCTTGCCTACTCCTCCCTTCACTGTTAATCTTCGAAGAAGTTCTAGCGACAGATCTTTTGCTGAGACCCAATCTTGAAGATGGCCGGACAGATGAACCCCTATGATTCTCGGCATCTTGAGGTAGTAGGGTTCTCCGGCCATTGCGGCAGCGATGTCAAGTCCCCCTGCGCCTATTGCCAACATTCCTAGGCTACCACAAGTTGTTGTATGACTGTCAGCTCCAAGCAAGGTTTCTCCGGGAACAGAAAATCTTTCGAGGTGAACCTGATGGCAAATGCCGTTTCCCGGCCTTGAGAAATACATACCGAATTTTTGGGAGAAACTTCTTAGGAACTCGTGATCATCAGCGCTTTCAAACCCTGTTTGAAGCATATTGTGATCCACGTACGTAACAGATAGTTTCGTTCTCACTCGAGGAATGAGAAGCGCCTCGAATTGCAGATAAGCCATAGTCCCTGTTGCGTCCTGCACAAGAGTCTGATCTATTTGGATTCCGATCTCCTGACCCTCTATAGGGGTTCCATCAACAAGGTGCGTCTGAACAATCTTTTCAAACAACGTCCCAGGCATTTTGGTGCACCTCGCACGCGTTCAATGTCAGGCAATATAAGCATTCTTATATCGAATGAACGTACTCGGTAAGTTCAGGAATGGGTCACGCAGCAACAAAGACGGTTAAGATGCAGGGTCATCCATGGAGAACAAGCAGGGAAGTATACATCATGAGAAATGAACTGCCAGCAAATCCCTCTGTAAGAGATGGAGTGATCCTCGCAATATTCAGAAGCCCTGACATAAGGCAAATCGATGGCTTTGGCCGAGCTGATACGCTGACAAGCAAACTCGCGATCATCGGTCCGCCAACAAGAGAAGACGCCGATGTTGACTACACTTTCGCTCAGGTCGGAGCAGCGGAGCCTAGGGCCGACTACGGCTGGAACTGCGGAAACATTGATCTTGCTTCGAGGCTGCTTTCGATGCAGAACGTTAACGAAACATACCCTGTGGCAGGCACTGTACGCGCGCAAGTCTTTGGTATGGTGAAAGTGAGCTACCGATCAAGGTGATGAAGTCTTGGCGAGAAACATACAAATGAAGACCCCTCTTGTCGAGATGGATGGGGACGAGATGACTAGGATAATGTGGGCAATGGTCAAGGAGAAGCTCTTGCTGCCCTATGTTGAGCTGAAGACAGTCTACTACGACTTGGGCATGAAGAAAAGGGATGAGACCTATGACAAGATAACGGTAGATGCAGCAAATGCCATAAAGAATTTCGGTGTGGGCGTGAAATGCGCCACCATAACACCAGATAGCCAGAGAATGAAGGAATATGACCTCAAGAAGCAGTGGCCCAGCCCCAATGCAACGATAAGAGCCATGCTGGATGGAACGGTCTTCAGAAAACCGATATTGGTCAAGAACATAAGACCTGTAGTCAGCAACTGGAAGAAGCCAATCATAGTAGGAAGACACGCGTATGGCGATGTGTACAAGAACGTCGAGTATCGGATTGATGCACCCGGAAAGGCGGAACTTGTTTTCACATCGGAGAACGGCAAAGAAGTAAGACAAAGCATCATGCAGTTCAAGGAACCAGGCATAATACAAGGAATTCACAACCTGGACTCCTCGATTAGGAGCTTTGCTCAGTCGTGCTTCCAGTATGCTCTCAGCGAGAAAGTAGACCTCTGGTTCGCAATAAAAGACACGATCTCCAAGACATATGACGGAAGATTTAGACAAATATTTGAGGAGGTATATGAGAAAGAAGGATACAAAGCGAAGTTCGAAAAGGCCGGCGTAAACTACTTCTTCACACTAATCGATGACGCAGTTGCAAGGATCATGAGATCAGAAGGTGGGATGCTTTGGGCCTGCAAGAACTATGACGGTGACATCATGTCAGACATGCTGGGATCAGCCTTCGGCAGCCTGGCCATGATGACTTCCGTCCTTGTCTCACCCAAAGGATATTACGAGTTCGAGGCGGCCCATGGAACTGTCCAGAAACACTACTATAGGCATATGAAAGGTGAAAAGACATCAACAAACTCTATGGCCCTAATCTTCGCATGGAGTGGTGCGCTGAGAAAGAGGGGAGAACTAGATGGCCTCAAGGATCTCATGGATTTCGCTGATAAGTTGGAGGCAGCAGGCATGGAGACAATAGAGCGTGAAATCATGACAGCAGACCTCGCCAAGATGGCCAGCCCCCCTACCAAGAAAGTGGCCTACACTGAGGAGTTCATCAATGAGGTGGCCAAGAGGCTCTCCGAAAAACTAGACGATTAAGAATCAACAAAAGAAATCAAGGGTCAAATGAGAAGAGAAGAATGAAACGAAAAGAAAAAGATCTCAAGCTCTCAAATGTGCGCGAATCACTCGCTTCTGACAAAACTATCTCAGCAACAACTCAAAATGGAAACACCATTTGCTGCATAATAGACTTGACTTCCAGAGAGCGTCGGATAATATTGGCCGGAGGAGCTCTGAACCTCACACGTAGTCCGCTTGATTGAGTGCACGTTTCAAATAGCACCGTCGGCGTTGATGAGAGAAATGGCTGGATAACATACTCGTCAAGAGATGTCCTCCCAAGCATGTTGCCCATCTTTGAGATCCCTTTCCCCAAGTCAGGAGAGCCTCGACTTCTGACCGCAGAGGCATCAGGCATTGTGCAAACTTCCCATCTCGCTTCATTCATAGATCGGTAGTACTGACGCAAGGGTCGATGTCGCTCAAGATACACCTTGAGAACGATGAATGGATTTTCACTCGGCCGACATCTGTGTAGAACCATATCGTGTAGATTCTGGCGCATACTTCATATATTTTCGACTTCATCTATCCTGAACGAAGAGGTAAAGTATGTCAGAGAAGAGTCCCAACTATGGAGGGGCGGTGTTTCCTAGGCTGTGTGGCGTCGCTGCTAGTGGAACGATCTCCGAGAGGTTCAGGTCGACAGTCCTGAAGCACTTTGCGTTGTTGTCGGCCTCGATGAACTTCCAATCGGACTCTCTATCCTGAGCCTTGAGAAATCTTCTGGTTTCGTCATCGCTGGGGAAAATTGATGTCGTCACACCACATTCTGTGCCCATGTTCGTGATTGTAGCGCGTTCAGGAACTGACAAAGTTCCAACTCCAGCTCCTCCATACTCAAATGCGCAACCGACGTTCCCTGTCGTGCTGAAGATCTGCAGTACCTTCAGGATCACGTCCTTCGCGCTCACCCAGGGCTCGAGCTTGCCAGTCAAGTTGATTCTTACCACCTTAGGGCATGTCATGTAGAACGGTTCTCCTGCCATGGCTAGAGCGACATCCAAGCCGCCCGCCCCCATAGCGATTTGTCCGATGCCGCCTCCGGTCGGCGTATGACTATCTGAACCCAAGAGCGTGGTCCCCGGCTTCCCAAATCGTTCTAGGTGGACTTGGTGACATATGCCGTTGCCTGCTCTTGAGTAGAATATGCCATACTTGGCGGCAACCGTCTGCAGATATCTGTGGTTGTCCGCGTTCTCGAAGCCAACTTGGATTGCGTTATAGTCGATAAGGCTCGCAGATAGCTCGGTCTTTACCTTGCCGAGCCCCATGGCTTCAAACTGCAGATACGCCATCGTTCCTGTTGCGTCCTGCGACAACGTCTGGTCGATCCTTATACCGATCTCGTCGCCTTCCTTACATTCGCCAACCATCAAGTGGCTTTCTATGATCTTCTGGACGACATTCTTGTCCATCATATGATCGCCAAATGAAAGTTCAAGGTTATGTATAAGCACTAGTGATGCTGAATCGAGACAGGGCGCTGCGGATGCAGGCGTCAACTTGCAAGCTGTCTGGCATATGAACGACGCCAATCTTTTTCCGCAGCTTCTCTGCTTGGAAACTATTTGGATTATTGCTCCTTCCTCAGCAACTCGGGAGGGGATTGGTAGATTCTTTCCGCGCGCGACGAGGCCAGAGAATCTAACCTTATCATATTCAACAATAGGAGCGATCTTGAAAATCCCCGCTCGTGCAAAGGTAAAGTTAAATATTGGTACAAATACTGGTGCGCACTAGGTTGTTAGAATTGAGTACCATAGACATAAGCCAAATTAGGAAACCTAGCGAAGAAATTATCGAATTGTTCAGACGTACGCCTACGTCATGTTTCTATGATGCAACTGTGAGACCTGCACTTGGTGTTCTTCGTGGTGGCCTTTGTATGACTGAGGTGCGCGCAGTTTCTTATCACGGTCAGCGTATGGTGGGTCCAGCTGGAACACTGCGGTTTGGAAGGATAAGGGGTGTTCCCTCGCATCCCTCAAAACATCGAATTAGGATGTCTTCGGCAACTGAACAATTCCCTGCCGGTACCGTGATTGTAATTGAGGGAGTAAGAGAGGAACGCTCTGTTTGGGGCGAACTGGCGACAAAGAAGATGGTACGCCGCAATATGGCAGGTCTTGTCACAGATGGTTTCGTAAGGGACCTAAAGGAGATTCGAGAAACGGGATTCACAATGTTCGCTCGAGGAACTACTCCGATAGGTTACGTGCCTCAGTATGAAGTGATTGAGGTTAATGGTGCAGTCAATTGTGGAGGTGTACAAGTGAGACCCGGCGATATCATTGTTGGTGATGAAGACGGGGTGGTTGCAGTGCCTAGTGAAATGGTAGAGGAATATGCAAAACATATCAAGGAAATAAACTACTACGAGGACAAAATGAGGGAAGCCATTGGAGAGGGAAAACCCTCAGATCAAATATACAAGAGCTTCCACGTGGCAAAATACGGATTGCAGTGATGAGTCTTCTTAGATCCCTTTCTTCTTCAAGTATTCCTCCGTTATTCTAACGAATTTCTCTATGTCCGCGTCGGTATGAACTGTCGAAATATGAAAGTTGTGTCTCGGATTAGTATAGATGCCGTGGGTAATTAACCACATGGAGTATTCGTACAGTGCCTTACGATCAGTGGTTTCTTTGGCGCCGGGATAAAGGAGGTCTGACACATATCTCAGAGGTCTATCTGTAAAATGTACGCTAACCAAAGAGCCTGAACCCACTGCCTGAGCCTTAATCTTTCTTCTCTCGAAAAGATCGCTAAGATCTTCTCTAAGTTTATCGCCGAGTCTATTTGCATGACGGTTGAGTTCTCCTTCGGCTTTGTCTATTATGTCTAGGGTAGCAAACCCAGCGGCCGAAACGAGCGCGTTACCGCTGAAAGTACCTTTAGTATCAACACGCTCCCAAGTGGCCCGTTCTGGCACCTTTGGGTTCATAACCTCCATGATGTCACGCTTACCAACTACTGCTCCGACAGCCCCAATTCCTCCCCCCATAATCTTTCCCAGCATTGCCATATCCGATGGCACGCCAAAATACTCTTGACCACCACCGCGTGCAAGTCGGAATCCCGTAACAACTTCATCAGCAATAAGCAGTATGTCGTGTTCCGTTGCGATGTCCCTGAGGGCCATGAGGAACTCAGGATTGGGTGCCAACGCTCCCCCTTCGCTTCCTGCAGCAGGTGTAAAAAATATCGCGGCCAAATCATTTTTCTTGACAGCTTTTTCCAACCAATCAATGTCATCATACTGTAGCCTGACAGTATTCTTGCGAGTATCCTCTAGAATACCTGCACTCATTGGCCTATCATAGGGCGCACTTTTGTACCAGTATAGTTGGTCGAACGTGCCGTGATAATCCCCAGCGAATTTTCCAATCTTGTGCCGTTTTGTGTATCCGCGAGCAACACGAACAGCATACAATCCCGCCTCTGTTCCGGAATTACAGAACCGAACCATCTCGGCGCAAGGCATCATTTTGGAGATTTTGTTTTGCAGCTTGAGTTGTATTTCCGTGTGGTCCCCAACGAAGGCACTCAATGCAGCCTGTTCTTGAACAGCCTTCACAACCGCCGGGTACGCGTGTCCTAAGAAGAGGGCGGAGTGACCCAACCAATAGTCGGCATATTCATTACCATCCACATCCCACACGCGTGAACCTTCACCCTTATTCATAAATAGAGGAGCTATGCCACGCTCCACAGGCCAGTTCGCTATCATTCCATTGTGGTGAACACCCGCAACTGCAGTCTTTACTGATTGCTCATAAAGTTCTGTAGATTTGACTGTTTTCTCTTTATACGCTTGCTCAATTTCATCCAAGATATTCGCAGTCGTATTCAAGGTTCTACACATCTTTGCGCGGTATCTAGATTATCGCGTGCGATGCGAATATAGATCTGACTGTTTGCTGCGTTGACTAGTCAAATGTGCTTCGGGCGTATCTTGGCTTCATTGTCCAAGAGGTTGACGGATTCGGCTTTTGTAGATAGCCTACTTCAGCCATCTGAATCGTTTCTTCACGGTTAAGCACTTCCGATCCTTCTCTGTAGATGAGACGTAGGTCAAGGTTAGAAGCGGAGGGGTTGGCTTTGGTTGGCGTTCGAGCCTTATGGAAGGTTTTTCCTAGGATTCTATCTCTCGCGTACTTGTAGCATCTTAGAACTTGACCGCTAGAACATGCTTGCAGGATTCCACTTTTCCATTGAGAACACGAGGCCGAAGCACGGCTTTACCAAGAAGCAAACTATAATCGTTGGATCTTCAAACGGCGACTAGGTGACGATAACCCGACAGAACCTAACGCCCGGTGTTTCGCAGCAACACCCTAACGCCCCAAAGTTTTATAAGTTGAGAGACGAACAATTTGATTCGGTAGGCGATCTTGGAAAGAAGTACGAGATTTCTGTTTGTAATTAGCATTGTGGCCCTGTTGATTTCGACTGTGAGCTTCGCGTATACATACAACGCGCTGTCGGAGATTAGCAGACCAATACAGGAGCTCAGGCAATCCGTAAAGGAGATTTCTAGCGTGCCAACAGTTGAAGAATACTTGGCGAAAACGCCCCACGAGAAAGCACTTATAGAAGGTTCGAGAAAGGAAGGCAAACTTTCGTTCTATACAGGGCAATCCGGGCCGGAAGGAGAAGCTCTGATGCTTGGCTTTCAGAAAGCATATCCGTGGATAGAGGTAGAGTTCTATCGCGCTGGTGCATGGAAACTACACGAAAAGATCGCAACTGAACAGAGAGCTAGGAAATACTATGCCGATGTACTGTATGATCAACCTGCCCTAGTAATACCAAAGTGGCAAGAGGATATGGTCCAGAAACCGGCATATGTCTCACCCAACCATGTAAACGTTGATCCGCAGTGGCACAATCTAACTATGGGCTTTCACGCTGTGAGAGTCAGTGTTATGGCCCCTATAGTGAACACAAAGCTGGTTCCGAAGGAATTGTGGCCGAAAGACTGGAAGGATTTCGCAAATCCAAGGCCAGAATGGGTAGGGAAGGTGAGTCTCGGGGATGTACGGCTTTTGGCTGCCGCCTCCAGTATCCTGTATTGTCAGTACGAGAACTACGGATGGGAGACTACGCGCAAGATCTACGAGGGACTAGCGAAGTGCAAGGCCATGCTATTCACGGGAACTACGCAGGGAATGGAAATGTGCATCAGCGGAGAGAGACCAATCGGCTTCTACAATCTTATGGATCGCTTCCAAGATGCATATAGCAAAGGTGCGCCCGTTGCATTTTTGCCGATGGAATCGGGCTGGATTGTCTATCAAATGGGTATGACAATGCTTAAGAATCCCCCACACCCGAATACTGCTAAGCTATTCATAGATTGGTGCCTGACCGAGGAAGCAGCACTGGTCATCTTGCACTCGGCCATGAACTTTCCGCTATGCAAGAACGTCAAGGAGACGTTGCCAGGGGTACCACGGCTGGAAGAATTGAAATTCATGAGGTTCGATGCCGTACAGGCTGAGAAGAAAGCGGCAGAATTGCTAGCAGAGTGGCTGAAAATAATGGGCATTCAGTGAGAGCGCGTTTTTGCTTCATCTAATCTAGAGAAGGCTATGATAAGGCTCTCCTCGCTGCTTCTCAACCTCCTGACGCACTATGTCGGTGGTAGAATGCCGACTAACAGGACAGAGCTGCGCGTGCCAAGGATAACACTAGAGACCGTTACCGAAGTAGTTGTGGTTGCCATTGTGACTTTCCTGGTACTATATCCGGTTGGCATGCTTGTATATGGAAGTTTCAGATCTGCCGCCCCAGGAGCCCCAGGCTATTTCCACCTAGAAAATTACCTTTCGGTCTTTAATTCACCATGGTATTTGACGGTTTTTTCTAGAACCATTGCTGTTGGGGTTGTATCGACGACAATTGCAGTCCTGCTTGGTCTGACGTCTGCTTGGATAATCGCTCGCACGGACACTCCATTCTCGGGGGTATTGCATTACGTCGCTGCCGCACCGATTTACACTTCAGCTTTCCTGGGTGCTGTTGCTTGGATTCTCCTAGCTTCTCCTGAAATAGGATATCTTAATTCGTTGGCAAAATACCTATTTCCCTTCGTAGAGGGACCAGTCTTCAATATCTACAGCTATTGGGGCATGGTGTGGGTCATGGGTGGATTCTATTCTCCTTATGTATTTCTCTTGGTTTCAGGCGCCCTCAAATCGATGGACCCAAGTCTCGAGGAAGTATCGCGACTCAGTGGCGCGAACATCCTTCAAACAACTCTTCGCATAACTTTGCCACTGGTAGCTCCAGCCATTCTTTCCGCGGTTTTGCTAGTCTTCGTTTTATCAATCGCACAATTTGGCATACCGATGGTCTTAGGTTGGCCTGTCAACTATGCTGTCTTGACGACAAAGATATTCGCACTGCTACAGTTTCCGCCAATAAATTATGGTCTAGGAACCGCATTGAGTGTTATTCTCCTGGCAATCACTTTCTCAATCGTTTATCTAAATTCGAGAGTCATAGGTCGTAGGCAGTTCATTACTGTTACAGGTAAAGGCTTTCGACCCGGGATTGTCAGTTTGGGCAAGTGGAGGTATTTCACCTGTGCCTTGTGCGTCATGTATTTGGGCATTGTTGCAGTGATGCCGCTTTTGGTGGTTCTAGTCTCTTCTTTCTGCCTTTATACTGGTCGTATTCTTCCTCTGACATTGGAGAACTACGTCCAATTAGTTCGAGGACTGGAATTTCCGCGCGCTTTCAGAAACAGCATGTTGATTGCGCTTGTCGGCGCGACTATGTGCATTCTGTTGGCTACAATCATATCTTGGGTTGTGAATAGAACAAGATTGCCAGGTCGTAAGATCATAGACTACATATGCACGATGCAAATAGCTATTCCAGCGGTTGTTTTGGGGGTAGGCATGTTGTGGGCTTGGGTAATCTTTCCTGTAGGGATCTATGGCACCATTTGGATTATGGTGATTGCCTGTATCTCACATTTCATATCGTATGGGGTTAGATCAACATCTTCTAGCTTGGTGCAGATACATCAAGAACTTGAAGAGAGCTCGAGGATATGTGGCGCCTCTTGGCTACGCACGCTGAAGGATATCACGCTTCCGCTTTTGAAGCCTGGAATGCTGTCTGGCTGGACGCTACTCTTCATAGTCTTCTTCAGGGAACTAACTATTGTACTGTTCTTGTGGACCCCCTCAACCATAACTCTGCCTGTCCTGTTGTACGACCAATGGAGTAACGGGGGTTATCCTGCACTTTCTGCAATCGGCATGGTACAGGCAGCTGTAATATTCGTGGTCACATTCCTCTCTGAGAAAGTGCTCAAAGCCCCCCTTGGGAGAATGATTTGACCAACGAAGACAGCCCACAGCGAACACTTGCCGGTTTTGCTTCGGAAACAACCTTCGAAGATCTACCCGAGGAAGTTGTTCACCAGACTAAGCGTGTCATCTTGGATACTATTGGGTGTGCAGTGGGCGGTTATAAATCTGACATAGGACGACTGGCACGGAAGCTGTTGGAAGAATTGGGTGGAAAACCTGAGTCCACTGTCATCGGGTCGGGCGACAAAACATCTTGCACAAATGCTGCCTACGCCAATTCTAGGATGGCCTATGCTCTCGACTTTGATGAATGTTTTCTGGGCAATACTCATCTAGCTGCCTCCGCCGTCATGGCCGCATTGGCAGTGGGGGAACGGGAGAAATCTACTGGGAAGGAACTTATTGAGGCAGTGGCAGTAGGCTATGACGTCGCGGCGAGAATAGGACGTTCTCTTGGTTCCAGTTTTGATGCAAAAGCAGGTACGGTTGAAGCCCGAGGCGTCTCAGGATCTAGCTGGATCACATTCGGTCCGATCGTTTCGTCGGGTAAGATCCTAGGACTAAATGAGGAACAGATGAATCATGCGGTAGGTATAGGCGGAATGAACTCTCCTTTACCCACCCGCAGAAAAGTCCTTCAATACGGGCCGGTTGGCAAACCGCTACCCCATGTAAAGTACTTTGACCAAGGATGGGCCGCACAAGTGGGTGCAACCGCGGCTCTGTGTGCAAAACTTGGAATGACTGGGCCTACAACCTTACTCGATGGACCTTACGGACTATGGAGAATCTTGGGCTATTCCGAGTGTCGATTCGATTTCATGACAGAGCGACTAGGTCAAGATTGGTACATTATGGAAACCTCATTCAAGCCGTATCCTTGCTGTAGAGGTCTTCACCCCACATTGTACTTGACTGAAAAGATCATCAATGAGCATCGAATTACTCCCGATGAAATCGAAAGTATCAGGGCCAAAGTCAATCCCATGAACGTTGACGGATCGTGGCTATATCTATCCTCCACCGCAGGGAGTGCTATCGACTTGCAATTCAACTTGGCCTACTGCATCGCAATGGTCGTCCTAGGCACTAAACCTGGTCCAGATTGGCAGTCACTCGAAAGGTTCAACGACCCTAAGGTAAAGGAAATTATGAGGCTAGTGAAGCTCGAAGCAAACGAAGAGTATTTCAAGAAGATGTTGGAGCTACAACGGGAGCACTTGATGATGAAGAAAAGACCGACAAGCGTAGAAATCTTCGCAAGAGGAAAGAAGTTTAGCGATTCCCTTGAGCACACGAAAGGTGATCCATGGGACCCAACAACGTACATCTCCGACAAGGAATTGGCAGACAAATTCAGAACGAATGCGATAAGTTTCTCTGACGCATCTTCCTGGCGAAACTGTGTAGAAGAATCAATTGAGCATATATTCCACACAGAGAAAACTACGGACTTGAGGGAACTTATCCCCCATAGCAAGAGTCTGAGCCTAGCCAATTGATGAGGCTGAGAGTAACTATTAGTTCTCTTTTCGAGGCTTGGTGGCTAGACCTATTGCAAGTTGGAGATCTACCTGCGCGCAACTAGACTGCTAAGCTTTTTCTCTTTTCACGTAGTCTTCGGTCGCGGCAATGAGGTCGTCGATGTCTTTCGTGGTGTGGACGGCTGAGATATAGAAGCCACTTTGACAGATGATTCCAGCGTAAGTCATGAGCCAGATGCGATATTTGTATGCTTTTTTCCTGTCATTCTTCTGCAAGAAATCATGCGAATCTTTTACTGGGAGCGTTTGTGTGAAGCAAACATTATTGAATGAGCCGCAGCCAACTGCCTGGGCGGGAAATTTGTGCCTCTCGAAGACATCGTTAAGTCCCTTTCTAAACCTTTCACCAAGTGTGTTGGCATGTCGGTTAAGTCTTCCTTCGGCCTTATCTATGATGTCAAGGGCAGCATAACCCGCCGCTGAGTTCAGCGGATTACCAGCGAAGGTTCCTCCCGTGAAGGCATATTCCTCACTTTTCTTTCCTGTTGGATTGGCAGCCTCCATAATCTCAGTCTTACCCACAATTGCGCCTGAACCGCCAATTGACCCACCTACGTTTTTTCCAAGGCCGGCCATGTCTTGATCTTTAAGACCTTCGAAGTACTCCTGTGCTCCTCCTGGCGCAAGTCGGAAGCCTGTGATAACCTCGTCATTTATGAGCACTACGTCGTTTTCTTCTGTGATTTCTCTAACCCTTCTAAAGAATTCATTGGAATTCGGTGCACCGACCGCCATGTTACCTGCACTGCTGCCATGTACAGTTTCTAGTAGTACTGCAGCAGGATCTTGTGTCTTAACGGCTTTTTCGAGCACTTCAATATCCTCTGGAACTAGCACTTGATTCTTGTAGCAGTCTTTCGGGATCCCTCCGCTAGGATTTTGTACCATCAGTTGGTCACTGAAACCATGGTACGTCCCCTCTAACTGTATGATTTTTTCTCTTTTTGTAAACGTTCTGGCTATGCGGATAGCACCCATAAGCGCCTCTGTTCCCGACATTGTGAAGTCGACTACTTCTGCGTGTGGAATCATTTTTGTAATCTTCTTCATATGCTTAACCTGAATCTCTGTAAAATCTGATCTAGAAGGTCCCAAAGCAGCTTGTTCCTGAATGGCATTTACTACAGCTGGATTTGAGTGCCCCAAGAAGAGCGCCCCGTGAGACCAATAGTCTGTGTACTCATTTCCGTCCACATCCCAAACCTTCGTCCCCTGGGCCTTAACAGCATAGGGAGGACAAACACCAGGTGATCTGCACCAAAACCTTATGGCATGCGCATGATGCGCACCGCCCGGGCTCAGCTTTTTCGCTTCCTCAAAAAGTCTACTAGATTTTGGATGCTTCCTTATCCAATCGCTTTCGATTCTATCCAGTTCAACAACCAATTTTGACACGTCTCGCGTTTTTTCGCTTTGGTCGCGCATTCGTTAGCTTTAGTTTTGATATAAGCTTTGCCGCGCTCTACAACCATACAACTATGTTTTTTGAATCCTCATCCGATCTACTTCAGGAATGAGAAGGGATTCACAACTTGCATGGGAATGTGTATCTCGATTTCCTGGGAAATTGCACCTTTTTAGCACGCAGAGTTGTCCCGTTGTTCTTTCAGTTGACATGTAAGGCTCAATATAGTTCGAGTCTCGCACTCTTCTATTCGGGGCGATCCAGCCTCGAATACGTGTTTAGTTGGTCCAGTCTTGAGGGCATTCGTTCAGCACAAGGATGAATAGTCTTCTAGGCTTCCACAATTCAATTCGAAAGGTACCAACCGGTCAATCTTGAAATCCAGCGTTTGTGGCAAGGCATTTGTCGTCTAGCTTGTCGAACCTTTTGAATCAGGACCTGATGCATGCCGCTTGGTGGGGATCGCTGCAAACGCTGCAAAAAGGGAAAACGATGCACTGACAGTAAATGCCATCGTTAGATTTGTTGTGTATGCAACACTTGAGGAGAGAAACGGTCCTACAGCGTTTCCCAGATACGTGGCGGAGTTCAAGATCCCGAGGGTCAATCCTTTGCTTGAATCCTTCTTTGCTCCTTCACCAAGCAGAAAGGACGGTACTGCCGAATGAAGAAAACACTGCACCATTCTAAGGGCCGTGAAAGCGAAGACTTCTCGGAGGAACCCCTGAACAAACACAACCCCAGAAGCAGTAGCGAGCAACACAGGAATGAGTCTTCGTTTGAAAATCTTCGTTGTGATCGGGACTGAAGCTGCGTACGCGAGACTGCTCGTAGTCAGGATTATGCCGTTATATTCTACGAGCGAGCTTTCCTCCACTCCAGCCTCAGCTAGATACAGTGGCAGCATTGGAGTGATGAAGTTGTAGGCCGCCTGTACTGAAAAGAGGCCAACGAAACCTCGGCCTATGGCCTTGAAGGCCCTCCAGTGAATCCGCTCTCTGGGCCCGCTTGGCCTTCCTCTATCCTCAAAGTGAGCCCAGAGCACGAATGGTATCGCCATCGAAATCATGATGCTGCTAATCAAGAAGCAGGATCTGAATCCAACAACAGTCGCCATGATTCCTCCGACCGCTGGGCCAAGTAGGAGCCCAACGGTCTGGACGGACTGCTGATATCCTATCGCCTGAGGCAATCTGTCTTCATCCACTGATGAGGAAATGATTGTCATCACTACAGTGCTTGTTCCACTCGTCATCCCACTGATCAACCTCAAGACCAGCACCTGATACACACTTGTCGAGACGGATAGAAGGCCCGTCATCGCGGTGAGCGCAATCAATACTCGAACAAGCATTTTCTCACCTTCAATCCTGTCGCAAAGCCACCCCCAGAATGGTGACATCAAAGCAAGCGATGAGGATGCGAGGAGTTGCGCAATGCCTGCCCACAAAGTAGCCTCCGAAAGGCTGCCAATACCCAACTCCTCATAAATGAAGAGCGTCAAGAATGGTATGGAAAAATTCACTGAAAACGAAACCGCAAATTGCACGACAGATGCTGCAACAATGGGCCTATTAGATCGGGCATGATTCACACGAGTTCGCCTGAGACATCAACTACAAATTGTCATATGTCCAGTTGAGTGCGATTGGAAGGTTGGAAGAACAGCGGTGGATAAGAAGAGAGATACGGGGAGGGGTTGTGAAATGAATTCGACAATTGCCGGTGCGGCGTGATCTTCAGATTCTTCAGCGACTTAGGCTTTCGGGGGTGAGCAACTTCCTCGTCCACGATCACTCCTTTGCCTAGTTGAGTGTCCAAGATGCCTTTTTCCTATTTCTTGACGAGTGCGATATTGTCAACATCCGCAAGGAAGGCGTTGCTTCTCTTCTCTTTAGCTAGGTCTATTCCTTCGATCGTGGAGAACGCGTGCTAATTCCATAATCACGTCTTGCACTCTCAATTGATATTTTTCCTTCGATTACGTCGTTCCACACCAATTCAGGATCTCGTTCGAACGGGTTTCCATAGCCTCCTCCGGCAGCAGGCATGAAACTGAATATGTCTCCCTTTTTCAAGACTACCATTGTCTTGGAAGGCAGTCTTATCATATCATCCCTCCCTGGATTGACTATTGCTTCTCCCACACGTCCAGGCTTACCGCCAAACAATCCGTAAGCGGGGAATTTGTTTCTGTCGGACTTTACTGTCACAATCGTCTCTGGCGCAAGCGTTTGAAACTCACGTCGATATGTCAACCCACCTCTATATTTGCCGGGACCACCAGAATCGGGAACCAGTTCAAAGCGTGTGTAGAGAATCGGGAAGAGCCTTTCCGATGCTTCGATGGGAATGATTGTGCAATTCGAGGTGTTTGCAGCAGTCGCACTAATACCATCCTTATTAGGCCTAGCGCCAGTTCCTCCGGGGAGCCCTTCTGAGTGAACGTAGCGTCTACCTGTTTCCGGATTGAAACCTCCAAAAAGAACGACAGGCGAAGTGCCATAACTTCCGGCAATGATCCTATCTGGTACCGCTCTGGATAGAGCTGCAAAGATGGCTTCCACTATTCTATGATGAAGAGGGTGGTGATAAAGACCTCCCGCTGGAAATGTCGGGTTCACTATCGTGCCTTCAGGTGCATTTATGGTAATTGGTCTGAAACAACCATCGTTATGCGGTATATCAGGATCACAAAGATACCTCAAAGCGACATTAGTCGTACATATTGTGCCGGGTAAGTACATGTTTATGTTTCCTTTGCGTTGCTTAGCGGTACCTGTAAAGTCCACGTGAATGTCGCTTCCTTTCACACTAAGCTTGACCTTGATTTCTACTGGCTCGGGGCTTACTCCGTCATCGTCTACATACTCTAAATACTCATACTCGCCATCTGGAATCGTGTCAAAATTGCTTCTCACTCTTCCTTCGGAGTAATTCATGATTTCTTGCATAAATGCAAACACTGTCTCCTTGCCCCTTTCCGCTAGAATCTCTTCTATTCGCTTCTTCCCGATGTATAGTGCGGACATCTGTGATTGAATATCACCTATGACTTGCTCATTCACTCTTACGTTTGCTTTAATGATATCGAAGATTGCTTTGTTAGGTCTTCCTTCTTCATATAGTTTCAAGGGAGGTAATCTAAGGCCTTCATGATACATTTCTGTGGGTTCCAACCTTCCTCCTGATGTTCCGGATACTCCTCCCATTCTACCCCCGAAATCTATGTGATGCGCAAGGTTGCAAGCAAAGGCTACGAGTTCATCTTTCCAAAATATCGGCATCACGACGAGTAGATCAGGAAAGTGATGAGGACCACAAAGGGGATCATTAGATCCTACTACATCACCGGGCCTGAGTTCCTTACTGGGATATCTCTTAAGGTACTCTTTACACGCGATGCTCATTGTATTTAGGTGAGCCGGGATATATGAGGCCTGAGCAATCAAGTCTCCATCAGGACCCAATATGGCCGTGGAAAAGTCTTTTCCTTCTCTTACGATGGACGAACGCGCCGTTCTGACGATCACGCTGCCCATCTCCTCAGAAACGGATATGAAGGCGTTGTTCAACACTTGAAGTGTGATTGGATCAATTCTGTACAACTCTTGACACCTTCCAGTCCTCTAATAGATATGGCCTATTACCAGATTTCTATACTCATCAACTTCCGCTTTGTAGTCAGGGTGAATAACCGTGCTTGAGTCCGGCTGTTCGATCACAGCCGGTCCATTTACGGTGCTGCCCGGCAGAAGTCTGTCTCTTTCATAACAAGGAGATTCTACGAACCCGCTATGCTCAGACATGAAAACTTTCCTCATATACTTGAAGGCCCCCTTAGAGTCTTCGCCAATCATTTCGTATTTCCTTGCTTCCGCGGTTTCGATTTTCCCGATCGCGGTTAACCTTAAGTTTATGATTTCTACTGGGTCTTCCACCGCTGAGTAAGTAAACTCGCGTTTATGCAAATCGTGAAACGCTACTTCAAGTGCTTCTAGGTCTTGTATGTCACCTTGCGGCACTGGAAGATTCAGTTCAAAGCCCTGTCCAACATATCGCATGTCGGCTGATCGGATAAATCTTATTCGGTCTGTGGGAAATCCTCCTCTGATTAGTTTCTCAAGTGCTTCCTCCTCCATTTTCTTATATGCTTCGCGTATTTCTTTTGGATCTGCCTCCTCAACCAATCTCATTGGAGTTGTGTAGTCGTATCTAACGTCCGATCTCAATAATCCGTAGGCCGAAAATATCCCAGGGTACTCTGGTACTATGACAGACCGGAATCCCAGTTCTTCTGATAGTCCAACAGCCAACGTTGGGCCTGCCCCCCCGAAAGCCACTAACGCAAAATCCCTAGGATCGTAACCCCTTTCAATAGTTATCCTCCTCATAATGCGTATCATATTCGCGTTCATTACCTCAACGGCTCCATAAGCAGCTTCATAAACATCCGTGCCTAGGGGCTTAGCTATCTTCTCTCGCATTACCTCCTCTGCCCGCGATTCATTTAGTTTGAATTCTCCACCACAGAAGTAGTCAGGATTGATATAACCAAGCAGAACGCAAGCATCGGTGACCGTCGGATTTGTTCCCCCTCTTCCATAGCATGCAGGCCCGGGTTCAGCCTCCGCACTCTGAGGACCTACTTGTAACATCCCTCCGGCATCAATCCAGATTATACTGCCTCCCCCTGCTCCAATTTCAATCAAATCGATCATCGGAATCCTTACGGGATACCCACCAGCCCATTTGCCTTCTTTCATCGTCGCTATATTATATTCCGCAACGATTCTAGGTTCACCACCCAGGATAATTCCCATCTTAGCTGTTGTTCCACCTATGTCCAGTGAGACTGCCTTTTGAAGACCCGTCATTCGCGATACATAAGAGGCCATGATTGCCCCAGCTGCAGGACCAGACTCCATTATGCTGATAGGCTCAACCATTGCAGTTTCAACAGTGGTCATCCCTCCGCTTGAACGCATTATATGTAGGGGAACCTGCACTCCAATCTTTCTTAGTCTTTGTTCTAAATCTCTTATGTATTCAACTGCCCTAGGCATCACGTAGGCATTAAGTACCGTTGTGCTCAGACGTTCATACTCACGGAATTCTGGTTGGACATCCGAGGACGCGGACACATAGGCCATTGGGTATTCTTCCTTGATTACTCCACAGATTTTCTGTTCATGTTTAGGATTCATATACGAGTGCAAAAGGCAAACAGCTACGGATTTAACTCCCTCTTCTTTCATTTTTCTTACAACTTGGCGCACTTCTGCTAATTCTAACTCTCTGAGTACTTCGCCTTTGGAGTTGATCCGCTCGGAGACCTCGAATCTAAGATTCCTTGGTACAGGAGGAACCGGCTTATCACGGAATAAATTATACAGATCGCGTTCTGGTCTATCAAACCTTCCGATTTCTAGTATGTCTCTAAACCCCTTTGTGGCTACCAGCCCAGTTTTTGCACCAGACATTGTGAGTATAGTGTTCGTAATTACAGTGGTTCCGTGGACAAAGAAGCTAACGTCTTGTGCGCTTTCCTGCTCCTGTCTAAGAAGCCGTTCGACCGCATCTACCGCTCCGACACAGAAATTCGTTGTTGTCGTAGGTATCTTGACGTTGTAGGTTTTTCCGTCGCTTGTGTTCTCCATTACAGCGTCGGTGAATGTACCACCTATATCCACTCCTATTCTCAAGCCCAAGATTTGAACCTCGAAGTAAAATCGAACTTCGGCAACTAGCTCTCTGCGATTTTTATATAAGCCTTTACTCCACAGACCGTTGGTGCAGAAACGGTTGGCGGTGTTTCTTGCGGTTCTTGGTAATCTATGGAAATGTGGCACTGTGTCGAGCGAGTCTCAATTCTGGGGAAAAGAAGGATTCTCACGTCCATTTTTCCTGATGCGTTCCATCACACGTTACTCTTCAACAAATCAGCTAAGAACAGCTGGATCCAGACTAACGCGAATCTCGGACAGAACCCCGAAGACCAACACCAACCTTTTTCGCATCAGCACCACTCAATTTGTTTGGCTTCTGCATCCATGCGTGTTGTCCCGAATAACTGTGATTTTCGGTAAGTTTCCCTTGCCGTTTCGTCTAGGTTTTGTTGAGGGTTGGCTGTTAGTCCAATGAATAGGTTGTATAGACTGGCTTTGACCGCGAAGGGTGGGTGAAAGGATTAGAGTACGCGGTTTTCGACACGGTTTCCAGAGCAGTGAGCTGGTATTGGAGCTTCAGAAGCGCCGAATCAGCTTCATTCTGCTGCTCCGTGACATAGCGAAGCTCAAGCGTAGACGGCGTTGGATGCGGTATGTGACACGTTTCAACTATACCCCTCAAGGCGTGACGGCGAATGTGGTTGAAGCTTAAGACGCCGAGGGGCGAACGTACTTTCTCGCCACGAACATGGCCGCATCACCGAAGCGCATAATCCGCCTGTAGCGGCTTTGGGGCATAGAGACGAGTTACCGCAAGATCCGTGAGTTCCTACCTAAGACCACGTCGAGGAGTTGGGTCGTCAGCGTCTTCAATTTCATCTTCGCCTGCCTACTCTACAACACATGGGTCGTCCTCAACGCCAGAGCCCAAACACTAACAACAATGATCGCAATCAAACTCAGCTACATCTGGAACTTCCTAATCCCTATGATGGCTATGAAGACGGAGGCTTGATCCAGATGAGAAAGACAAAATCGCATCTACTGCGCTAGAAGACCTTAAGTAGCACCTAGCGACCTACTTCGCACGGACGTTGCGATTTGGCTTACCCCTATAGAAGTCGGATTCTGGACAAGCTCGGTGTTAGGTCGTGGATTAACGCTAGCAATTGGTCCACTATTGTAGGTGGAACCTGGATAGATGACAGAGTTTTGGCGGCAATGAACGAGGTGGCTAAGACATTTGTAGATATGCATGAGCTTTTGGCAAAGGCTGACGAGAGGATTAGCAAGCTATGTCAGGTCGATGAGGCTCACATAACGACAGGGGCAGCAGCTGGCATAGCGCTGTCCGTCGCAGGCTGCATGGCTGGAAGTGACCGTGGGAAGTGGATGAGGTTTCCCAATACCGACGGACTGAAGAACGAAGTTGTTATGGCTCGCGGCCATTACATAGGGTACACACAACAATGGACATCAGCAGGAGCGAAGTTGATTGGGTACGGACAAGCCGGTACTCTGGGATCATGCAAACATGAGATCGAAAGCGCGATAACTGATAGGACATGCTGTCTCTCGTACACAGTCTCTTACAGCACGGTGCCCCGAGGAATTATCCCCCTTGAGGAGGTCATTGAGGCCGGTAAGAAACATGGTATACCTGTTGTAGTAGACTGCGCCTCGGTGCTCCCTCCAGTATCCAATTTGCACAAGTTCACTGACATCGGCGCTGACATTGCAATCTTTAGTGGTGGAAAAGCAATTCAGGGACCTAACAACACGGGGATGATTCTCGGCAACAACAAAGGAGTCAAGATAATCAAAGCGGTGCGGGCCAATTCGTTTCCCAATCACGGATGGGGAAGACAGTACAAGGTAAGCAAGGAACAGATCGTTGGTCTAGTCGTGGCCCTCGAGATCTTTGTCAATGAAGGAGAGACGCTGTACGGCAAGCAGATGAAAGTGGCGGAATATATCAAAAGAGAACTAGACGGGATACCGAACGTTCGTGTTGTCATCATTCCCAACGACGAGACCTTCCACGAGCATCCTGTTATGGCTCATGTACCTCGTGTACTGGTGGAGTGGGATGCCAAAAGACTTGGGCTATCAGCGAACGAGGTGGATGAAGCTATGGCTCAAGATGATCCACCGATCTTCCTTAGGAAGATCATATATTCAAACTACTACAGCAACATGGCCTGGCGACTAATCGACACATTCTTCTTACGACCAGGTGAAGAGAGACTCGTTGCTGAGAGAATGAGAAGAATATTAGCACAAAGGGCCTGATCCAAGCATGCAACAGGCGCCTATGTGAGGGCCTCTTTTTCGCGTTGCGTTTCCTTGCTTGGATATTCCTGTGGAAGACGCCTATTCGCCGACCTCTGCGGCATTATGGCTTTGCATCCAGATCCTTCTCAATCGCGCCAACGTCCACTTGAGCGACACGCACGCTAGCCGTCAGGCATCTTCGCGAGGCACTTGCTAGGGGCTTAATCAACCTATACTGCTTAGCGTGGTTTTTCTAATAGTTACTCAGTTTGTTTTGTCAAGGATGTCTCAATAGAGAATGTGTTGTGCTCTTGTTTACGTCACTATACCTTGACAATCACCAAGAGCGAGGAAGTTTACGCAAGGGAGGAGGAGGCCAAGGTTAAGGAGAGGCTCTTCCTCATATTGAGGGTTGAACTGGGCGGTGCGATTTCGGCTTCTGCCCCCGCGAGCTTCATAGAAGTAGGCCGTGGGCATCCTTTTGGCTTGAGCTGTTCTCGAAGGAAGGCGTGGATGGGCTTGGGGATACTTCCAGGAGTGTGAGGCCATCCAAGCTTCGGGCGGAGGTTGTTATGAAGATTGGGGTAAGCTCTCAGAGAGTAAGCAGGGCTGGACCACGAGGCAGGTTCAAGAAGCACAAGGATTCCTCGATCCCAGTCTAGAGCCCAACCGCTTCACCAGAATTCATGGCTCTGGAGGAATGCTAGAACACATCCAAAGACCAGCTCTTTGTCTTGAGCTACTATCCATCCTTCGAAAAGTTCAGAGAGAGAGAGAGAGAACAGGCGACTACTTCAGAACAAAACGATTCAAAATCAACATCGAGAACTATCTACTCACGATCGGAAGTCAGAGAACATGTGCTAACTGGTGTAGCAGCAAATTACTCAGCTGCAATCAAATACAAATCCTCGATATCCGCTTGAACGTAAGCGAGTTCTTCCTGATGCAGAATTGTTTCAGCACTTGCTTGTATACGAATGCTCGTTTCTTCAATCTTGACCCAGTAGTCTCTGTGATCCCCCATGAATACTCCTCTTTGAACCTTACTTTGCCAGGTATTACCTCTATCTGGTCTTTGACGGGAAATCCTTAGATTTTCCGGCCTCATGCCGACAACGACATCATCTCCAAGTTTTGAATCCTCGCGCATGCGTACTCTAATCTCAATTCCATCTTTGGATCGAACTAGACATTCTCTGTTGTCGGAAATCTCCACGATCTTTCCAAGAACAAAGTTCGTCAATCCGATAAACTCGCTTACAAATCTGGAGCGAGGGTTACGATAAATGTCATAGGCGTTGCCTACCTGCATGATTTTTCCTCTATTCATTAGGACTATTTTATCTGAGAGAACCATGGCTTCTGCTTGATCGTGTGTGACATAAACAGTTGTAACCCCCAGACTTCTTTGAAGCTTTTCCAGTTCAAAACGTGTCGACTCTCGAAGTTTCGCGTCTAAGTTGCTTAAGGGCTCATCGAGGAGTAATACTCTCGGACGTGATACTATACCTCGCGCCAACGCCACTCTCTGCTGTTGCCCGCCACTGAGTTGTGTCGCATATCTATTCTCAAGTCCTTGTAGATTAACAATTTCGAGCGTTTCCTTTACTCTTTTCTCGATCTCGCTCCTAGGTAATTTATCTATTTTAAGCGGGTAAGCGATGTTATCAAAGACGGTCATGTGAGGCCAGATGGCGTATGATTGGAAAACCATACCTATTTCTCTACTTTCTGGAGGTACAAAAATCTCCTTTGCGGTCGATGTTACGAGGTTTCCAGACGCGTATATCTCTCCGATGTCAGGTTTCTCTAGGCCGGCTATGCACCTCAGGACTGTTGTTTTTCCACAACCACTAGGACCCAGCAGTACAGAGATCTTTCCTCTATCGAGAGTAACCGTCACATCATCTACGGCGACCACTCTACCAAATTTCTTTGTCAGCCCTACGATTTCTACTGGCATCACGAACGCCTAGTCCAGTACTGGCGCCATTGGCACCCTCGTTTTATTAATCTTACGCAATCCTCTTCAATACGCATGCACATCCCTCATGAATTGCGTCAAAGATCCTCCTTGGTTCTACACAATCTCCAATCGCGTAGAATTCTTGAGACTCTCGCTTCATAATCTCGATAAGATCCTTGTTGCTTGTTGAACCTAGGGCTAATACCACAGAATCTGTCTCAAGAGTTCGCCTGTTATGCTTTCCATCAACAATTGACACAGCCTTATCTGCTATTTCCTCGATTTTCGCACCAGTCAATATCTTGATCCCGTGCTTCTTGAATCTCTCAATGAGAAACCATTTGGAGAAGGGATCAACATCGGGGGCCGCTTCTTCAAGCATTTCAACTAGTGTCACCTCTTTGCCTTCTCTTGCCAGATACTCAGCAGCTTCACAACCGACTGATCCGCCACCAGCCACGACCACTTTTTTTCCCTCAGCTTTCGACTTGCCAGCTAGAAGGTCCCATGCCAAAATAACATTCTTTCTTTTCACTCCGGGAACTTCTGGTACAAATGGAGTTGCTCCCGTGGCTACGATTACTACATCTGGTTTTGCTTCTCTTATCACCGCTAGAGTGCCCTCCTCACGTAACTTGATCCTTACACCCAATTGTGTTATTTGATAGAGGAGGTATTCGGCTATGTTTTTTATCTCTTCCTTATATGGTGATGCAGACGCCAAAATTAGTTGTCCACCAAGTCTGTCGCTCTTTTCAAGTAGAGTTACTTCATGTCCTCTTAGGGCAGCCACTCTGGCCGCTTCCATTCCCGCTGGTCCACCACCAACAATAACGATACTTTTTGGTTTTTCGGCAGGAGTTATCCTGTACTCTCTTTCTTTTCCCACCATAGCATTTATGTCGCAGCTCATACGCCAGCCGCGCAGGTGGCGGCGCATGTAACAACCATACATGCATGCCAAACACTTCCTGATGTCATGTAGTCTTCCTTCGAACGCTTTTCTGGGCAATTCTGGATCAGCAATCAAAGCTCTGCCCATGGAAACTAAATCTGCCTTGTTTTGCTGAAGAATCTCCTCAGCCAGTGTCGGATCATTAATCCTACTAACCGTGATGACCGGCACGCTAACAGCTCTTTTCACGCCTTCTGCAAGGTGTACTTGGCAACCACGAGGAACACACATCGGCGGAATCGTCCATGGTCGTGATTCAAATAGTCCAGCCGATACGTGAAGAACATCAATGGTCGCCTCCTCAAGCTTTTGTGCAATAGCTTTTGTGTCTTCTAACGTGAGTCCGCCTTTCACGTACTCGTCTCCGCTGACCCTGAAAATCAGCGGGAAATTTGGTCCAACTTTTTCTCTTGTTCGTTCTATTATCTCCAACGCAAATCTCAGTCTACCATCAAAATCGCGACCATATTTGTCAGTTCGCATATTTGTGTAGGGTGACAAAAACTGGGCGATCAACATCCCATGTCCGCCGTGAAACTCCACCGCATCGAATCCAGCGGCTTTAGCTCTTTGGGCTCCCTTGGCAAATGCTTCTACAAGATGTTCAACTTCCCCAATCGTTAGTCCCCTAGCATTTGAGCCATGTCCCCATGGCGTCTCAGGCCGGTGGACATCTGAAGCTGATACAGGTTGCCGTCCTTTGTCTTCTAGAAGAGCTGCTAGCCGTCCGGCGTGGGTTAATTGTACAGCGATTTTCGCTCCGTAAACTTGAACGGCTTCCGCCAAATCGTTCAGACCAGAAATGAATTTGTTGTCATCAATGTACAAATGACCGACACGAGAGGTCGCAGATCTATCGATGTAAGTTGCCTCAACTATTATTAGGGCAACGCCGCCTTTCGCTCGTTCTGCGTAGTAGTCTATCAGACGTTGAGTTACTGCACCAGTTTCACCCGCGAACAACGTGTGCATAGCCGGCATGACTATTCTGTTCTTAAGTTCCATAGTTCTTATTCTAATCGGCTGGAATAACTTGCTTAGTTTTCTCATTCTTTCCACAACCCTTCTAAAGACAACAAGTCCTAGCATATCAGTATATATCCTAATATTGACGAAGCATCCGCATCCAAGAGAACTGAGAGAACTCCTCCTTGAGTTATGGACATGAAAACGTTTTGAGTTCTTCTGCTTGGCTTCGTAGTGTTGGCTAGGCTTGGCGCTGTTATGGCCTGTGATAAGGTCGGTAAGTTAAATGAGCCATGCTTGAGCGGCTATCCTACTGTGGACTCTGCTTGAAGACGGATGGGTAACTGCCGCGTGTGAGCCAACAATCCGCATAGGAGGTGAACCAAGTTGCTTAGTCTTGGAATCGACATGGGCAAGAGAAAGTTCCAAGCATGTCTCAAAGATGATTCAGGCATTCTGATTCAGGAATTCTCAACGCCTAGAAACATGCTTGGAGCAGAGATGCTTCTCCAAGTTGTAAGAAAGCATGATGGAAACTTGAAGGCTGTTATGGAGGCAACAGGTAACCACTGGATGCGCCTCCACGATCTGCTTGAAGAGAATGGCGTGGAGACGATCCTTGCAAATCCTGTTAAGACTAGGCTGATAGCTGAGGCTCGCATAAGAACAGATAGATTGGATGCGAGAATCCTAGCAGACCTATTGAGGGGAAACCTTGTGGCTGAAAGCTATACTCCTTCCCTGAAGGAAGAGATTGGCGCAGCCTAGTCCGGCATAGAGCATCTCTAGTCAGAATAGAGACCGAGGTGAAGAATAGAATACACACGCTTCTAGACAAGTACTGGCTTGAACCAGAATACTCAGACCTGTTCGGCAAGAGAGGCCTCGAATGGCTACGAAACCCTAAGCTCTCAGAGATAGATCAATTGATCTTGGACAGTAACCTGAAGCTTATCGAGAGCCTTGAAACACAGGTGGACAAAATCAACAAGGAGATAGCCTGCATAGCTGTAGATGAAAACCCTATCAAACTCTTAATGACAAGCTATGGAAAAGTCTGCGTTAGACCAGCCTCTCCTTACGCATGACCGCCATGGGTCGATAGCTTACGCATTCTCTTAATCTTTTTCGCTCTGAGCTCTTCTCTATCTGCATTGTATGGTTCGTCTCGCAATTCTCTCGTGCCTGTTGGCATGAACAAACAGAAGTATGAGTTCAACGTCTCTTAGGGCTTCCTCGATCTGAGTCGTGACCTTGTGAGTCTTGGCAAAGCCGAGCTTATCCAACCACAAAGTCGGATGCGTCTGAAGTGTGTGGTATCTCTCCACCAATAGTTCTATGCCCCCCCGCCATATGATAGGGTCAAGGTTCTCCTTCAGTTCTGGCTCCTCGTATAGATTCACGTCGAAGCCACGCAGAGTCAGGTCGGCTGCCGCACACCATCCTGCAGAACGAGCCCCAATGACGGCTATAGGCTCCAACTCCATCCACAACCTCATTGGCTATGTTCGGAATGGAAGAATAGTACTATATGAAAAATACTACTATATCTTCTATCATCACAAGACTCTGTCGGACTGACCTGTATAGTCATGCCTGCCTTACTTCAGCCTACTCGTCTTCGATGAATGCCATAGAGCCAAAAAGAGTACACAAATGTTGCGAAGAAGTATGTTGAGCTGTCACCTTTTTCGATGTTGGCTTGGCTGACACGGTGAAATTCACCGATCCCTCTGCGACGTCTACAAGTATGGGCCTAGGATGAATGCCCGGGTCGACTCTTGTTCGTCGCTTCGAAGCCTGGCGGTGCAGTAGGCTGACGGGGTGTGGGCGGCACTGGCACCCTTGTTGCCTCCTAGGTTACGCATTAGCGCATAGAATAGGCGTTCTCGTGAAGGAAACAAACATTCTCCGAGCCTTGTGATCAGGTGGGGCACCGCAACTCCAAGAAGAAGAGCGAACTTAATTGCTTATTCTGTCTATCTGCTTCACAACAACTCTGTTGATGGATATGTCACGACAATCAGGAGAGTAGTGCGATTGGATGAAATTCGTAGAGAGGAACTCCGAGGACTTTTCATACTGGGGCTATTGGCAATCCTATGGCAATTTCAGCCCCGACTGGAAAGGATGGCGGAGTCAAAGAGTCAATTCTGGAGCACCGTTTCTGTATTCAACTACCTTCTGGCATTCTTTTGGGGGGCTTATGCGATCTTCATGATACTGGGCTGGAGCCAAGACTTTCTATCTGATTCGACTTGCAGAGTGCTTAGGTCCGTAGCCAGAGGGTTTCTGGAGCTAAGCTTTGGGCTGGTTATCATGCTATCTGTCATAGCTCTCATTGCTGAGTATGGGATATACATGTTAGTGGCTTTCGCAATTACCGTTGCAGTGATTCTGATTCGATTTGTGCCAGTTCAGAGACTTGGATGGCCAAGGTGGGTTAGCTTGCGAAAGAGGATTAAGGGATTTCTAAGGTCCCTTGCGACCGTATCAGTCATACTGGAGATCGTCTGGCTCTACGCAGTGGCGTTTACGCCTGCGGAGACGTACGCTCCTGATCTGCCAATAAAGGTCCTTGTTGCATCTGTGGCTGCGCTAGGATTGGCGTGGCTTGTCTACAGACCATTGCTTCAGAACGATCATTGAACATGATGACTATGAATTGTTCAAATCGGGTCTTCATGATCTGACTTTGACAATAAGCAGTAGCGTCTCACGATTATCATCTGATCTTGAAGCCTCGGTTTGGATGGCCGTTGGCGCCCACACGCTTGATTTGAGCAGACTGGAATGTCGAAGAGCAGTAGAACGACTCAATTTCGTGATTCGTCAGAGTGGAAGAGATTTCCAGCGGATTCTTGAAATTCCCCGTCTATTTGACGACTTGAGGGGAGATCGCAGCTCAAAGGCCAACAACTCGCTCAAGAATCTTCAGCGCGATGTTTTGTCCTTCTACGCCAATTGTCTTCTTCTTCGCATGTTTTTCATGGTTTCCGTCAATCTGTTATTCAACTTTGGTCAGAAGAAGATTGAGTCTGAAAAACTAGTCAGCTATTTCAATGAACTTTGGCACCACACCACTCCTTTGGATGCGGATGCCACTATTCTAAACGTGACTCCAATTCCAACAGATCCATTCTGGCTTACTCTCCTGTACTTGTATGGGGGAGTCAACAACACGATTTGGAGTGAAAGATATCACTTCGAGGACTTCCATGGGATAACGAAGTATCTAATCCAAGATTATCTCATAGGACTAAGCAAAATCGGCAAACCAATCCCTGCTCCCAACGACTCGGAAATCAGCAAACTCGCCGAATTGCAGTTGTGGGACCAGATGAATGAGCTTTATGAGCTGGCCGACATTTTCGTTCGAGAAGTCGACAACCAAACATTCAAAGTTGAATTGGAGAGACTAGATGAGCTTCCACTTGAAGGTTTCATAGATAGAAATCGTCCTGTGAAGGAGGGGAGAACATGGCACATGGATCTTGTCGATAACATTCGCACTGCTCAAACCAAGTTCCTTCACGCGAAAGAGCTGATCGAAGCATATCTACCCCTAGATGACACAAAAAAAACTCAATGCATTTCTAGTATTACCGAATCATATCTCGAGGCGAGCATTGTCAACCATGCCGCAATACCTACAACCTCTGAAAGCCTGATGGAGTCGCACCCTCTAGAGTCGTTCTCAAACAGGTACCCGCCAATTCCAAAGGAGTGCCTCGTCAAACCAGGAAATGTTGATTGCACCATGATCTGGCATGAAATCGGGGCGGACATTGCGTCGCAGGAAACAGCACACATATATGAAATCTCTTCTACCATGAAAGCCCCATCAGTTGTTGTCGAAAAGTATGACCCAGATTTGATCTTTGAAACAGTAGCAAATCAAGTTAGGGAGATGAGTAATGAGCAAAGCATACCGAATTTGGTCTTCCTGCCATTAGAAGTTCAGATGGACTGGTTGCGAGCCCTCAGGGTAAGATTTGAGCCCGAAGAAGTACTGCCTTTTCCAGAAGCTAAGTTGAAGATGATTCATTCATGGAAAGGATTACCATTCAACGACATTATCATAATCTGTAGAAATCGATGTCAGTGGCTATATCAGGAATTTGACGGGAGTAGACTCAGATGCTCAATCGTCCCAATCGAATCGGATAAGAGAAAGTTGAAAGTGGAAGTCGAGAATCGTGGGCTGTATGCACCGCAGACAAACGCAATTAGACTCGTAAAATTGCCCGATCTTCCGACGCCGTAGCTTCTTGCACCCTTGTCGGATTACTACGTCATGCCTGTCGCGATGCAAGGCTACAAGAATGCGTCCGTTGCCTTCTTGCCATACTTGTTGAACAATCCATTGCACATGATAGGAACTGACGACGGAGTAGCGCG
>Ga0209725_1000298_pt1 | contig 30560 bp, 33 predicted proteins | sample I18A1metaG_FD_184145 | JGI IMG/M metagenome (GOLD analysis project Ga0209725, IMG submission 184145) | Lake sediment bacterial and archeal communities from Gulf of Boni, Indonesia to study Microbial Dark Matter (Phase II) - ​I18A1 metaG... | ecosystem: Environmental > Aquatic > Freshwater > Lake...
GGGTGGGGCGACCTGTATCCCATCCGCTAGAGCGTCCGCAACGGTCACAACCAGCTCAGCTACGGTTTCCACCACAACAGGTGACCACGGCGATACCGCTAGTGTCCTCTCGCCGACGAGCGTTGAGGCAACAACTACTACGGCCACGGTGACGGGGACCTGCCACTGGGCCGCAACGTATGGAGGAGGCAACGATGACCTCGCGAATTCCGTTAGGCAGACCTCGGACGGAGGATACATAGTCGCGGGTTACACACCCTCGTTCGGTGCTGGGCTTCGCGATGTCTGGGTCCTGAAGCTGAACTCCGCAGGAAGCGTTCAATGGGCGAGAACGTATGGTGGGAGCCTAGACGACGAGGCCCTTTCTGTTCAACAGACAAGTGATAACGGATACATAGTAGCCGGCTACACGAACTCTTTCGGCGCCGGAAATAGCGACTTCTGGGTTCTGAAGCTTAACTCAGCCGGAGGCATAACATGGCAGAAGGCGTACGGTGGAGGCGGAGAGGATCGAGCCTCTTCGGTGCAGCAGACATCTGACGGCAGGTACATAGTAGCCGGTTACACGACCTCGTTTGGTGCTGGAGGTTCAGACTTCTGGGTTCTGAAACTCTATCCCTACGGAGGAGTTGAATGGCAGAAAACTTACGGTGGAGGCGGAGAGGATCGAGCCTCTTCGGTGCAGCAGACATCTGACGGCAGGTACATAGTAGCCGGTTACACAAGTTCGTTTGGCACTGGAGACCGTGACTTCTGGGTTCTGAAGCTCTATCCCTACGGAGGAGTTCAATGGCAGAGAACCTATGGCGGAACAAACCGAGATGAGGCCTCTTCCGTACAGCAGACAACAGACAACGGGTACATAGTCGCAGGCTACACCACGTCTTTCGGCGTTGGAGGCTACGACATTTGGGTTATCAAGCTCAACTCCACCGGAGGGAAAGTGTGGTGGAAGTCATATGGCGGAAGCCAGGACGACAAGGCCTTCTCAGTACAGCAGACAAATGATGGAGGATACGTAGTTGCGGGCAATACCGTATCATTTGGTGGTGGACTGGAGGACGCATGGATTCTGAGGCTCTATTCCACTGGAACGGTCAAATGGCAGAAGACGTACGGCGCCAACGGACTGAACGGTGTCTATTCGATTCAGCAGACAACAGACCGCGGATACATTGTGGCAGGTTACTGGGGCGGAGTGTGGTTTGACGTCTGGGTCTTGAGGCTTGATTCCACTGGAAGTATCCCAGCGTGCCCGTTCATGGGCACCTCGAGCGCAACCGTTGCAGGCACTCCCGCTACAATCACCACGACGAGTGTCAGCGGCACCGACACTTCTGCAACAGTCACCGCAACCACCGCGTCACCTGGCGCTGACATCCCAGGAATACTTGTCCAGTGCATATGACACGACGCGAGATACATTCCCATCTTTTCTTCTTCAGCTTCATACCTTCGCGATAGCGCTGACTATCGTGAACCTCTGACTTCATGTCTTCCCTCGCCCAGATACTTTGACTCTGTCAGATGAGAGGGATCTCGAGTCGGCGGTCCGTCGGAAGGACAGGCTTCAAGGTGAGTCCGCGCCGAGTGCTGAAGCTTTATATACGAAATGTGCGGTATAGCGCACTCAACGTGCGTTATAACGCATAGAATGTTAGGTGAAACACATGGAAGAAGTGACCGTGAGCAGATTGTGGGTGGCAGGAACGGCTGTCATTTCTCTGATAGCGTTCGTCGTTCTCGGCGTGATACTTGGAGGACCTCCCTTGGGATGGGACATCCACATTGTACTAGCGTCTGCTGTTCTCGCTGTGATAGTCGCTACTGCGTCCGCTCTTCTCTGGTCGGTGCGGAAGAAGCAACAAGAGACGAAGGCGGGCTATCCGGCCAAAGATGAGAGAACGAAGCTCCTCGAGGGACGCGCAGGCTACTACACCTCGTTCGTTTCTCTATACTTCATGCTGGCCCTTCTCTGGTACAACTTCCTCGGCGTAGACCTGTTCGGACTACCCGCACTGAATGCGTCTCAGGCGCTCATCGCATCGCTCCTCGTCAACGCCTTGTTGTTCGCGGGATTGCGGTGGTACTTCCTGCGAAAGGGCTGAGCTGATATGAGGACTAGGATGAAGGAGCTCAGAGCAAGATACGACCTAACCCAGGAGGAGCTGGCAAAGGAAGTCGGCGTGAGAAGGGAGACAATACTCTTCGTGGAGAATGGTAAGTACGTGCCTTCCTTGAAGCTGGCGCATGACTTGGCAAAGGCCCTGCAGACAACGATTGATGAACTCTTCATTTTCGATGACGAATAGACTGCAGGAAGAATGCGACGGCCATGAACGCAAAGAACATTGTCCTGCTGCAGTTTGCGCTCGCGGTTTCGCAAAGCGTGATATAGTCTTCGGAACCTACTCCGCACGCTCTACCATGCAAGCTCGCGAGGGCCTTGTGCTCGGAATCCTCCTACTTCTGACGGCAGCAATCTTGTACGCTTTCTCTGGTGCTGTCGTAACTGTCTACACCGTATGGTCGGACTCGTATTGGACATATTATGAATTCCAGCACAACATACATCAAGAATACCAGTGCGGGAGACTCGGAACGGGTCCCCTATGCACGTTCTTCTACTACTTGACACGTGGCGGTGCGGGTGCGCTCTCGCTTGCTGGAGTGGCAACGGTGGCAGTCTCGTTCTATAGAGTCATCGAAGGTCCTCGCACACTACCTGCCTCTGCTGCTCCTCTGGGGTCATGCCCTAAATGCGGTACGCCTAGTCCTTCGACCGGTAAGCATTGCAGCGAATGCGCAACCAATCTGACCTGAAGCCCTCTGCTCCATTCTCGAGATACAAGCGACTTCCGGATTCCTAGTATTCTAACGTACCATATGTGTCGGAACTGGCAATTCTCCACTCACTTCGGGAGCCTTCGCTTTCGCGAAGAACTTTCTCTTGGCCCACAAGGAGACGTTGACGAGGCTGATCAAGACGGGGACTTCAAAGAGCGGCCCTATCACAGTGGCGAATGCTTGGCCGGAGTTTATGCCGAAGACACCCACGGCCACAGCTATTGCTAGCTCAAAGTTGTTGCTTGCCGCCGTGAACGATAGCGTTGCCGTCTCAGGATATGTGAACTTCAAGGCCCACGACATCCAGAATGAGACGCCGAACATGATGAGGAAGTAGCTGACGAGTGGTATCGCAATTCGCACAACATCCCACGGCAGCGCCAGAATGTATTCGCCCTTGAGCGAGAACATCACCACGATCGTGAACAGCAGGCCGACGAGCGCGGTTGGGCCTAGCTTCTCCATGAAGACTCCTTCGTACCACTCCTTGCCCCTCCTTCGAATCAGCATGAATCTGGTCACGATTCCGGCTATGAATGGAATCCCGAGGAAGACAAAGACGGTCCTGGCGATGTCCCAGATCGAGACATTGACCACGACACCTGATCCTTGAGATATCCAAGACGAGAGAAGTGTAACGAAGAACCACGCGTAGACAGAGTAGAGCGCAACTTGGAAGATCGAGTTCAACGCAACCAGAATTGCACAGTACTCGTTGTCGCCCTCCGCGAGCATGTTCCAGACCAGAACCATGGCGATACATCTGGCCAAGCCAGTGATGATTATCCCGATTCTGTACTCTGGCAGATCGGGCAAGAACAACCACGCGAGACCAAACATCAAGAACGGCCCAACAAGCCAGTTCTGAATGATCGAGACTCCGAACATCTTCCAAGCTCTTGCGATCTTCGAGAGCTCCTCATACCTCACCTTGGCCAACGGAGGGTACATCATCCAAAGCAAGCCGACAGCGATCGGTAATGACACGGTGTCCAACCTCAATGCATCAAGGACCTGTGCAATCTCCGGTAATGCTGCTCCGACGCCCACGCCCAAGGCCATTGCGAGAAAGATCCAGAGAGTCAGGAACCGATTCAGGAGCGAGAGCCGTTGCCGTTCGCTCTCTCCCATCTCATAGGCCTCCTTCAGCGAGTTGAGCGCCTTTCGTCAACAGAGTCTCGACCTTCGGACTCGTGAGTTTGTAGAAGATCCATTTCCCCTCGCGGCGAGGTGCCACCAAACCTGATCTTTCCAAGATTCCTAGATGGTGTGAGGTGGTGGGTTGTGTGAGATCGAGCGCGGCCATGAGTTCGCATGCGCAAAGCTCCTCCTTTGCTAGAAGCTTCAGAATCCGCAGACGAGTCGCATCCGCGAGGCCGATGAAGACCTGCTCCAATCTTCTGTATGTCAGGTCGTCTGTCTCTCTTGTTCTTCTTCTCAGCTCGGACACTCGGTCGCTGGCTCGGCGTGATCCTCTAAGCCCGGATTCCACTAGCCGCCTCAGTCTATCTTCGGTGACTGTCTCGCTCATCTAGCGTCTCAGCGAGAGCAACAAATTCACGTTCTTAAATATGTTATTCTGGATCTTCGGGTCACAGCCATCCTGACGCATAAACCAAGAGTTCAGAGTTTGCCGCCAAATCGAGGCGGGGTAGGAATAGGGTCTTGGGAGAAGCGCTTCATCTCCCAAGGCGTTTCAGCTTACTTGGTGACTCTGATAGTGTCCGTGCCGATGAATGGCACGCCGGCAACCGTCCCAGTAATGACTATTGTGTAGTAGCCCGTGGTTGGGAATAGCCGTTGTACTTGGCTCCCGTCGAACTTCACCATGAGGTCAGGTATGTTGTCGCCGTCGTAGTCTCCTATGGTTGATGGTGCACCAGCAGCCACCGGCAGTTGGGTACCTCCTCCAACCTGAAGACGAATGCTTCCAATGCTGATCTCGCCAACATCATAGCCTTCTGGCAACTCCACGAAGACGGTCACCCATTTCGCCTTCCTCTTCAGGCTTAACGTGTCTGGATCAAAGTCAACGGTGGCGCTTACGGGTGGCGAGAACTTCAAGAGAAATGCATCAGACGAGCCGGCATAAGCCTCGCTCCCCGAAGGCGTGCCCACGGTGCCTGTTGGGGTTCCAGCCGTGAACGTTGGCGTAGCTGCGGTGAATGTTGGCGTGCGCGTGGTGAATGTAGGGATGCCAACACTGGCTGAGACCACGGTTAGGGTACGCAAGGCGTTCGCCGTACTTCCTGCGAAGTATTGGTTACCTGAGGAGTCCACGGCAATACCCCACCCGTGATCATCGTTTGTGTCTCCCCATGTCCTCTGCGATTGAAGATCACCGGTCGAATCAAACTTCAAGAGTACGGCATCATAGCCAAGGGTGAAGCTAAGCGTACTCCCGGATACGTACACGCTCCCTGAAGCAACAGCAACATCCCACGCGTGATCATCGTTTGTGTCTCCCCAGGTCCTCTGCCATTGAAGATCACCGGTCGAATCAAACTTCAAGAGCACAACATCGTAACGACCGGCACCGAAGCTGGACGTAGTCCCGGTTACGTATACGCTGCTCTCTGAAGGGTCGACGGCAATGCCATACCCGTGGTCATTACCTGTGTCTCCCCACGTGGTCTCCCATTGAAGGATACCGGTCGAATCGAACTTCAAGAGCACAAAATCAAAACTACCAGCACCGAAGCTGTTGGTATACCCGGCAACGTAAATGCTCCCAGAAGAATCGACCGCAACTCCGAGCCCGTAGTCACCGTTTGTGTCTCCCCATGTCCTCTGCCATTGAAGGACACCGGTCGAATCAAACTTCAAGAGCACGACATCAAAGCCACCAGCACCAGAGCCATCAGTATACCCGACTACGTAGATGCTTCCTGAAGAGGAGTCGACGGCAACATCATGGCCTTCGTCAATCGATGCGCCCCCCCACGTCTTCTCCCATTGAAGGAGACCGGTCGAACTATACTTCAGAAGCACAACATCACGATCACCGGCACCAAAGCTGAACGTAGTCCCGGCTACGTATACGCTGCTCCCTGAAGAGTCGACGGCAATGCCAAACCCGTAGTCATTACTGGTGCCCCCCCACGTCCTCTGCCACTGAAGAACCCCAATCGAACTATATCTCAGAAGTACAACATCACGGCCACCAGCACCAAAGCTATCAGTATACCCGGCTACGTATACGCTGCCAGAAGATGCGACAGCAACACCTCGTGCTGCATCATACCCTGTGCCTCCCCACGTCTTCTCAAGTGACAGCGTCTGCGCATTGGCAGCTGGGGGCACCTCTGGGCAGACGAGAAGAATCACTGTGAAGATGAGAGCTGCTTGAATCTTGCTTGAGCGCATGAGGATTCTAGAATAACGCTTCTCTTCCTTCCTAACCAAGCTCGATTCCACTCTCCTCTAACTTGGGTACTTGTTCTCATCGCGTCGCTCCTCGGCGCTCCTGTGTGCAGACAAAGCAGCGAGCTTCATACAGGCAAGCAGTGAGATCCTAGCAAGCCACTCATCATGGAGCCGGCTTAAGATTTGAAACTTTCGACGATGGGAGAAATCAAAATGGTCCGAACGGATCCGACCAACGACTTTGGGAGAATATTCAAGCATGATGTGTAAGAACAACGAGGGTAGGGGTGTGCAATTAGAGCTACAGAGACGTGTCCGAATCTATTGGATAGAGATTAAATCGTCCTGAGCACGAGGAATTGGATATCGCCTACTCGTATTTTCCTTCCAAGAAGTGATGCTCGAAGAAGAATGGCTAGAATCAATACTGAGATTCCTGACGATGTGCACAGTCGCCTGAAGATGATAGCGGCAGCTGAAGGGAAGGGCTTCTATGAATGAATCAAGGACGATCTCACCACGTCATGCCCCAACGAGCGGACACTACTCCAAATGCTTGAGGACATCAGAAAAGACAGAGCGGACCAGAGATAGGACTTGCCCGAGGTCAAATTCCCGCTTTCGCTCGAAAGCGCTTGATCATTCCTTCACTGAGCAGATGTGTTTGCAGAGCCGTGGTTCCATAGATAATCGCAAGCACATCGATCATCCGGCGATTCTGCATCCGCCCGAGTTTCCCTATCAGTCTTGCAGATGGTCTCTTCACCTTCTCGCATAGGAAACGAAGAATGCGAAAATAGGATGAAAGGCGATCCAAATCCTCAAGGCTTGGCGGCCAACCGGGGTTTTGTGTTGTCTTTATCTCGTGCATCAACTGTTTGTTCTCCCTCATCTCCATCAAGTGCATGATGTCAGGACACACTCTCAACTCAACAAGCAGGGTTCCGTCTTTCGTCTTCACGTCGGCAGGATTGTAGAGACCGAGCAGACTAAGCATGGGTACCGTGGAGTCAGGTCGATGAGACTCCTCCTTTCCTTCGTTTCACAGTCTGGACAGAAGGTGGTTCTGGCTTTCATACCAAGGCTAGAACCCTCTCCAAGTTCTTTCCCACAAGCAAGAGGAGCCAAATACAACTTGTAGGGCAACGAGTCTATGGGAAGACCACCGTGCAAACACCCGAGGGGCAGTGCTTCTGTTTGCCACTGATCACCTTGAAAAACGGACCGCCCCGCACGGCTGGCAGGCTACTTGGTAGTCTTGCACGCGTGGTCAGAATTCCTAATCTAGGTTGTGCGTGGAGGAAAATGGCTGTCACTAGCCTAACCTATTGGTGATTTGTTTGGCTATCATAGGAGTTGAGTGGATCGTCTATGTTGTCGGGTTCATCATCGTCCTGTACGTAATTGGCCGATTGATGCGAAGGCGTGCTCTTGCTCCCCTAACATCGGGTCATGCCACGAGTTCAGTGGAGGATTTTCTTACTTTCAGATGGTACATAACTCCCTCCTTCATCATGCTTGTCTACGCGCTAGGTGCCTTCTCGATAACAGGGCTCGCGGCCTTGTTCATCTACCAGGCAGGGGCACCACTCGGGGGTCTGTACGTCATACTCGGCATTACTACTCTCATCTTCGGAAACTTGACTTGGCGTCTTCTCTGCGAATATTTTGTGGTCCAGTTTAGAATCCATGATGCGCTCCGTTCAATAGACAGTAGACTCGACGTCTTCGGAGAGGCGAGAACCATCCCCGCAACACGACCCGTCACACCTGTCATTCAGGCTGGTGCGCCACGTAGATGCCCGAACTGTGGATCAGAGAATCGTGGCGCTGCAAAGTTCTGCAAGTCATGCGCACAGCGACTAGAACCGGAGAAGACCGAGACACATCCTACAGCTCACCCTGGGCCAATTCTGATCATCTGCGATCAATGTGGTATCAAGAACGAACCAAGCAACAAATACTGTGACAATTGTGGAACGAAACTGACATGAAGTCGATTTGGAGTTATCAGGTTGTCATGGGGTGAATAGGCAACGGAGATCAGCGTGGACGTTAGGGACCTTCACAAGACACTCAGGATTGACGTTGACGGGTTGCACACGATCGGCGAAGTAGTGGAGCAGATCACCGAACGATTGGGTTTGCCAAGCGACAGGAGCTACAGATTGTTGTGCGGAAAAGAAGTGTTCCTTGTGCCGAACAGAAAACACTTGACTATGTCGGATGTAGGCGTGAAGAGCGGGGATCGACTCGTGTTGGCATCCGAGGTGACCGAAGCTGCTTCGCCTATTCCAACTCAACTCTCCCCCACCGTGCTTTTCTCGGGGGCGCGGCCTGAAAAAGGTGGGACGGAAGTCGTTCCGCGCGTGCCTGAATCGAACAAGACCTGGACCGACATCGGAGCCAAGGGAGGCGACGAATACTACCTCTCGTTCATTCGCAAGACCGCCAGTCATATGCCGCGTCCGAATATCGCCACCGATTGGGATTGGCCGATGGTCATTGGGCTGGGGATGATAGCGGGTGCGGTACTACCTCTAGTCCTACTACTTCTGCGTCCCCAGGTGCCGACAGGCGTGTCTCCTGCTGTCTACAGTTATGTTCTCAGAGCCATTCTCGTGTCCTTTCTCTTGCTTGTCGGCGGCTTTCTTGCCACGATGGTGGGCATGCACAGGCTGTCGCAGGCAAGACAGCCGAAAACCTTCATCCCCGGGCCAAAGCTATGCGCCACCTGCGGGTCGAATGTTTCTCCTGACAGTCTATCTTGCGCGAAGTGCGGAACGAGACTTGCGGGAGAGCAGCTGCCATAGTGCTTAGGGACCGTGTACCTTGGCGTTGATTGACAGCGCATTGTGGTTGCACTTGCCATGAATGAGCTCCGCTCGGCAAATCGCCTAATTCGATCTGGACAAATGACCCGTCAGGTTTGTTGATAAACAGCGCGAAGCCAAATCCTAGCTCTCCCATCCAATCCTGTCTCTGAACTTCGACCTAAATCGTGACTGTGTCCCCTATCGCGTAGGAAGGTCTGTCTGTCCAACACCTGTCTGGGGAACCCCGAGCTGGAGCCACAACCGCAATGGCGGACAGCAAAATGAGCAGGACAAGAGCCAGAGACGCAGAGGCATTCCTCAACTCTTGTCTCTCTGTAACTCAGCGAAAGAACATGTTTAAGCCTCGATACTCAGCACGAGCGCAAAAAATTGCTTTGTTCTTGGTAGTACCCGTTGTGTCCGTTTTCTAGGATTCATCTATTGCGCTTCCGACGAGTTCGCGGCCTTTTGGCGTCAACTCCCCTCTCAAGTCGATTCGACCCAAGCCTCGCATATCCAAGAGAATCCTGACTCGACTAGAGGTGTCAAAGAGTGCCGTGTGACTCTTCTTTTTTTGGCTTGAGGGGCATTACTACGTTCTTGCGGTACACTTAGTGCGCACTCATGAAAGACGTTGTGGTTCTGGTTGGTGATCCCAAGTTTGTCCGATGCCAGCCGTTCTATTCACAGTCAGCGATCGAGTTAAGGCCTCACAATTCCGTTCATCTGCATCTATCGCTTTGCGTATCATCTCTCCCTGTCTTAGGGGCTGGCATCAGGCTGCACTCACTCATCCGGGCGCAGGAGCCCAGTTCTTTAGCAGCTCAGGATTCGGTCCAGTCACACATCCGGTCGCGTGGACCAGCGCACCAGTGGACTAGCCAACCAAGACACATTATGCAACGTCTTTCATAAACTCACACACACAATGGTTGAGCACCCCGTCCTCTTCCCTGGAAGATTGGGCCACAATGCTTGAGTGTAGCTGAGGTACTCTCCCAAGGGAGAGATGAATATGATCAGTCGAGTTTGGCATGGCTGGACGACGCCAGCGAATGCCGACTCCTACGAGTCGCTTCTCAAGAGCGAGATCTTCGTTGGCATAAAGAACCGTCAGATAGTTGGGTACCACGGAATTCATTTGCTTCGACGAAATCTGGGCGATGAGGTTGAGTTCGTTACAGTCATGTGGTTTGACTCAATGGAGGCTGTTCGAGCTTTCGCGGGAAAGGACTTTGAGGTTGCAGTTGTCCCTGCGCGGGCAAGGGCATTACTTGCGCGGTTTGATGAGCGCTCGCAGCACTATGAAGTCAAAGCCGAAATGAAGGCGTGACCCCTCGTTTGTTACCGCCGCTAGGTACGTATTTGGCGGTACGCATCAAGCGGGCAATGTGTGCTTTTCATAGTTCAGACGTTCGAATTTGAACCGTCGTCGTTGAGGTATTCTGTGTGTGTAGACCGGTGCGGGCGCCCGAATTTGAACTCTCATAGGAGGGGCGTGTTTTCGTCGTCGCGCACCAGTCTACAGACACCACCATTCAATGCCGGTCCAATTCCTGATGGTCGCACCAAGAGATGTACACACAACTCAACTCCAATTGACAGTTCAAATTGTGATCGAGCTGTTGCCGTAGAATCTGAGGTAGTCTCTAGCTCATTTGGTTCCGATGAGAAGGCTTATCCCAAATTGCGTAAGATGATGTGGCTCTGTGAACCCGTTGAAGTTATGGGCGCGCCTCTACCTTCTGATCTGGCTTGCCTTCGCGCAGTTCCTTGTAACCGCATTCTCGGAAGTGTTGGGCGTCCGTTATCTTCACTCCATAGTCGGGCTCGTAGTTCTTGTTCTGGCTATCATGAACTATCGTAGTCTCAGGGGAACATCTGCGCCGGATCGTCTGAAGCGAATATCAAGAACTATCCCAGGCATGGCAGGGTTTGATGGGCTGCTCGGTATCCCGCTCTTCGTGTTCACGGAGGGGACGGTTCATTGGGCGATCAGCCTTCTACACCTGATCGTTTCGCTTGCGGTAATCACGCAAGCATCCTCCGTGGCCACCGCCTACGACATGTGGGAAGAGAAGGAGTTCTAGCAGCATACGTGGGTACCGGCTAGTCGTGCATGTGTGCACCAGCGCATCCCATACGAGTAATGATGGCTAATCAGCGCTCTTCTGCTAGGCGGTTCGCTCGGTCTCCCGGTAAGCTAGTGCCGGCGTAGTGTTTCACCAGCTGGAGACAGGACAGTCGTAGATATGCGATATACGGTGATATGTTCCGCCATGTGCGTCGAAACAGAGGTCGCGGTTCATACTCTCAGCCAACATACCCCGCCTACTGTGTGTGTGGCTCAGCTGGTGCGTGACGACGAAAGAGAGCACTCCTCTCCAAGTGAGGGTTCGAATTCGGGCGTCCGCGCCAAGAGACCCGACGAAGACGTCCTCTCGTGTTCCCGACTCCTCCAATCGTTAGAGGAAGAATTCCCCAAACAACCCCTCTTTCTCACACGATCTACAGGAGTTTAGACTCAGCAGACAAGGGATTCTCTCGACAGAAATGAGAAAAAATGAGATGCAGTCTACGTGGGCGGCTAGTCCGTGTAGCTCACTTTGACTTTGTCGAAATATACATCCGCAAACGGGCACACCGCAATCGGGCATGCTCCTGTTCCCAATGCGAATTGGCGCACATAGCTGGCGGGAAACGCGTCGAACCAACCATATGATACACCGTTTATCTTGATTTGGTAATCCGCATCCCACATGTCGAATGCTACCTCCACTAGGTACCATACGTTAGCTGACCAGGTAGTAAAACACTCACTCGTTCTCGAACAAATCCAGCCATCATCCCTGAATCGCACTTCAGTGATCCAGTTCCAATAGCGGTCGCCGAAACCCACGATAGCAGCCATCTTATCCCAGTGCCCCCCGATGCTGCTTATTCGAACGACGACCTTGAAGAAGACCATCGTCGAAGGTGTGATCGCTACTTCCGTGAAAGTTCTGCCTGCATGAGCAAAATCCCCCTTCAGGTGGAAGGACTTCATACCCTTGTATGAAACGCTTGAAGTAACTTCCAAGACAAGAGAACCGCTTGGGCTCCAATTCTCCCATGTGGAGGGGAAGCTACCCGTAGCGTATCCCTCGAAGCTGTCCTTGAATAGTCTCGTCTTCTTCGCGTAACTGACATGTACCGTGCTTATGAGACTGACTAGCATGAGCATCGTTATCATCATCCCGTAGAAGACAATTCTTGACCTAGAAGGCATCCTATCACCCCCCTTTCAAGTGAATATGCTGTGATTCCTGCAGCTCACCAAGCATAAACGCAACACACGTACAGTGGTGACTTTCTCGGATCGGAACTCACCTTCTCTTCCATGCTGCGTACGTGGCATATGCCTCAGACAGCCGGTGAGAGCAGTGAACTCGAGACGGATGTGCAGTGGAGCCGCAGTTAACATTTGGTGATGTTCTGTGAGGATTTAACATTTCGGGTACAGGAGGTGCTGCGGAACTGTCCACTCGTCATCAACAATGAGAAGAGGGAATCCCACGAGAGGATTCTTCTCGCTAGTCATCGGGCGCCCACGTGAGCTGGGCGTGGTTGCCCTCGTCGTCGCGTGCGAAGTGTACGTCGTCGGATCACTTCGTGCAGGCATCGTGATTTGGACCCTCACAGGGGAGGCTTTTTTCGTCGTCGGGTCTCTTGGAGCGGACCCCCGAATCTGACCCTCATTGGAGAGGAGGGGAATAGGAGCAGGAGTGGGAGAGGAGGAGTCATTGCGGTGGTGCGTGTCTTGGTGCGGGCCGCGTAACTTGGACCCTCATGGGAGAAGTATGCTCGTGTGTGTGTACCAAGCGACGCATAGACAGGTGGCTTCGTGCGCATCACATACATCAAGAGTTCAGACCTTGACTGCCCATAAGAAGATCCAACCTGCGCCTCCCTTTGACTTGCGCCAAGTGAAGGGTGTCGTCTCTAGAAGTGTCTCAACCTCAGAGGGTGTGTAGCTCGAAAGAACAGAACCTGTAGGCTCATTGAGGCGGCTTATGGCTTCCGCGCCAAATGCGCGAAGCATGACTCTCTGAGCGAAACGCATCAGCCAGAAGAACCACCGTTGTGGGTCTCTCCTCAGATCGAAAAGGAGAAACTGTCCTTCATGTTTCAGGACTCTATGGATCTCATCAAACGCAGATTTCGGGTCAGACCAATGATGGAGTGAAAGTGTGCTGACAATGAAATCCACAGAATCATCTTCAAGTGGGAGCTTCTGAATGTCACCCTGCTTCAGCTGGACCCTCTTCTCTCGACCGAGTGTTGAGAGGTTGGTCGCTCCCTTCCGGAGCATCTCTTCTGAGACATCTACTCCTATCAGGTCCAGTTGTGGGATTTCTTTCGCTATCAGTTGGAGGAGGTATCCTGGACCGCAACCTATGTCTGCTAGAGTTCCTGTCGGATTGTGCCTCTTCAGTTCCCTGACGAAGTTGTGTCTAAGCATACTGAATTGTGGCATCCTGCTGATCCTGTCGTAGGCTTTGACCGCCTCCTCGTCGTCAATTCCCTCAACGTTCACTTGGCGATTCAGACGCACGCGTCCCCACCCGCGTACAAGAACAAGCACGGCTGCTACTACGACAGCCGGCCATAACCATTCAGATACTCCAGACATCCACGGTCGGCACTAGGCCCCATGCTACATTGCCCGGATTCAATGGGTCTATTTGGCGCTTTGTCTTGCGATTCGTGGCATGGCCGGTCAAGGATGATATTCATCGCTTGCTCCTACGAGCTGGAGAGATGGAGCGCGTGGGCCTCTGACTGAATGACGACGGTTCAATTCGGACGTATTGCATGTTTGGGAGGTGCTCAGTCGGCGAAACTTATTTGACCCATAGAATCGACCTTCAACGTTCGCCATTTTGTTTCGTGAGCTAGTCCCTTGAAGCTCTTGATCCGAATGGCGTTCTGCAGTTTATCGTTTCTGTCGCGCAACGTCAACTCGACGACGCCGTCAGCCAACATTTCGATGTTTGAGTAGAATGATTCGCTGTGAAATCCTTTGACAAAGGCGTAGAGTCGGATCCCCTTCATGGGTCTCACCTTGGCGATGAGTCTGTCGAACCATTGCATGAAGGGACGTTCATCGTTATACTTGAGCATCACCGATACATTGTCTACAATCGCTAAATCATAAAGTGGAGAGTGGTCTCTGTAGAGGACTGGTCCGTCGGTGCTTAACTTTGCAACTGACAGGGAATCGACAGAGAATGGTTCATCTGATTTCTTCCCGGTCATCCACGTGTGCCAATCGTAGAGGATTAGTTTCTTACCCTCTTCCAGCTCTGTTAGATTAGGTAGTGGACCTTCAAGTCCACGCCTAACCTGCGCTGGAGATGCAGAAATAGCCACAAAGTTGACGACATAGCCCTGTTTTAGCATGCCCGCCGTGATAGTAAGTGCCAGAGCAGGCCAATCCGTCGATGCTTCGAAGAGTGCCACCAAGAACCTGCTTCTCGGGATATCGCGCCCCAAGAGCTGAGAAAGTATCGGAATCTGGAGCATATCGTCTTGGGGCATGGCTGGCACTCACGAAAGCAGATTGTCAAGTCCAGTCTCTATCTTGAGCTATTTTAGATCGTTCCCTTTGGAACTCGGACTCTAGTTTTTCGTCTCTGTGGATCGTGGGGTGCAGCACCGGAATTCGAACTACCCTCAAGTGGCAGGCTTTTCGTCGTCGGATCACTTCGTGCGGGCATCTTGATTTGAACCGTCATGGGAGGAGTCGTTGTGTGTGTGCTCTTCTAGGTGCGAGCGTTGTAATTTGAACCCAGTCGTTTCTTACAAAATGGGGACAAAGAGAGGGAGGTCTGTAGGTACGGGCTCGTCCGCTTCATGATTCTCATAGATGCTGCTTGAACCAATCAATCGCTGCACCGACAGCCTTCGACACCCAAGGCTCACGGTACATTTCGAAGTGGCCGACTGGCAGGACGATCATGTCTTTAGGCGGTCGGGCCTTCTCGTAGGTCGCCCTGTTTGCATCGATAGGAGTACCAAGACTCTCCTTTTCTGCGACGACTAGCAGTAGTGCCGTTGGTGAAATCAACTCGATCGAACTGGCCGCGTCAAACTCACGCATCTTTTCCAATGACTCAAGCGTTATCTGGTTACGCCAGTTCGAAGCGTTCTCTGCTAGAGCCATGTAGCCATCGTAAGCTTCTTTTCCCGGCAGGTAACACGGCTCCCCTTCTCGTGCTACGAGTTTCATGTAGTTGACTACTCCGGTTTTGTAGCGTTCAATGCGGTCCCGCAGCAGAAGCTCACCCAAATGGTCCCATCTTTCAGGGTTCATGGCGCGTCGGAGGCTGGGGTTCATGATGGCCGGAACTTGGGCAACAACCGCCTTGACTCGTCTGTCGAAGCTTCCTACCCATATGACCAGCGCTCCGCCATACGATGTTCCCCAAATACCAATTCGCTCAGGGTCCACCTCTGGCAGCTGGGAAACCCAGGTAATGGCATTGCGACAGTCTTCCGCCATCTCAAGAGGAAAGACCTGACTGCGTGGTTCGCCTTCGCTGTCCCCGAAGAAGCGATAATCGAAGACCAACGTTACAAAGCCAGCCCCAACAAACCGCTCAGGTGTTTGTGTGAAGAACTCCTTGACACCAGTGAGACCGTTGGCCATCACAATCGCCGGTGCCTTCTGACCCGATTTCAGGTCATCCGGCACATAGAGCCAGCCACTGCAATGCAATCCCTTGCTGCTGAATGTTATGCCCTTACGCATTCTGAAACACCTCTCTTCCGTTGGTAGGTATTTGTTGTCATTGCGCCCCTGGGGGCTTCATGCCTAGCTGCTGCATTACTTCCATCATATCTGAGTAGTTCCAAGTCTCCACGATCTTGCCGCCGGCGATGCGATCGATGTGAATACCCGTGATTGTCACTTGCTTGTTAGTTGCGGGCACGCCCATGAACTCACCCTTATGCGTGGCAGTAGCCGTCCAACGGCACGCCACCTTGTCTCCCTCGGCTACGATGTCCTCAAGCTTCACTTGCATATCGGGGAAGGCCTTGTTCGCCAGCGTATGCTGTTGCTTCATACCTTCGAGGCCCGGGGGGATTCCGGGAGGCCACGGATGGCAGACCCAGTCTGTGGCGACGAACTGCTCTATTGCGGCCATGTTCTTCTTGTTGTAGATCTCCTCATAGATTCGGCGTTCAAGCGCCTTGTTCTCCTCTGACATGACATATTCCACTCCTTCCCTAGCTGGGTACTTCTTCTCATTGCGCCCCTCCTCGGCGCTCTCCTGTGCGAGACACGCAATCGGTGAAGTCTCAGAAACCTAGCTGACTGGTTCGCCTATGCAACCATTTCAGGTTTTTCCTTTCTCCCTTGAGCCCAAGTATCTGGGTATCCAAGGATTGTTGAGTATTTCTCCCCTTGACCAGACGAACATGGAGGAGAGTAATTGTTTCATGCGTTTGCGCATAAGCCTGCCCTTGGCACGCTCAGACACAAAAACAACGAAAACGAGAGCTCAAATTGTAACCTGTCGATCCGATCTGACTCGATTCAAGGCCGGACAGAAGTTGCTCCTAGAACTTGCTCGTATACAGACCAATCTTACAGCACTCTTGGAATCCTAGGCGCTTGTACACTCCATAGCCCATCCGCGATGACTGAAGGATTCCTACTCGACATCCCCTTTCACGAGCTTCGAGAAGTGGAGCAAGAGTCATTGCGGCTCCTATGCCCTTTCCGCGAGCCTCTGGCATGGTTGCGACGTTGTAGACACCAGCCACGCCGCCATCCAAGAAGACAGCCGATGTGGCCACGATTCTATCTCCCAGAATTCCGACGTAGTTCCATGAGTTCCCGTCGAGAGCATAACCTACTCTATCGAATATTTCGAGACAAGCATCAGAACATTCGGCGGGTATATCAAAGACTGAGGTGAAGACACGTACCCATCCTGCTAGGACTTGTTTGTTGTTCACTCGTTCAATCTTGACCTCCTTTGGAGGTTCTAGATTCTTCAAGAGTGCTAGGTCGACGGCCATTCCTGGCGCCCCTTCCCCATCTACCAATGTCAGGCCGTGGGATTCCAGGTGCTCACCCAGATCGTCAGGGCTGCTCGCAGGGCCTACCCACCAGAACATGGGCAAGTGACGTGATCTGAAGCGTTCGAGTGTCTCTTCGATTCTCTTCTCTAATGTGTCCGGCTGCAACCTTGCCTTGAGTACTCCATTGAAGATATGGGAGGGGATCCCTGTCAAATACCATGCCAGGTCCTTCTCCTCGTGAAAGTCGTCTCCCAGGACTGTTGCGAAATAAGCCCACTGGTTTGCTTCGATCGCTTGAATGGTTAGGGAAGCCGAAGGTGAGTCGGATGAGGACAACTCAGCACCTGCTGAAGATGGATCGAACTTGCAAAAAGGTTTGACGTTTCAAGTTCAGGTACCCACGCCAAGTGAAAGCAGTGAACTCCAAACAGGCGGACAGCGAGAATCTCAGAAAGCCAGCAGTCTTTGGGTCCTTCGTTTCCGTCGTCGTTCATGTAGTTTTGTGTGTGTGTGCGCACCAAGAGACCCGACGACGACACCTAGCAAAAGCTGTACTCTCTATCTGAATCTCCATGCGTACCAGACAATCAATGCTGAAGCCATAATTCTTGAAACAAACATCAGTATCGCATAAGCAGGTTGCGCTGGTGACCCAAGCCAATCAAAGAGGCAAATGCCAGTATAGACTACGCCCAGAACCACATTTGCCGAGCGATCTATTGAATCCTTCAAAGTCAAGGATAGAAAAGCCATCACCAACGGAACCAGCATCATGATTGTGGTAAGCAAAATCAGTTCAGGTGTTACCTGAAAGCCAGCCATTTCTCCTGCAGCTATTTGTGCTATCGCACCTGGCTCAAAGAGCGCCGACACCAACGAAACCAAGAATGCCACTGTCCAAAACAGCCAGAGGACTGAAACCTTTATCCTCCAATCTTCCAAGGTATTCACCTCATTCTCAGCGATTTTTCGTTTAGATCGGCCTTATGGCCACGATCGGGTAAGTCTTGGCAGCAACTGTAACCAACTTGTTGAATTCTTCTTCTGTTGTTTCTGCCGAAATTCCAATGCGTTCCGCATGGGAATCCCGCACATACTCTGCGAGCCTGGGCGCTGCAACTGTTTCATCGTTTTCGATTGTCCTTGCGAAGCATTCCATTGATTTCCCATCGCGAAGTAGGTCGACCTTTGACTCTTTGCGAAAGTTGCGCCACCAATTTGGTAGAAAAGCAAAGCACCCTGGCACGACGATAAACTCATCCCTGTACTGTGACATATGAAAAATTACTGAGCGTTTCTTGCGTGTCTTTCTCCCTGTGTAGGTCATTACCACCCAGCGCTTGGGTAGCAAGAAGCGAAAAGGTGAACGAAGAATAGGCTCAACTATAGGATTGAGTAAGATGCTGACGAGCCTGTAGGACTTCATATTACTGCTTCCGCGTCTTTCTTTCCTCATTAGACACACAATCGCTGAATGCTTAACATTTTGCATAACATCTTGCATAACATGCGCTGTACACTTGGAGCAGACAGCCAGAACTGAACCGTCATGGAGAGGAGGAGTCGTTGTGTGTGTGCGTCTGGTCTCTTGGTGCGCACACACAACTTCTCCAACTCCTCTCCTGCTCCTGTTCTTCTGCGCCAGTTCAGTCATCAGGAAATGGTTTATGTCCTCTGAAAGAGAATCCAATCTTGGGAAAGGAGATTTTTGACGCAACCGGCGAAACCTGTCACCACTAGAAGGCGCTTTGTCAAGTATGTTGTTGGGATTGCTGCAGCGCTGGCCGCGGCTGTGCTAGGTTATGGATTGTTTGCTCGTAGGCGGGAAGAGGTGCCTCCCTCACAGACCACTGAGAGGACAGTGCCACAAGGCTACGCCGATATGATCTTGGTCAGGTAGCGACACCCATCGCGATGTTGAAGACTCTGGCTGTGATAACTTCAGCATTCAAGCATCACGAAAAACTCTGGGTTCTGAATGTAGCTCCCTCACGGCACCTGAAATCGCAAACCAGCCTAGACCAGACGAAGATCTTTCCGAAGAACTGTTTCGTCTACACTGGTTCCGACTTTACGATTCATGCACTAATGCGCGAATATGAGTCTGGCAGGGGAATCGATGACCGATGCCTTCTGATAAACGACATGACCCTCCTGCTGGCAAGCAAAGCAGACAGGACAAGAGCTTGGAACGTAGGCTTGCTTTCGTTGTCTGTCTCTCTGAAGTCGGGGAGACCCAGCAATCGTTCCAGTTCCGTTCGAGTCAGGAACAGGCTCGCTTTGTCGAAGATACGGCCATAGCCGTCGTCTTGGTCGTGTCGGAAGCTCGAGAGTGTGGTCTGTGGTCGATTCTCCTCAAGGAACCTGCCGACCAGGTCGTTGAGTACATCGCTTTGGTCCAGGTCGTGACTCTTACAGAGGATCTCGAACTTGGTCAGATTCAACCCTCGTCCCTTGAAGTACATGGTTCGCCCAGCGTTTTTTTGAATCCATTTCGTGTGATGGTCAGAATCTGAACGCGGCCAGAGGCGTGGCTGTGGCGGTTGAAGTGGAAGTCGTGACTTGAGTCGCTTTGGGACCAGTTGCAGGAGTGGGCCCGGTTGCACGAGTGCGCGTGGTTTCTATGTTGCGTTATGCATGTAGGGGCATAATATTATGCACTAGGGCTTCAGGGCTCCTACCAGATCCAACTATCTCTTGCGTCTCGAAGCATGGTCTTCAATATCAGGTAGTGCGCCTGGGAGGCGTTACAGCTCCTCGTGCCACGGTCTTGAGAAGCAGTGAAGTGTCCACGCTCCTGCCGTATAGAGCTAATGAGCCTCTGTCTTTCAGGACTTCTTGGAACGTATCCGTTACAAGGTCCATGAGGCCGAACTCCACTGCAAGGGCGTGTATCTGCGCATGGTCCATCACGTCTTTCAACAGGGCACCTCTGTGTCTGGGGTCGAGCAACGCGATAATGTCAGAGCCGTCCTTTGCGACCTTACCTCTCAGCCACGCAAGCTTGGAGGGATTCATTGCGGCACCTTTGGTCCTAATATCGTAGGACCTATCTCGCCTGGCCTTCACCTTGAATAGCGCCAGAAGTGCCTTGCTGGGCACGTAGCAGACGGTGTCCCTCGCTATCTTGGCCTCCCTTTTGCAGCCGTCCCTATCGCAGAGAGAATACGGGAGGCTCTTCGAGTCATCCTCGCGGAACTTGCTCGCGCTGGTGCGTTCGTAAGTGCACGCATCAATCTCCACGTCACCTATCCTCTTCCCTCTCTTCGAGTAGATCGGTTTCCTGGCTGTAATCTCTGTCCCCAACTGATCCTGCTGCATGATCTCGTATCCATGGGACCTTTCGTATCCCTCGATTATCTCGCCGAACGCGCCCCCAAGGCTCGGTCCGACCACGTCGATATCGACGGAACCGTAATAGGGGTTGTAGAAGTAGACCGCCCAACCGCCCACTATGACCGGTGCTCCGAAATGTCGAAAGTAGCGAACAAAACTGACGAGTTCCCGGTAGGACGCCCTTACAGAAGCTGGTCCCTTCGGAGTCCCACTCAATCTTCTTCCTTTATCTCCTCGTAGAGCTTCATCGCGCCGTCCCTGCCCGGTCCTCCCAAGCAGAACAAATCTATAACGACCTGAATAGGTTCGACCAAACCGAATCCCCTGACCCGCGTTGCTTTTTTCAGAATCAGTTCAGAGTCCGGGGCGAGGACCTGCACTGTGACATCGCCTCTCCCCCTGGGGATTCTATCCGAAAGTTCAAGCGGCTTCCGGGAGTAGGCGTGAACAGTCGGGTAGGTGATGTAGTACTCGACATACTTGGCGAGCGCCGAAAACGCGGTCAGCGCATACCCACCTGTGTGCGCTGCCGCGTTCCTCACCATTCTCTCGACTTTCGATACCTCCGACTCCTCAGTCCTGACTTCTGATTCAACGAGCCTAGAGAGTGGCCGCTCCGTCGAAAGAACCTCGAGCAAACGGAGCGAATCAGTCAGCTCCAGGTGCCCCTTCGCTCTCTGCGCAACCAGTCCCGGCGGCTCAAACTCGTTGATGACGTGGTTTACCAGATTCCTGGAGACACCCGCTTTTCTAGCGATCTCGATCTGGGACGTCTTTGGGTGTGCCAAGAGGTATGCCACAACCTTGTAGGTCTGCGGGGAGGTTAGTCTGACCAATTCTCTCCCTGTGGTCTTTGAAAGCAGCGAGTATTTAAGGAAATCCCATATTCATAGGATTATCCCATGTTCGTGGGATTACCCTTTGGCACAACTTCGGCTCTCTGCAGTAGCCTCGCGAGGTCAACGTCCCTTGTTCTGAGATAGATAGGTTCGGCCACTTTGAGGGCTCTCAGCATGTCAAGCTGGAACGTGTGCCTGTTCTCAAGGTGGATTCGACCAACTCCAGGATGCGGGTGAGCTCACTCCTCGCTGCTGCGAGACTCGCCAGCTCGAAGACACGTGTCACTGGATCCTCACGTTTTGGAAATGCGTCGAGCGTCTGCTGCCGCTCGTTCTCTTTCAGAAATCTAGCGATAAGATCGTTGACTACTTCGCTCTGTCGGAGCCCGTGGCTCTTGCAGAAGATCTCAAAGTCCGTCAGTGTTGGCTCTCGGCCCTTGAAGTATTTGGTTCGTGTCAGTCTGTTCACTTTGAATCCGTCTCGTCATTGTAAGAGTCAGAATCTGATCAGAATCTGAACCGGAAGCGAGGTAGAGGAGAGGATCTCATTCTGCGACCACCCTAACCTCTTGTTCCAGGAAGCCATGCTGGACGAGCTTCCTGACCATCTCGGAAAGTTCGCTTGCGTCTTGGTATGGTAGCTCAACCACGTAGCTCTCTGTGTTCCCAACCGGTGCCTCCAGCCGGATCAGCTTGTCGCCTTCGCGTACTTGGAAGAAGTTCCACTTCCTCGAGCTGAGCAGTTCAATCGCTCGCTCCAAGCTCAGACGCTTCAGCACTCTCTCCTTCAATCTCTTCAGATCACCTCCGCACCCATGCTCTCAATCCGAGACGCTTACCTTGCCGCTTCCTCGAGGATCCGTTGGCGGGCGATGGCGCTCATGCTCTTGTGAACCCGCTCCGCTTCTTCCCGAATCAGCTGCTTTGCCGGCCTCGAGAGAGCGAAAGCGAGACGATCCGTAAGCCTGAAAGCTCCAGTCAGGCCTCCGAGTCTTCTGTCGAGTTCGACCCGCAGCCGTTGCTGCTCCTCGAATGTGAGCCGCCGTTCGCCTTTCACCTCGAGAATCCGAGCGCGGAGTTGCGGGCTGAGCGTTCGCAGGAACGCAAGACCCCACGTGACGGCGACCTCAGCTATGCGGTTCACCTTGACTTTTCGGTCGTGGTGCATCTCCATCTCGTAGAGCGTATCGAAGGTCTTCGGCTTCCAGCGGAAGCTGCGCCTAGGCGAACCGCGTTCCATGGAACGTGTCACACCTCTTCGCCGGGAGATAGATCTCGCGCCCGAAGTCGAGGCACTCACGCAACCTCCTCCACGTAGGCGCGGTCGACCACTTGAACTCGGTCGCGGTAGAAGCGTAGGTAATTGTTGGACTGCCTGCACAGAATCTCCCACTGCAGGAGCTGCCCTATGGCCTCGTCGGCGCCGTCGTCTGGCCAAGCGTGGTCTCGTATGAGGGTCTTGATCTTGCTGCCCGTGACTCGATCTTCGCGGCCCTCATAGTTCACCAGCACGACAAGAACTCGCCCGAGCGGTGTTGAGGGCTCGGTTGGAACCTGCAAGGTTGGCCTGACCTTCTCGAGAACGATTGTCGGTAACGTCTGCTGCAACACGGTAGAGTCTCGAGGGGTCCCGAAGATTCCAGCATCGAGCGGCCTCGGAGTTTGAGTGGGTCGCGCCATCTGACTGATCTTGTGTTCGACGATCTCCGTCGCCTTTGCCAGGTCCGACCTTGGTTTCGCTTCGGGCCAAGGCTTCGGTTTCGGTTCGAACACGTTGCGGAACTCGTTGACGTCCATGAGCTTGATGCTGGCGGCTTTCGGCGAGAGGAGGAAGGCGCGGGCGGCGCGCACCAAGAGACCTTCGTACGCCCACTTTGGGGGGCGCTCAGCTCGTGCGAGCGTGCTAATCTGAATAGTCAAAGGACGCTATCTCCCTCAGGCAACTCACTCATACTTCAGGGCAACAACTGCGTTCATCCTGGCTGCTCGCCAAGCTGGATAGAGTCCCGCCAACACTGCGATTCCTATCGGGAAAAGCAACGAGAAGACAATTAGTTCAGGAGTGAAAACAGGAGTGAGTGTAGTGGTGCTTGTGGTTCGTCCGGGGGGCCCAAATCCGCCAGACATAGGCAGGGCACCGCCTATGATGAAAGACAGAACATAACCAAGCATCGTGCCTCCAACTCCCCCTATGATGCCGCTGAGAACTGCCTCCGAGAGGAACATTCCCATAATTTGCCTAGGCCTGTATCCCAAAGCCTTCAGAATGCCTATCTCCCTTGTTCTCTCCATCACCGACACGAACATAGTGTTCGTTATGCCAACGGCGGCCACAAACAAGGAGACGCCACCTATGCTTCCGAGAAACACGGTCATCTGTGACGTGATCGACTCAACGCTTGACAGCATTGAGCCAGCATTCATCACTCGAACCTGGTCACCGTAGTAGCTCTCTATCTCTTGTTGCACGCTTGTGACATCTTCGGGCGTCTCGGTCATGACGTATAGTCCGCTGAAGTATTGTGTCTTGAGGAGAATCTGAGCGGACTGTAAGGAGATGAAGATTGTCTCGTCAATATTGGAGAATAGCACTCTTCCGTACTCTGAGAAAATCCCCTTCACCAAGAAGGTAAGGCTACTACTCGTCGAACCCCCGAGAGCAATGGAAACCATTTGATTGAGGGTCAGCTGATCAGTTGATCCTGTCGGAAACGCAATCGAGTAGCCTACAGCGGCCGCGCTCGGGTCATAAGAGTCAGGCAGACCACCGCTGTAAAGGCTCAGCCCCTTGTACATGGTGAACAACGCGCTTGCGTCAACGCCTATGAGTTCTCCTTGTATTGAGTTGCTCCCATACGAGATTGTGGCACGTTGACTGTAGTACGGGATGACGTCTGAGACGCCTTGGAATGATTTTATCGTATTGACATCCTGTTGAGAGAGTTGATAGCTTTGCGTGCCGCTACTGCCGCCCCCAAAGAACTGGCGAGCCGAGCTGACAGTGAGGGTGTTGGCCCCGATCTTCTCAACTTGGGCTTGGATTCCCACGCTCAGTCCACTTGAGCTTGCAATGAGGGCTAAGATGACTGCCGAGCCAATCATGATTCCAAGAATTGTGAGGAAACTTCGCAGTTTCCTATCACGAAGCGCTTTGAATGCAAGTCTGAATATGTCATGCGTGCGCATTTCCATCAAGACCCTGTGTAGGAATCAATTCGCTGAAGATACTGCTCTTTCTCGATCAGCCCATCTTTGAACGTGATCAAGCGATGAGTCATGTTGGCGACGTCTGGATTGTGGGTCACTAAGACGAACGTGGTCCCTAGGGTCTTGTTGACTTGAACGATATACCTGAGGACCTCGCGGGTCGTCTTAGAGTCCACGTTTCCAGTCGGTTCGTCACCAAGGACTAGAGCAGGCCGAGTGACTAATGCTCTGGCAATGGATACACGTTGCTGCTCCCCTCCGCTAAGCTCGGTCGGACGTTTGTTTCCCTTCTGTTCGAGTCCAACTGCCCTCAGCATCTTCAGTGATCTGCTCTTTCGTATCTGTTCCGGGATTCCTCGCGCGATTAGGGGCATCTCAACGTTCTCAATTGATGTCAGCCTTTGGATCAGGTTGAATGATTGATAGACGAATCCTATCTTCAAATTCCGAAGAAGCGCAAGCCTATCCTCGCTTAGTTTCCTCAAGTCAATGCCGTCGATGATGACACGTCCTGAGGTAGGTGGGTCAAGTGCACCGACGATGTTGAGAAAAGTGGACTTCCCGCTACCCGAGGGCCCAACAATCGATACAAGTTCGCCTTTGGCTATCTTGACGCTCACACCTCTAAGAGCAGGGTAGTCGATGTGGCCGACACGGTAGATTTTCGTGATGTCGATTGTCTGGACCGCTGGACTTGCGGGTGACGGTGATTCCAAACCAACCACAGCCTTCGCCCCTAGCCGCCAGGCATGGGCAAGGTCGACCAGCCGAAGAACAAGCCAAGAAGGTAACGCAGGATCACAAAGATCACACCGATAACGCCGCCTGTCTGCTGAGGCTGAGAGGGCGGCTGCACGGTGGCCTTCTTGAGTTCAATCTGAGACAGCTGCTGGACGTTGTACGGAGAGCTTGGTCTTTCATTGTCGATCGCAGACACCCGAACTGAAATCGCGTACCTGCCTTCAGTGAGATCCTTCTTGAAGTGCACCAACAAGCTGAAAGGCCTAGCGATATTCGGGTCGACCTCACCCAAGTACAGGCTGGCTTGGGTACCTGAGGCCAGTGCTTCTGACTCAACCGTCACGTTAGCATTGTAGGCGGCGATGTTTCCACTATTCAGCAAGTTCCCGGAAACTGTCGCGTTGCCTCCTAAGTAGGTGACCGAAGGCGTAATCTGTATCCCGTACAGCACCAAGTTGATCCAGCCCTGAACCGAGAAGCCAATGGTGTGCGTCTCCTCAGTGTACGATATCTCACCAAGTTCTCTATAGGTCAACGTGACGGAGCCCTCGTAGGAGTTGCCGATTGCCGCGGTCGGTGCGTACACTTGAAAACTGACAACGACGGACTGTCCCGTGGGAATGATGTCATAGTACCAGTGGTTGTCTCCGAGCATCTGCAACGGAGAGGTCACCGAGATAGCTAGATCGACATCGTAGATGGAACCTGAAGGAAAGATCCCCTTGGTGGCGTAGCTGTTCGTGACAGTAATGGTAACATTGTTGTTGAAACCTGCTGTCAGGGTCTGCCCAGTGATCGTCAAGGTGAAATGTGCTGGACGCTGACCCTCGGCAACTCCGATAGGAACCAGCAGCACGAGTATAGTGAACGCGGCGATCAATTGAGCTCGGAACATAACGACGTTCATCTTGCTTTCATCTTCCTAGCACGCTCGGTGTAGGATGGAGGCAACACCGCTATGTTCGACCCCACTGAGGCCACATTTGGCTCTTTTCCATATTTCGTTCATAATCTCTCAAGAGGGAGTTGTCCCCTGTTTCATGCGAACGTAGGCAGCCGGTGGCCCACGCTCCCCTACAACGCGGCTATCCTGCTCCTCTGAAGCGCTCCGGCATGGTGCCTCGTGATTCCCCGGTGATCTAGCTGAGATTGGCAGAGGCTTCTTCTACGTGAGAATTCTGACCAATCATGGTCCAGCGGAGAATTTTGGTATAATTCTGAAATAGATCTTTAGTGCCAGCCGAACCGAATGACCGCAGGTATCGGGCGACGAGGGGAGATTCCATGCCACAGATTCCAGTCATAGTGCCTCTGATTGTCGTGGGCTTGCTGGTCGGGTCGATGATCAAATCCGGGAATTCGAGGATCTCAAAGAAGAGACTGGCGTCCGCAAGCCTAGCGGCGGGCTTGTTCAACTCCATCCACGCGTACGTGGTCTACTCACTGACACCCGTGCAGATTCCTGCGGGATTCAGGGGTGTTACAAACGCAGGATCACTATCTCTGGAAGGGCTTTCGTCAACGTCAGAAGCCTCTTTCGTCATCGCATCTTTCTTGGCTGCTTTCTTGATGGTTCTTCTGGTTTTTGCAGTTGCCATGGTTTACGCTCGCGTGCGCGGAGGCAAAGAACCCCAAGAGATCGCCGAGCTCACTTCAGAAGAAGAGGCAGCGTTCGCGCCGGGCTAGTTCGATCTCATCGAAGTCTTGATTGTCGAGGACGTTTCAGCGGATGCATGATGGCCCCTCATAGACGATCGTCGTTTGCAGCATTGTTATTGATCGTCATGGGGTCGATTGTCGTCTCGCAGCCCTTTGAGCATGTGTCAGCACATCCTGACGATATAGTTGAGATGTCTCCAGGCATGTATGCTGGCACCCTAGGGACGCGTGCGAGGGTGGTGAAACTGGAATACCCGAAGAGCACGATAATAGAAAATGCTACGGGCGACTTCTCTTTCAGGCTCACGCTCGATAGCAACGCCTCTTCAGTGGCGATCCTTGTTCCACCTGAGTTTGATTTTTTGGGGTCGGATACGACGAGCATATGGACCAGCATCACGAACGACTACAGGCAGATATCGTTACGCAAGCTTGGCTCGACGGACGCCATCGGTCCGCTGTGGTGGAAAGTTGCAGTTACGAATCTGACTATTCCTGCTGGCACGTACGTGGTGAGGATGTTCAACATCAGGGCTCCGGATGTGTGCGGGAGATATTTCATGAAGGTTTTCATAGGCGGGGAGTCAATCGGTTCCGAGAATTTCCCAACAATCGTTGTCAAAGGCAGCTTGGATCCCGCGTATGTGTCAGGGCGTGTCCTGAACGGTGACCCAGCCAACTATGGCCTGCCAGTCAATGCGTCTGGGAAAGTTATCGCTGAAGGCAAGACCGCTACGGGCAGAACTGTCAAAGGACAAGCGTACTTCAACGCTTCCTCAGACGGCGCCTACACGCTCTACGGTTTGGCTGCTGGAACCTACAGCCTGACGGCTTCGGCGGCTGGGTTTGCTCCGACGACCATGACCGAGGAGGTCTCTGTAAACCCCGGGCAGTCGTTGGAGGGGATCGACATCTACGTCTATCCAAGCGCAACGATCTCTGCCACGATCTGGTCCAAAAGCATCTGCGGGCCAATCCCATGGGGCTACGTATACAATTGGACGTTAGGACAGACCCCCCGTCCCATCAGCGTAGAAATACTCGACTCGAATGCGACAGGGATAGCCCTCATAACCAATAGAACTGACCCAACTCTTGCGTTCTATCATTTCTCGTTCAATGGATCCCTAGAACTGGACGGCCATGTTCCGCAGGACTATGCAGGATACGTTTCTGGGTTGGAGACAGGTGACTACTATCTGAAAGTCTTCGTGAATGGATACATACAGAAAGACGTGATCGCGGTCCACGTGCAAGATCATCTGCGCAGCGTCTCAGTCCTCATCGATCTTTGGAGAAGCAGCTGGCTCAGCGTGACTGTGTACTTCACGGACTATGAGGGAGGTCCGCCCAGCCCGGTTGAGAAGAGTGGGCAGCTCAGGCTCGAGGCCTACTCGCTCGACGGGACGCTCCAGGGTTCGAACACCACTCTTGTGCCCGCAGGAAGCACGAATTGGACGGCGGCGATTACCGGGATTCTAGGCCGAATGACAGACTACGGACTCCCCGGCGGAACGTATTTCATAGAAGCGAGTTTCCCCGGCTACTTGCAGACCAACTTCGTGCGAGCAACAGTTGGAGAAGGCTGCTCAGTGACCGTCATCAGCTTCCCAATTGCCAGGGGAGGCGTCCTAGAAGTTGTCTTACGATCGGTGAATTGGCAGATGCCGCCCCAAGCCGTGCCGTGGAGATATGGAAACGCTACGATCGGAGTTGAAGCCGCGACGATCAGGGTTGAAGCTATTTCCTCTCAAGGAGAAGTCTATGTTGGAACAACGAAACAAGAACTGTACGCAGGCCCTAACGTGCCCGCATTCGCTAACGTGACCGCAGTCGCCAAAGTGACCGGTCTGCCCTCAGACATCTACTTGGTGAGGGCGTACACAACAGGATACATCCAGACTAGGGACTACTTCGTAGCGGTGTCCCCTGGAAGCCTTAGCGACATCATGATCGACCTTGTGCAGACCACAAGAATCGAAGTCACGTTGACATTCAGGAGCGAGCGCCGAATAGCACCGATAGACACCTATCCGTACGACCCGGATCATGTGCCCGTAAGAATCGAGCTCTACGACTCCATGGGAGTGTTGACTGGAGCGAACATGACCCACGTAGACGTAGACTTCAATCGTGACGCCACAATTGAAGTCGTAGGTTTTCGGAGTTACGCCGGAAACCCGTGCTTGAGGTGGGTGAACTACTACGACACTACCGACGGTCAGGCTCAGAAAGACTACGGGCTCCCTCCGGGAGAGTATCTGGTGAGAGTCTGGGTGCCTGGCTATCATCAGAGTGAGACAATGACTGTCTCCACGGCTCTACACGTGTCTCTCGTTGGCGCTGCGCTCTCGTTGGAGAGGCTAGCCCACGTATTTGGACGTGTTTACGGACTCAACATGTACCAGGACCTGTTGCCGCTCTCGTGGGCAACCATCACGGCCTATGGCCCCACATTAGAGGCAACATACTCGGCGGATGGGTTCTACGAGATGTGGCTAATGGACGGAATCTACATATTGGCTGCTGCGTCCGCTGGATACGAGACTGAGGCGACCGAAATCTACGTGTCCAGCGGATGGGAGACACCAGTAGACTTCGAGCTAAGCGCCTAAGCATCCGCAACTGTCAACATTATCTGTGCAATCTTCTCTCATGCGCTCAATGCGAGCAAGTCAAGTTTGATCTCTTGCGACAATCTCGGAAGACATATAATGCGCCAGAGCCGCATCTCGCTCGAACTTGGCACCAGAGTAAACCCCAAGGACCGCAACTAACATGGTCTTTCGTGCGGAACCGTCGCTGAAACATCTGCTGGGTTGGCTTATCGCAGGAACGAAGGGAGGAATGACTCGCTCCGAGATAATCGTGGTGTTAAAGGAGACTCCTCAGAACGCGAATCAACTCGCAAACAGACTCAACAAGGACTACAGAACCATAAGACATCACCTTGAGATTCTCAGCAAGCATGGCATCATCGCCTCTGCTGGAGACAGGTACGGCACCACCTATTTCTTGTCTTCACAGATGGAAGAGAACTATGCATTGTTTGAAGAGATTGTGGGGAAAATCTGGGAAAAAGCTAAGGACGACATCGGACAGTGAAGTGAGACATGAACAAGAATCAGAAAACCTCGATAGTCCTTGTGACCATAATAGTGGCGGCGTTGCTGGTGGCATTTCTGGGTGTAAACTATCTGGAGCCGCTTTCACATCCGTTTGCACACAGACCCACTCCTCCACCAAGCCCTGGAGACATAGAGCTGTATTACACGGTTAGGGCGGTACTCACAACAGTAAATGCCGGACTACTGATCTTTCTGTTCTCTACATATCTGGGTATGTACCGAAAGATCAAGTCAGATTTCACGATCGGTCTGATGCTGTTCTCGGTAGTCTTGCTTCTCTACGCGCTGTCCTCTAACCCTCTTGTTCAGTGGGGGTTTGGTTTTCGCGCCTTCGGACTTGGACCCTTTGCAATGTTACCTGACTTGTTCACATGCGTCGCCCTGGCTGTGCTTCTGTACCTCACTTTCAGATACTAGACAAGACCGAACGCTGAGCCACATAGGAAACGGAATTCTGCTCTTGAGCTACAAAGAATTCCGATGAACGCTGTCGTGTTGGCGTAGTCGTGATTACTCTCGGTAGGTGAATCCGCTCAGAGCAGTGGGGG
>Ga0209725_1000300_pt1 | contig 30428 bp, 26 predicted proteins | sample I18A1metaG_FD_184145 | JGI IMG/M metagenome (GOLD analysis project Ga0209725, IMG submission 184145) | Lake sediment bacterial and archeal communities from Gulf of Boni, Indonesia to study Microbial Dark Matter (Phase II) - ​I18A1 metaG... | ecosystem: Environmental > Aquatic > Freshwater > Lake...
AAAACTGTTTTGCATTGGTCCCTCTCCCGTTGGCCTGCTGGAAATGAGCCATGGAGTGTTCAGTCTTCTGTCTAGACTCGGGCCTGTCTCGAAATATTCATCATGTCCTCGCTTCATGATCTTCCGGTTTAGGTTTAGAAGCTGAGACTCGTTTTCATATCTGGAGGACAATTTCCAACGGTGGCTTTTACATGAACATGTTGCAAACTGTCTTATCACTCGGAGGACGATGTTGGCTTTCTGATCCTGCGAGGCACTTCTATGAAGCTGGTAACGGTTAAGCTTCCGGAGGCGATCTTGGATGGTCTCGATGAACTTGTTAAGGCCGGTATGTATCAGAATAGGAGCGCAGCTATCCGGGCTGCTGTCAGGGATCTGTTGAAAAAAGAACTTTGGAAATCTGACGCCGACTAACTAATGTTTCTTTCTTGGCGTCTTCGGGTGACGCCTCCAACGAGACGCAACTTCCAGACAAAGATCTGAATGACCGCCGTCACGTTGACTGTGACAGAGAGTTATCAGGCCTCTGGCAAACGCTTCGATTGGATGATACGATACCCTGATCCTCACTTGATCATAGATTCGTCTCTCGGAACGATAGGCAGGTCCTCAATGTCGACTATCTTGACGTAGAAGTACTTGGCGTCTGAGGTGTTGTTCGAGAATTCTAGCTTCTCTCCCGCGGGACGTGAGGCTGCATACTTGATGAACGAAGCGCTTACGGACTCTTCTCTAATTGTGTAGAAGAATACTGGCAGTGCGTCTGCTTCGTAGTAGTGTTCGAAGGGGATGCAAGTTCCCAGTATGTACTTCCTGTTTCGTTTGAACTGCCAGAGAGGGAATATTGTACCCTCTCTAAACGAAAGGGGCAAGAGAATTCTGACTATTGAATTCAAGTTCTCAACCTCAGTAAGCAATGGTTCTGCTGGAGACGGATATTCGCCCTTAAGGGAATCCTCGAAAGCTTTTGGTATCTTCTTGACCTCTATGAAGGATCCATACTTGTACCTTGTATCGTCAACATCATCACAGAAGATCACCTCTTCACCTTTCGGTGAATCGCTCTTGTATGCAAGGAATGGCCTTGGTCGCTGATCAGTATTGATGTAGGCCAAGAGTGGAAGGTCGCCATTCCAGTACATGTAGGCGGTGAAGAGCGCTAGGATGTGTCTTCCTCCGAACGGTATGTGCCAAAGGATCTGTGATCCTTCACTGAGCGCCAGGCCCAGCCTTGCAAAGTTCAGAAGGTCCCTTACGCGGACTGGAATCGGAGGCTTGGCAATATCTGGTAGTCCACCCATTCGAGGTCTCACCGTGATGTTAGCTCTTTGATATTAACCCTTCAGTGTCGCGTATGATAGAGATAAAGTATCGCGTTGAAAGGCCCATAGAAAGAGTGCCCCCTTCATGCTAACTGACGGGACATTGGCAATCAAGATCTGCTAGGATATTCCAGTAATCACTCGAGTTTGACCTTGAGAAGAAACACCATTACTTATCGCGCTGACAATCACTTAGATATTCCTTGAATCGAAGGCAATCTCTGACCATGGTTACATTGTTGAACAGAAGATATGTCCTCTCTGCGTCTAGGCCCGTTGCCTTCCGAAGTAGAAGCTTTAGATCCGCCTCAGTGTAGGAATATCCATAGCTTAACTCTGCAGGCAGCCCGTGAAGCCTTATGTAAGTGACATCTCCGGTTGACTGAGGATCTCTTTTGAGGATATCCACTACGTGGACAAGTTGGAGTTCAATGCACAGGCTTCTGACAACTTCCGGATTGTCATGCCAGCTCTGATGACGAGGCTCCCAAGCGAGGGTCAGTCCATCTCTCCGAATCCTGACGAAGAATCTCTTCATGTTGGCTATGCTTTCCCTGTTGAGAGTGAACGAAGGCGGACATTGAATCACGCAAATCTTTGCATTGAGCTGCTTACATATTTCCAGTGTCCTTTCCCACGCATCAAAGTTCTTGTCGGTAGGCTTCAGATGGCCGTATTGTCTTCTCTCTTTCATACCTGGGATCACTCCGCCGCGCTTCCATGTAGGGCCTGAAGACGGATGAGTCATTGCTTGCCAGGCCTTCACAACAAACTCAAAGCCTTGAGGCGCTTCTCTCTGCCATCTCCGTGCTGTCTCAATTCTGGGCAACTTGTAGAACGTTGACTGGAGCTCGACTAGGTCAAAGGACTTGTAGTAGGCCTTGGCTCCTCCTTTAAGTCTGAAGCCACAACATCCTGCCTTAATCAATGGCCACAGTGACCTTCTGCGCCAAGCGCATATTGGGTTTGGGGAGGTTTAGTCTGATAGTAAGAGCTTGCCATAGCCCGGCAAACTGTCTGTAACACCCAGTAGGCGCAAGGATTTCCAGGCGGTCGCAGTGTTGCTGGATATGATCGGCTTGCCCAGTTCGGTTTCTAGCCTTTCGATTACTTCAACTGTCCTGAAGTTCGTGCAACTTATGAATACTCCATCTGAGGCACTTGTGCAAACCTTCTTTGCCAGTGCGTAGGCAATGTGAGGCTCTTGTAGGCCTATGTCCAAGTTTCTGGCTAAACCTAGGCTGTCGATGTTGACAACCTCGAAATCGTTGTCTCGAAGAAACCTATCTTCGAGAATCTCGATCTCCTTTGTGTAAGGAGTTGCCACCGACACTTTCTCAATCCCGAGTGTTCTAAGCGCTTCAACCACAGCTCCTGCCGTGGCCACAGCGGGGATCTGTGTTTCTTTCTCAATTCTTCGGACTATTTCCTTGTCATGGCCAAGTCCTCTGAACAGGCTACCGCTTGTACACCCGTAGCATATGATATCGACATTCGAGTCAGATAGCTGCACAGCCGCACACTCCGTTTCTCTCTCCATCGCTTCAAGCTCAGAACTGGTCACCTGCCTGAGCCGGATGCGCGCTGAATGAACAGTTGCACGTGTTGAAACTATGCGGTTGAACTCAGGTTCCATCGTGGTGTTCGAAGAGGGGAGGATCAAACCTATTCTGTACATGTCCGGCTTCTGAATTAGCATTGTGTTGAGTGACCAATTAACTTTCTGAGCCTTGTATATCAAGGAGTCCAGCGCTAGATATGTCTTAACTGTTCTTTCCTCCTTCTTTCGGAGGAGGAAATGAGTGCTTACGGCCAACATTCAAGTGCTGATAGAAAGGCTGTTATACGTAATGCGTATACTAAATCAAGCGGGGGAAGAAAATGTCTCTTGCTTCTAAGAAGGTAAGATACGGACTTGTCGCCGCTGTGATCATTGTTGTGGTAGTCGGAATCTCTGTTGGCTATGTCATACCAACTCTTGTAACTCCATCCACGATCAAGGTTGGCCTAGTGTGGCCGACTACAGGTGCCCAAGCGCTGATTGGAAAGGACCAAGTCAACGCGTTCACTCTGGTGGTGGATCAAGCTAATGCTGCTGGAGGAATAAAGTCTCTGGGAGGCATGAAAATAGAGCTTCTTATAGGAGATACAAAAGCAGATCCCAAGACTGGAGCCGCTGAAGCTGAAAGGCTAATAACCGAAGCGAAGGCGCACATCCTAGTAGGCTCGTATGGAAGCGCGGTAACAGCAACGACAAGCGAAGTTGCTGAAAGGTACGGAATACCATTCCTCAACCCGGACTCAACATCTCCTGCTCTTCATACGCGTGGATTCAAATGGTTCTTCAGAACAACTCCACACGATCAGCTTCTTGTAAAGAACATGGTAGACTTCACGAAAGATCTCGAGAAGAAGGAAGGAAGATCCTTCAAGAGAATCGCGATCGTATACGAGAACACGCTCTGGGGCATAGATTCTGCAAAGGTAATCAAGGACTATGCTCCAACGCTCGGCTTTGAGATAGCGCTTGAGATGGCCTACCCCGCATCTGCCGTTGACCTGTCATCTGAGGTCCTGAAGCTTAAAGCCACGGAGCACGATGTCCTAATGCAGGCATCATACCTTTCTGACGCCTTGCTCTTTACCAGAACATTCAAGACCCTAGGATACTGGCCGAAGCTCTGGATCGCGAATGACGCAGGTCACATACACCCTGACTACTTGAAAACCCTAGGAAAGGACGCATACTACGTGTTCAGCCGCGAAGTCTTCTCAGCAGATCTCGGCCCGAAGAAAGATTCCATAAAGAAAGCAAACGACGCCTTCAAATCGAAATACGGATATGACATGGATGGCACCATGGCTAGATCCTACACAGCTGCGTCGCTGCTAGTCGACATATTGGAGAGAGCTGGATCACTAAAGCCGGATGACATCAAGAAGGCGCTCGCCGCCACGAATTGGTCAGAAGCTAAGGTCCCTATGCCTTGGAAGGGAATCAAGTTCGACGAGACCGGGCAGAACATCCTAGGGCTAGGGATAATAGTGCAGCTTATAGATGGACAATGGAGAACCATTTGGCCATTTGACATAGCGACTGCAGCCTATGTCTTACCTGCTAAGGCACCATGGGCGTAAAGTGGACCAAATAACGGGCGTGCGAAACGATCAATGACGGACCTTCAGCTGATGATACAGGTCGTAGCGTCGTCCCTCCTGTTAGGAGGGGTATACGCTCTCGTCGCTGCCGGCTTCAACCTGATCTATGGAGTCATGGACGTAATAAACTGCGCACAAGCGGACATGATGATGGTTGCAATGTATGTAGCGTATTGGTCATTCGCCCTCGGCGGAATCCACCCTCTACTGACACTTGCCATCAATATCCCCCTTTTTTTCGCAGTCGGGATACTTGTCCAGAAATGGATTATCGATAGGTTGCTCGGAGCACCTCTATTCATCCAAGCGGTAGCAACTATCGGTTTGGGATATGTCATCCAGAACCTAGCGCTGTTGTTCTGGAAAGAGGACTACAGGATGATACTGACTCCATATACAGAGGGTGTACTCAGAATTGCAGACCTCTACATTAGCCTTCCACGTCTCGTCTCGTTCGCAGGTTCGCTGGTGGTTGTGGTGAGTCTATATGCCTTCCTGAGGAAGACTGACCTCGGGGTGGCGATACGTGCAACTAGTGAAAGTAGGGAAGCCGCCTCGCTCATGGGGATAGATGTTAAGCGAGTCTACGCCCTTGTATTTGGGATAGGTGTAGCCTGCGCGGGCGTAGCGGGCGTGTTCACTTCAACATTCTATTACGCCTATCCGATGGTGGGAACCGCGTTTCTGCTTAAGATGTTCGTAGTGGTAGTGGTAGGAGGATGCGGAAACCTACTCGCGTCGATAGCAGGAGGCCTCACAATAGGCCTCGCTGAAGGAGTAGGGGCATTTGCCTTAGGCGCCTCTTGGAAGGAGGCCATTTATCAGGCTGTTTTCCTAATCGTGCTAGCACTAAAGCCGGAAGGAATTTTCGGAAGTAGCAGGTGATCCGCCATCCCGGCCGCTTCAGGCTTGCAAAGAAATCACGTGATCTTGGCGGTGCTGCTCGCGGCAGTCTTAGCGCCAGTGGCTTTGACACCGTTCCTACTACACGTGGCGATAATGGTAGGGTTGTTTGCATATCTGGGATCTGCATGGAACCTTGGTTGCGGATATACTGGAAAACTGTCGTGGGGGCATTCAGCGTTCATGGGTCTAGGTGCATACACATCAACAATGTTGTACATTGCATATAGGGTCACGCCGTGGCTGGGAGCACTGCTCGGGGCCTTAATCGCTGCAGGTTTCGGAACGATCGTCGGAGTGATCTGCTTCAGACTTGGACTTAAGGGACACTATTTCGTGATTGCAACCATTGCACTTGCTGAGATCGTGAGAGTCACATTCATAAACTGGGCAGATCTCGGCGGAGCTTGGGGCCTACTGATACCTGTGGTACGTGATTCCCTCTACGACTTTCAATTCCACTCGACAAGAGTCCCCTACTACTACATAATGCTGCTTATGCTTCTTGGCTTATTGTACGCAAAATGGAGAGCTGCAAACTCGAAGTGGGGGTACTACTTCACCGCAATAAAGGATGATGAAGAAATGGCGGAGAGTCTTGGCATCGATACGTTCAAGTACAAACTACTTGCGATGACGATCAGCGCGGCTCTCACAGCGTTTGGGGGAACGTTCTACGCACAATACGTGATGTACGTTTCACCTGACACAGTCATGGCAGTTCATGTGTCGACTGACATTCTTATGGGACCAGTGGTGGGAGGAATGGGGACTTTACTTGGCCCTCTGCTGGGGGCAGCAATAATCCAACCAATAATGGAGTTGACCCGTGCTTACGTGGGTGGCCGAGGATTGGATTACGTCGTTGCAGGCTTGCTTACAGTCGGAGTTGCACTTATGCGACCGAGTGGCGTAGTGGGATTATTTGAGAAGTATTTTAGGGCGATCTCCTTGCGTTCGCCTGAAATCCATCAAGGCTGATCTTCGTTGCCACTTCTTGAGATTAGAGACGTGACAAAGCACTTTGGCGGGCTTGTCGCGCTTGATGCGGTGGGCCTCGACGTCAACGAGAGAGAAATATTCGGACTGATTGGCCCCAACGGCGCCGGAAAGACTACCCTATTCAACTGTGTTACAGGATTTTACATGCCTGACTACGGCCGAATACAATTCAAAGGCGAGAACCTTCTTGGACTCACCCCTCATCGGATATGCTCAAAAGGCGTTGCACGGACTTTCCAAATCGTTAAGGCATTCCACAGCATGACCGTCGCACAGGGCGTCACAACGGGAGCTCTCGCAAGATTAGACTCAATCGAGCAAGCAAGGAAGAAAGCCGCTAGCGTACTGGAGCTGGTAGAACTCGCGGACAAAGAGCAAATCCCAATCAGGAATCTGACCACTGTGGACAGAAAGCGACTGGGACTGGGTTGCGCGCTCGCAACAGAGCCGAAGCTGGTGTTGTTAGATGAGGTTGCCGCTGGACTCAATCCCGTTGAAATCGATCAGGTGACAGGTCTACTCAGACGCATTCGAGACCTTGGAGTAACTCTGCTAGTTGTGGAGCATGTCATGAAGTTGATTATGCCGGTCGCTGATAGGATAGCTGTGCTTCATCACGGCAAGAAGATTGCAGAAGGGAAACCGGCGGACATTGCCCAGGACGAATCCGTGATTGACGCCTATTTGGGGAGAGAATAGCATGCTCAGAGTCGACGGATTGGATGCCTACTATGAGCATGTTCAAGTACTATGGAAGGTTTCTTTTGATGTCGAAACGTCACAGATCACCGCGATTGTTGGGTCAAACGGAGCAGGTAAGAGCACCACACTGAAAACCGTCGCTGGACTATTGCATCCGAAGGGAGGCAGTATCAAATTTCTTGGTGAAAACATCGATAGGCTACCACCTCATCAGATAGTGGGCAGGGGCATCTCTCTTGTCCCGGAGGGAAGAATGCTCTTCTCAAAGCTCACTGTACTGGACAACCTCCGGATGGGAGCGTACCTGACTGATGCGAGGAAAGCTAGAGAAGACAGTCTTGAATGGGTTTTCAAGCTCTTTCCAGTCTTGTCAGAACGAAAGGAGCAGATCACAGGAACATTGAGTGGAGGAGAGCAACAGATGCTCGCGATCGCGAGAGGCCTAATGTCAAAGCCTAAGCTATTGATGCTTGATGAACCGTCCCTTGGCCTAGCTCCCAAGCTTGTATCTGACATGTTCGAACTCATCAAGATGATAAGCAGTGAAGGAGTCTCGATTCTGTTGGTGGAGCAAGACGTTCGGAAGACACTTGAGTTGACGGACGTAGCATATGTTATGGAGAACGGACGCATAACACTCAGAGGCAAAGGCAAGGATCTCCTGAAGGACAACGCGATAAAGAGAGCATATCTGGGCATATAGAAGCGACACACGCCGGGCATCGACGATCTTAGCAGGTCAGGTCGGAGGTGACACACTTGCTGCTTCGTCAGCATGTGGCATTGTTGCTGCAGCAGGAAGCTATCAGCTGGCGCTCCTCAACGCTTATCGAAAGAGATCCTTTTCTATCGGACGGACCATTTCTCTTGCGCTGCCGGCTCCCATAGGGTAGTGATAACCCTTGATTATCGCCACTGGTACTCTGTCGCGTTTGTTCATGACAAGTTCCGCGGCTGATGCTAGCTCGTCAGCAATAGCCATGAAAGTCACACGCAAGGTGTGATTGAACATGTCGGGTTCACCGCGGTAGTCTCTCATTGGTTTCATTCCCGCTACTCCTATGGCGAAGTTAACGTGGCCCATTCTCCATGCCCGACCGAAGGTGTCTGAGATGATTACTGCAACATCAGCCCCAGTAAGCTCTTTCAGCCGCCGTCTAATCATCTCAGCTGACCTGTCAGGATCCTCTGGGAGAAGAGAAACTTGATCTTCGCCCTCTACGTTTGATCTGTCAATCCCAGCGTTCGCGCACACGAATCCGTGTTTCGTCTCAACTATCAGATGATTATCCCTCATTCGGATAATTCTTGAGGTCTCCCGCAGGATGGCTTCGACATGCCTGGGATCACGATTCATTTGTTGGGCGATCGAATTAGCAAAGGTTGAGGGTTTCATGGCCGACAGGTTGACAATGCGACCTTCTGCTTTCGACACTATTTTCTGTGTCACGACGACCACATCTCCAGACTCGATCGTCACTCCACTTTCCTTTCCGGCCTGCACTATCCGACCGCCAATATCGTCCCCTCTTCTTATCAGGGGCATACCTCTTAGGCCCTTGATTGCTATCAGTTCAGATTCTCCCACAGTCTGCGACACTTGCCTTCTCACTATTATTCTTATCGTGACACAAGGCGAGCGCTTTGTCGCAGACAGGTTACTCTATTTCTGTCACCTGCAATTCTCAGGGATTCCATTACGCCAAGTCACTGGATGCTTCAGCTACAGAGGCCGACGATTGTTCTATCGCTGCTCTTTTCTTTCCTCTCCGAATCCAAAATGGACCACAACGGTGACTATTCTCGCTCTCATAATCATCATCTTACATTCAGCTCGATTTCCTCGTGTTCTACAGGGAGACTCTCGGTTCTTTGTTTCCTAGAAGAATGACTCCAATCTAGTCCCCCCGACCAATTCGTGGAAGTCTATCTCCAGGGCATCCAAGACCTGATCAAAAGTGGATTCGATGTATTCAAGATACTTCTCAAGATCTATCTCCTGCCACGACGGGTTCAGTCGTATTGGCTTGACGCCTAGCTCCCCCCTGACCTTGACGAAGGCAATGAGATCCCCTGAACGGACCTCTATTCCTTTCGCCTCAAGTAGTTTTGCGGCCTTGACATGCTGGGGAGTAGTCTTTGTGTAGGCTCCTGTAGGCCTACTGATCATTATCGTGAATGCTAGATCTTCAAGCGAGTATTGCCGGTTGCGTAGTTTCACGTAGCACGCTCGCACTATGGTCTTGGTCTTTTCTTTGGCCGCTTCGAATTCTTCCGCGGATCGAACTTGGCTCAGAGCATCAATCATCTCGTAGAACGCCTGCTTGAGAAATTCGGGCACATGCCTCTTCTTTCCAGTCAGACCCTTAATGTCGACGCTCCCGTCAGGGTAGACCCCAAGGTAGTTCTTCTTTCTTGAGCTCAGGGCTAGGTAGCGGTAGCTTTTGTCAACCTCAAGTTCCATTCCTAGGTAAGTCTTCGACCATTCGATGAGGCTTTCCAACTTTTCCGTGCTTGGAGTGCCCAAGAAGATACTGTCCGTGTCTCCGTAGAATACCTCAAGGCCGAGGGATTTGGCTTTCTCAATCGTCTGAGTTATGGCATGGCGTCCTATGGCTGCAGTCGCCTCCGCAACAGGTGGGCAATAAAGTGCAAAGTTCTCATTGCCAAATACGCCGTAGCTGGCATTGAGCACAACCTTCAGCGCATCGGAGATTACTCTGTACCAGCTCCTCAGAGGTTGCGGCAAGCTTCTATCCTTCGATTTGGACTTGTACCACTTGACTCTGAGATCTCGAAGGGACCCAATCAGAATACTCTCAAGAGATCTCTTCTTGGTGCATACCCAGTGTGTCGTGTCAGGAACCGTGTTACTCTTGCATTCTTCGTGCTTGCACAAGATCGTTTCATAGCCAAGGTTCCACTTCTTGATAACCGAAGGATACATCGACATGAAGTCTAGAACAGAGACCCCGAAGTGAACACCTGGAACCGGCTCGATCACAATTGCGCCTTTGTACTTCTTGCCTTTGATTATTGCTTCAGTCGCAGTAGTTCCCTTCAGACGCAGAATGTCGTCCGCGCGTGGGATTAGGTATCCTCTCTTCCTGTGTTCGCGATACATCATGCTTCTGATCCAGCTAGAAACGCCCTGCCGAGAAACATCGTCCATACTCATGAAACTGATGCGCGACAGCGCCATTATGAGCTTGATGACCAGATTATCATCAAACGATGACAGCGCCATGACTATCTCTGCGTCCCGAAAGCAATACTCAGCTAGTTCCGAGTACGCCAACTCGGGCAAAGCCGCCTCCAGTGGCCTCTTCTCGAGTCCGACTAGGGCGCTTCCAACCTCTTGCAAGGTATTCTCGCGATACTTCTGGCCGAACGCGTACACCTGAACTGATCGGTTGAAGAAGAACTTGTACAGGTCGAGATGTATCCCATACTTTAGTTCGGCTGAGTCCCTCGCCATTTCGATAGGTATCTGATCTCTGGTGAAGCCCAGTTTCTGAGCCCGATGCCAGAGATATCTGAGGTCAAAGTCGTCCCCATTAAAGGTTAGGACGAAAGGATAGTCGAGCAGCGTTTTGAAGATCTCGGTCAGTAGGCGCTCCTCTGATTCGTAGTATTCTAATGCAATTCCTTTCAATGATTGGGGAGCCTCGTTCGGAACCTCTGACCTCTTGAGCAGAAGAACTCTTCGGATACCGTCAGAACCGAGAATCGAGGTACACATGACAGGGTGCTCGGCCGACTCTGGATCGGGGATCCTCGAGGCCACTGGCGAGTACACTTCTATGTCAAGCGCAGCTTTCCGGATGTCAGGAACCGGGCACTCAAGGAGACTGATCCACTCAAGCGCTAGCTGCTGATAATCCGGGGACTCGTCTTTGAAGAAGAGACGATTAGAGTTGCTCGCTTCTTCAGAGATTCCAACTGCTGTGGGCACAAGCTTTCCACTTCTTATGTCGTAGGGCATTCCCGGCTTCAGATCTCTGTCGTATATGAAGTTCTCAACGTACTTGATGTCTGCTTCCCACACCCTCAGCATCTCTCTAATGGAGCCCGATGGGCGCCCCCCTATGCTGAGGGGGTCTCTAGCCACAATGACTGTCATTTCGGTGTCTCTGTCATTCAGGCCGTCATATTTCGAGGTTTGAATGAGCTGGTCGAAACCCGGATGGTTCATCAGTGCCTCGTTCTGTTTCAGAGCTTCGATAGGCTGATCTGACAGGCAGTAAGGCTTGTGACTTGTGTTGTCATACCAGACACTTATCTTGTGTGTCTCAGGATCGTACAGCTTGACGTATGCTACGCGCCCGCTTCCATCATATCCGACCGATGTGAGGTAGCAGTTGTGGGCCTCGGACGGTGTTTCAGGCTTGAATGCCAAAGACTGCTTCTGATCGACCATCACATCAGGTAGCCGTTGCTCCTTGTTCTCGCCCCTGGCGATGAACTCATCTAGGCTTGACACGGATCGTTCGCCGCTCTCGCTTCTCTTATCAAACGATGGCCCCAACAACTTAGTAAGTTCATATGCTTTCTTGACTTAAGATCTTGTTGTGACATACACTAGCTGATGTGTGGCCTGTTACGGATAGGTCGTTGCGAGGTATGCGGAGGATAACGGAATCATGAGTCATCGGTTCCTTAGAGATGCAGTCGCCACGGCAGTGGAGAGCCTCAGCTGGATGGAGCTTGAAGGGCTGAGTGAGAGGCTCGCCTTCGCAAAGACAATGAAACAACTTGATGTCCGCGATTCAGACTCCCTCAGAGTTGCCTTCCTTCTTGTCATCGAAACCGTTCGCTCTCTAAATCTCGTTGACAGGATAGCGTCCTCGATTCTATCGAAGGAGTTTCTTGATGATCTGGATCTAGGGAAAAGAAACTTTCTCAGAGTATTCATCTGGTGGTCACTTTTGCGGAAGTCTAGTCGAGAAGACTCGATCGCGTTGCTAGAGGCGGCTAGACATGTTCTGGGATGGGAAGCGCTGGCGGATTTGGAACTGGCTTTCGGTAGGATATTGGCTTGGGACCTTGGAGAATTCTTGAACAGTCTCTCTGAGATGGAACAGACTGCTTTAACGACGTTCAACAGAACGTGGTTCGTATCATATTGCCACAGAATATTCGGCAGAGACTTTGCGCTAGAATACTTGAAGGCGACCGGCAAGGCACCTCCCGCTTACCTCAGGGTCAACGCTCTTCGAGGTACGAGGCAGTCGCTAGTCCACGAGATAGAACGAGAAGGCGTAACGCTTGCTCCCGTAGGAGATCTTGAAGGATTGTTTCGAGTTGTTCAGGCACGGGGACCAATAACGCAGACCAAAGCTTATCGGCAAGGCTTCTTCAGTATCCAAGACAAATCAAGCTACCTCTCAACTATTGTGGCCGATCCAAAGAAAGGCGACATGGTCCTTGATCTATGTGCGGCTCCAGGCGGAAAGTCATTTCACGTCGCCTTCAGGACTGAGAACTCTGGAACCATTTACTCGATTGACTTCTCGCCTAGGCGAATGGCCATCTGGAAGAAGGAAATGAGACGGTGTAAGGTCTCATGTGCAGTCCCGATTGTTGCTGACGCTCGGCAAAGAGTCCCAATCAAGAACTCCTTTGACTTGGTTATCGTTGATCCGCCATGCACGAATTCAGGGGCATTTGGAAAGATGCCCTCTTCAAAATGGCGATTGACGACTAACGCTTTGAACAGGCTCTGTCAGATTCAGTACGACATACTTCGCACTGCCATTGAAGCTGTCAAGGCGGGAGGTCGATTGATCTATTCCACGTGCAGCATTACAGTCGAGGAGAACGAGTTTCAGATAGAGCGGCTGTTGAAGCTGAACCCTGAATTCAAACTGGAAAGGCAAGCTCCTTTCATTGGACATGAGGCGATGAGAGGCCTTAGAGAATGCCAAAGGCTTTACCCCCACCTCGATGATTGCAATGGATATTTCATTGCTTCTCTAAGGAAGGAATATTAGCTTGGACTATTGACCAGAATACCTGCTTGTGAATATGGACGCAGACCTTACAGTAGAGAGATGCTGCTTATCGAAGGAGTCAAATGTGAAGGACATGGGAAACGAAGAAAGCACATCGTGGTGCCTGCGGATCAACCTTGTGGCATGGTGATCGAAGAAAGTGCAAGTTAGCATACGACTTTTCTACTCGAAGGCATGCCCCCATTGCTTACCTGTCAGAAAGATGCTGCATGAAATCGTTAAGGACCTGGGAGAGGCCGTTAGCATAGAGGAGATAGATGCCTGGTCGGAGAAGGGTGAATCGTTGGCACAAGAATACGGAGTTCGAGTAGTCCCGACCATCGTAGTGAATGGAGTGAAGTGTGCTGAGGGAATCTTGAGTAGAGAACAACTCATTTCGGCCGTGAAGGACGCTGTGAACCGATAAGGCAAGTAGGCTTGGAAGTTCAGAGTGTACTTCTTCGCTTAGTTTCTATGTAGCATAGAGATTCAAACAAGACCTTCGCAGCCTGTACTGCCGTGGCTCCTGTGTCGTAGTGCGGAGATACCTCCATCAAGTCAATTGCAATCACTTTCTTCTTGCAGACTTCTTGAAGAAGCGACAGTAGAATGCTGGGGGATAAGCCGTCGGCTTCGGGGTTGCCAACCGCGGGAGCATAGGCCGGGTCCAGAACATCCATATCAACTGTCACATAGAGATCACGGCGTCGATCGAGCATCCTTCGTAACGCGTCAAGATTGTTCTCAATGGGGGTTCTTTGCAGGTCTATGGCAGAGATGCTCGAAATGCGACTGGCCTTGGAAAACTCCAGCTCTTCCTTGCAAACTGCGCGAGTTCCGATCTGTAATATCCGATCCGGGCCAACATGCTCAAAGATTCTTCTCATTACCGATGCGTGAGAGAGAGGATCACCATTGTACTCATTTCTGAGATCCATATGAGCATCGAAGCTCACGACAGCGATGCCGGTGAAAGCTCTTACTCCTCCCAAGGAAACAGTGTGCTCTCCGCCCAAGATCACTGGGATCTTACCGTCGGATGCAATCTGGTGAACCACCAGCCGGATACGCTCAATCATTTCACTGGGGTTGTCAGTTACATTGATGTCTCCTGCGTCACATATTCTAAGATCTTCGACATCGATCGCCGCTCTCATGCTGAAAGTCTCTATGTTGGCTGAAGCCTCTCTTATCGCTGAAGGGGCGAACCTCGACCCAGATCTATATGTGCTCGTTCGATCGTACGGAACGCCTACGACCACATATACAGCATCCTTGTAAGGAGAAGTCCGACCCGAAAACACGCAGGGTTGCGATACGTGCAGACACAGGTCACTCAAGTCGTTCTCCCGTCTCACTTTCCTATGCCAGCAATAGATTTATGTTGTGTTCTCTCGGTAATTAGCGGAAAACGGTGGATCTGCATGGCAACAGAGACCGCAAGAATCATGCGCCCCTTCGCCTCATGGTTTGCCTCGATCTACTTCATGGCTGTTGCGCTTTACTCCTTTGCCTTCGTCTTTCTCTACGATCTGTATTGCCTCCCGCTCTATGTTCAGGCATGCTTTGCACTCGCATCGGCGATTGGGGTTTTTATGATGAAGCGTTGGTCTCTGTGGTTTTCAGCTATGTCGCTCCCGATAATCTTTGCCGTAGAGCTATCGACACTGAGACTCTCGACCAGTGTCGGCGGATTCAACCCGAATTGGAACATGCTGATTGTCAATGCTTCGTATCTGTTCATTGCTGTTCTCGGGGCCTTGACGAGCCTTCTCCTGATCGATAAGCGCCGCGAGTTCAAATGATGCCTCGAAACGGATTTCTAGGATTGGCCGAGTAAGCCTCTAATTTACAGGCTGCTAGACAAGTCAGGCAGTAGCTAAGCGTTTCATTCTTACTTGTGAGTATCTGTCGATCAAGCCAAACTTGGGCGTCCTGCGGAACACAGATCTCCTTCCCATTAGGCCATCAATGACCGCTAGAGCACCAGCCCATGAGACAACATATCCCACGACACCTAGGTAGACTAGGTGAAATGCTCGACGCAGACTGATCTTCTCCATTTTCCTTAGTTCTGCTATAGCTAAACCGTAGACCAAGAAAGGCGCAGTATAGATGGGAACGGAAGCCATGACCGCCACAGGGGCGACACTGCATCTCCAATAGTCATACAACAGGAAAGACCAAGGAAAAATAAGGTAGTAGGGAATTGCTAGGAAGAACCCAACCACGCCTAGAACAAAGATGAAGTAGCATGCAAGTTGGAATAGGCACTCCACCTTCTGGAAAAGTGTCAGGCTCTTGTGGTAGAGAATGGTCCTCCAGTACTTTCTGAAGCATTCACTAAATCCCTTTGCCCATCTCATTTGCTGTCTCACAAAAACAGATAGGGTCGGAGGGACCTCTCCTGAGCACACAACCTCGGGCACGTAGATGTGCTCCCAACCAGCTAGCTGAAGTCGAATGGACAGATCCAGATCTTCAACTAATGTGTCAGCGGACCAGCCGCCAACAGCCTCGATGGCCCCCTTCCTAAAGACTCCGCTCGTGCCGAGGAAATGTGGAAGAAGATTTGCGGCGAATCTCGCTCTCTGCTCTACAAGGAAATATCCATCTATGGCTAGTGACACCGCCTTGGTCACCCATGTTGAATGAGAGTTCAGGTGACCCACCCTTGCTTGAACAAACGCTACCTCATTGCTGATATATAGGTAAGGAATCATGCGCTTCAGGAAGTCACGAGGGGGAACGTAGTCAGCGTCAAATATGGCGACGAAATCCCCATGACTTCTATTCAGTGCCTCTTGGAGTGCCCCGGCCTTGAACCCTTCTCTGGAATTCCTGCGGATTATCTTGACTATGTCAGGGAAGCGTGCGGAATATGTCTTGACGATTTCCGTTGTATCGTCGGTTGAATCGTCGATAACGAGAATCTCCAATTTCTCTTTTGGATAGTCTAGTTGAATACAGGAATCTAGGAGCCGGGAAACCACGGATCTTTCATTGTAGACCGGAAGATGGATTGATACGGTTGGCCATTCGTGAACCTTCGGAGGGGAAGGAGGCTTAACCTTGTTTCTAATCGATATTATTGCGAGAATGCACCAGTTGATTGCATATATTCCCACCATGACTGTTATCGCAGTTGTCAAGATCAGCAGAATCTGCTGAAGCAATGATAGCTGCGTCAGGGCTAGGAACATATGCTGCCCGCTCATTTACCCTCCAACCACTGTGATTCTAAAATAAGCCTTCTGGTTCTGGCACTGTCCAGAACGCCGAAGCGTGATGTCAACACGGTTGATCTCAACTGTTTGTAGAGTTCTTCGTGTCATATTGTCGATTGACATTCTGCGTCGACTACACTGCCTGCCCTTGTCTCTTCTCCATAAAACACATCTGGCAGGAAATCATGGGCCTGCGTCCTTTAGCCTTGACCATGATTAGTTCGAACCCGCATTTGGTGCAAGGCTTCCTTAACAGCGTTAGCCCGCCGATCTGCGGCAGAGGTAGCGAAAACGTGCAACCTTTTTTCCATCGCCCTGCACATCCGATAAAGCGCTTTCCCGTTTGTCTGTTCCGAACAACGATGAGTTTTGAACTACACCGTGGACATGGAGAGAGGAGGGTGATCTGTTCCAGTCTTGTTTCTCTGATGGTCTCTCCGAGTTCAGCCCCGACCTCGGAGATTTTGGCCTGAAGTTCGGCCATGACCGGTCTCAAATGCTCGATAGCCTCTATCAGTACGAGTTCTCTTTGCTCTTTGCCAGATTCGATGTCCTGCATCATTTCTTCGAGTTCACGTGTGAAGCTGGTCTCAGAGATCTTTGGGCAGTATTTCCTCAAGACATCGATTACGTTGAAGGCCAATGGAGTGGGGGTCATTCTCTCGCCGGCTACGTATCCCCTGTCGTATAGTGTGTCGATTATTCCGGCACGCGTTGCTTTCGTTCCGATGTTCTGCCTTTCCATCAGTTTGAGGAGACTGCTTGGATTGAGTCTCGATGGAGGCTCAGTGAACCTGTCTCTTCTGACGATGCGAGTGATGTCAACGTCCTGGCCGACGGTCAATGGAGGAAGATGTATCTCCTCAAAGTCAGCATATGGCTCATAAAGATCGATCCATCCTTTGGTAAGGATCCGGATTCCCTTGAGATAGAAGCTGTACCCTTTAGCCGAGACTGTTGCCTTCTCGCTTTGTCTAAGAGCCGGTTCCCCAAATGTAGCTATGAACCTGCGCACAATGAGGTCGTAGACTTTGTGTTCGCGTGACTCCATCCCGCGGCGAGGTATGTTTCCTGTGGGATGTATTGCTGGATGAGCCGGATCGGATCTTTGACCTTCATTGGGACTGAGTGTGGGTTGGCTCAGGATTCTTGAGATCTTTGTTGTGTACTCTTCTAGGGTTGACAGGTTTTCCAGAATCTTGCGGCATTCTATGCTTGGAGGCAGCTTCTGGCTCGATGTTCTTGGATAGCTTATGAGAGCGTCCAAGTAAAGGCGCTCAGCTATCCCGAGTGTGGAGCTAGGTCTGAGCCCAAAGTGTCTGTATGCTTCGGCTTGGAGTGCGGGCAAGTCAAAGGGGTGAGGTGGATAGATCTTTGACCTATGGCTCTCGGAGTCTACGATTGTTCCGGATTCTCCTTTACAATCTGCAACGATCTTGTCAGCTTCATACTTTGAATCTATTTTCTCTTTTTCGTATCGCGCTTCAATTGTGCTGTCATCCACTCTGATGACGGTTTCTATCGTCCAATACGGAACCGGGACAAAGCAGTTGATTTCTTCTTCGCGATCAACGACGAATCTCAGAGTCGGGCCCTGAACGCGGCCTGCACTTAGCGTCGAGTACACTTTGCCATATTCACGAGCGGAGTCAGTGAGTAGACGTGACAAGTTGATGCCATACATCCAATCTACCTCGTGCCGGCACATTCCGGCGTTGACCAAGGGAAAATCGAGCCCTGCTGACGAGTTGGCATAAGCTTCTTGGAGTTCCTTTCTTGTCAGAGTGCTGAACTTCATTCTCTTGGCACTTTGATCAGCGCCATCGCAGGCATACTTGAGAACCATGGCTCCGATTACTGAGCCTTCGATGTCATAGTCACAGGCGTTCACGAAGCAATCGGCATCTTGTGAGATGCGTCGAATCTGCTCTATCCAAGTCTGTAGTCGCTCCTGCCTTTTCTCGGTCTGATATCTGGGCTTCCAGGTAAGATCCCAGACGGGATATGCTCTCCGAGCTACTCCTTGCTTCTGGTCAACTGAGTATAGGTGTCCAAGCGCCGAGCAGACGTAGATCTTCTCACCAGGCCTAAGGATTTCATAGATCGGGACTCCCCTCTTCGAGTGTCTCAGCATCTGATTTCCATCGCTCAACGATTCCGCTATCCGTCTGGCTGCATCTGGCTTCTCGCAAATGACCAGTGTCGTTGCCAAGTCAATCTACTTCTTGAGCAAGTATCCTGCAACTTCTCTCGCTTTCTTCCCCGTCTGCGGAAGTCTAATGATCTGCTCTAGATATTCCTCCATCGAAACGTTTCCGCCAAAGGCTCTCGTCCACTTCTTGAATCCATCCTTCACGTTCGACTCAGCTGCCTTGTGTGTTTCGCAAAAGCTGCTCGACAGCGCCGCTTTGCGTTCACAGAGAGCACATAGCTTTGACGTTTCGCATCGCCCATTATGACGTCAACTGTTTCGAGTATCTGATTTAAGCGTTCAAACAAAGGAGCTGTAATCGGAACTGGGCCACTACTTGAGAGAACGGGGCGTGCCTGAGGCTAGTCCCACAACGTACTTAGCGCCGTAGTAGGAGGCCGCCACACCCGTGATTGGGAGATCAAACCAGAATGTTGCTATCCTCCCCAGTAAGGTGGCGGAAGCTGCAACTTGCAGAGGAACGCCAAACATTACTAGAATTGTGGTTGTGACGACTTCGATTACTCCCAGCATTCCTGGGATGGCAATTGGAGTCATTTGGATGAAGTCTCCAATGGAGATTGTTAGCATTATGACCCAGATTGAGATGTTATAGCCCAGTGCCAAGAAGACGACGTAGAGAATGAGAACCGATGTGGTCCAATAGCTGAGGGCCAAAGCGTAGGAGGCTAGGATTGCCCTAGGGCTTTTGACGAGTTTCACGAATGTTCTCCTGAAATCGTTTGCCAAGCCGCCAATCGAGGAGAGCGCCGTGGGATAGTATTTTCCAGCTAACCTGCTCAGCAGGGACTTCAAGTTACTAATCAAACCGGGCAGGTGATGACCCAATTTGTCCGCCTTCACTATGAGCAGCGCTACTCCGATTGTCCCGATGATAACCAATGCCGCGATAACAAGAAGGTTCACGACAACGGGGTGAGAGAGGCCGCTAGTTGCGAACAACATAACGATCGCTAGTAGTCCGAAGGTTACGAACCCAATAGTGAACATGATCTTGTGAAGGATCACAGTCGCGGCTCCATGTCCGATGCGGATATCTGATTCTTTGGAAGCCAAAAGGACTCTGGATGCGTCCATGAAGAATCCGCTCGGGGTTATGTAGCAGGTGAATATTCCGGCGAGCGCGATGGATATGCAGCTCCGAAAGCGTATGGTCAGCCCTGCATCCCTGAGCAGAACGTACCAACAGGATCCGTACAGGAGTAGGCCGGCCATGTCCAACAGGAACGCCAAAAGCATGAGACGTACGTCTACCCTCAGGATTGTCTCTATTATCTGTCTGAATCCTATCGAGTATAGAAAGATCGCGAGTAGGGCGATTCCCGCTGCTAGAGATCCTGCAAAGACCATTCCTATTCGAAAAGAACTGTTCTTTCTTGTGCCTTTGCTCAAGATATCTCCTCGCATTAGGTGGCGTGTGCCATACTCAACTAATCGTCATTAGGTGTCGCTGATTGAATGCACGACAGTGCCTGTGGCATTCTGGTCTTGTAAGTCATGGCCTACAGCTCAGGGACTTCTTGCAGGAGCATACCTTCTAGCGTGATCGGCTTGAGCTTCAGGGCTAGTTGATAAGCTTCATCAAGTCTCGATTCCCGTTCGGCGTGAATCTCCAAGATTCTCTGGTCCTTCTCCACCTTGTGGCCTTCCTTGCCGTAGAATACGACACCGGCTCCCTTCTCCACTGGTGCTCCTGCAGCTCTGGCAATGGCCGTGATTGCCTTGTTCGACACGCGAGTGATATAGCCGTCGCATGGTGCCACGATCTCTGCCTTCTTCTCGCCTATCGGAATGTCATCAGGCCCGACTTTCGGATTTCCTCCCTGAGCCTCAATGATTTCACGCATTTTCTTCAGCGCCTTTCCCGATGTCAACAACTCTTTCGCTACGCCTTGCCCTCTTCCTTTTGAGGCCTTTCCGGCTAATTCGAACAGGAGGCCGGCTAGGGCCGTGGATTTCTCCACTAGGCTTGTCGGGCCTCGCCCCTCAAGGGCAAGGAGAGCTTCCTTAGCTTCCAGAGCTGGACCTACGCTGTATCCGACTGGTTGACCACCGTATGTGATTCCGCACTTGGTCCTCACTCCTAGGCGTTCGCCAAGATCGATGAGCTGGTTTGATATGCTTCTGGCTTGCTCGAAGGTCTCCACCTTAGCTTCTCGTCCCACCGGAAGATCTAGAACGAGGTAGTCAGTTCCTACGGCCAGTTTCTTGGCCATTATGCTGGCCAGCATCTGAGGCTCGGGATCTATTTGCAGAGGATATTCAACTCCGATGAAGATGTCGTCTGCCGGCGCAAGATTGAGGCTACCTCCCCAGATGATCGCTCCGTTGACCTTTGCTGCTATTGCTTTAAGTTCTGACGCTGAAAAGTCCACAGGTGCCAGCGTGCTCATCGTATCCGCCGTTCCTGCTGGACTTGTAATGGCTCTGCTGCTTGTCTTGGGGATGAGTAGGCCTGCCGAGGCTACTATCGGCACTATCAAGAGCGTAACCTTGTTTCCCGGAATGCCGCCCAGACTGTGTTTGTCAAAGACCGGCCGTTGGAAATCGATTGTCGACCCGTGATCAACCATGGCTCTAGTGAGAGCTTCAATCTCATCCATGTTCATTCCATGGTGCTGCTGGGCGGTGATGAAAGCGGTTATCTCAATCTCACCAAGAGCTCTGTCGACAACGTCCCTCACTATGCAGTTGATTTCTTCCTTTGCAAGTTTCTCACCGCGCATCTTCTTCTTGATGTATTGAACTGAGGTGGGAGGAGGAAGAAGAGTAACGGTTACTGTGTCTCCCTCAACAATTCCAAGTTCTTTCGCAGTGTCAAGGAAGACTCCCACATCTCCGGGCCCGACAAAAGTCTCTGTCGTATTCACAATTGCTGGAACCGAGCACTCATCTTTCGCTAACCTGACCCTGTCATGGGTCGTTATTCCAAGTTGCTCGGCATCTTTCGCATTCAGAAGAATCAGACGACTTCTGGTGGAGATATCCACGATCTTTGATCGAAAAGCTGGCAAGAAACACCACTCTACCGAGACTGAATTCCTTCAGAGTCTTGTGACACGGACTTTGTTTGATGCATGTAGGTGTCTCCTTAGAAAGATCACCTTCGCCTCACCGGGATAGTCTTTCTTCCTCGTCTGGCAATGAGCAACACTAGGGCCGCCAATATGAGAGCTGCAAGGTTCAGCGACAGAGGATACTTCCAGTTCTCGTTGAGAACACGGAACGAAGAGATCATGGTGACTGCTCGGAGGGCATGTGGTTCAAGGAACCTTGCAAAGACGATTATCTTGCTAAGAGCTCCAAAGAACAATGCAGAGCCCAACAGGTACGGCAGAAATAGAGACGACGTGAAGATTGCCACTACAAGCGCAGCATACTTCACCATCTTTAGGGACAGCACTTCTTCTTCTGATGTAGGGCCGGGAGTAGCTCGGACATATGCGGTCTCTTGGACAAGATAGACCCAAGCGAAGAGAAGGAGAAGCGAAACTCCTATTGAGGGCAGGAACACGATGCGAATGGGCAGACTTGTTGTTCCAAGTCGAACGAGTTCGACCTTGTCTTCCAAGCCGTGGGCGGATAGATGTTCAACGAAGAGCAGGCTGACAAGGGCTGAGGTAGCTGTTAGCAGAAGGCCTATTGATACTCCTCTCATGGATTTCCATTTGATTATGATCTTTCTGTATCGCTCGCTCAATCCGGCCGCCTTCAAACGGGAAACTCATGGCTACACGTAGGGCACTTTATGAGTCCGCACTCTCCTATCGTTGATGACGGACAACCACCGCACGCGAAAGCTCGTGCGTACGCTATGTCGAATTGTTGCCTACACTTTGGGCATACGACGAGCCTTTTTGCCATGTGAAACCACAACTGCGAATAGGAAGGAGTAGACAGACTCATTCGCTATTAAGAGTAGCGGAGTTCCGAAGCTACCTTCACGCTTTCAGTCCAATGCCGCTAGTATTTGGTCTCGCCCGGACGAAGAATCGAAATGTGCTGAAAGGAACTTGTCTCTGTAGCTCCATGCCAGTGCAGCTCGCCACGAGGGATGAAAGCTACGACGCCCGGCACTACGGTCTTCTGTTCGCTTTCTGTTGCCACGATTCCTTCTCCAGCAAGGATATACAACACTTGGTCATACGTGTGCCTGTGCGGCTTATTCCTCACGCCTGGAGGAAATGTAATTATGTCAAGCTTCAGATCGCTTGCCCCAGTGGACTCGTTCACGAGCGGTTTTGCTTCGACTGTCCCCACAAAGATTCCTCCAGAGCGCTTCTCAGTAGGGATAGAATCAACCTGTATTAGCTTCACCTTGTATCGCCATCTTGCTACAACGATTCTGATGGTTGAGGCCTCGGAGAGCCTTAATAATGTTCTTGAACCCTTGCAAAGGTCAATGATGAGTTGCACTTCTGCAATGCTATTAAGGGCGCACAGTCAAGGTACACCTCATGATTCGAATAGGGCTCATCGGAAAGACCAACACTGGTAAGACCACGTTCTTCAACGCTGCCACACTTCAATCGGCCAAGATCTCAACATATCCCTTCACAACGAAGAGACCGAACACAGGTATCGCTCAAGTGCAAACTCTCTGTCCCTGTAGAGAGCTTAGAGTGAAGGACAACCCGGTGAACTCTAAATGTATTGATGGTTGGCGGTTCATTCCTGTTGAGCTGATAGATCTTCCTGGATTGATCAAGGGGGCTTGGACAGGGAAGGGATTGGGAAACCAGTTTCTAAATGTGGCTGCACAGGCCGATGCGCTATTGCATATTGTCGATGCCTCAGGCGGAGTTGACGCTGAGGGAAGAATATCGAACCCGGGAATGGGAAACCCGGTCCTAGACATATGTGACATTGAGGAGGAACTAGTAATGTGGTTTGCAGCTACGATCCAGAGAACTCTAAGAAGAGTTGCAAAACACATTGCAGGAACACGAGCTACTGTGGAAGAAGCGTTCAGTGAGGAGCTGGCAGGCCTTAAAGTAAAGCCTGAGCAAGTGAGGAAAGCTCTGGAAGAAACCGATCTCGAGTCAAAGAGCGTTGGCAGATGGACAGAGGACGATGTGAGAGAATTCGGTCAGAAGATAAGGATCCTTTCGAAGCCAACTCTCATAATCGCGAACAAGATGGACATCCCATTTGCGGATAAATTCCTCGGAAAGATCGCGGAGCAGTTCAAAGGATCAATAGTTGTTCCATGCTGCAGCGAAGCAGAACTTGCGCTGCGGAGAGCAGAGCAGAAGGGGTTCATTGAGTATCTCCCCGGCGAAGAGGCTTTCAAGGTTATCGATCGAAGCAAGCTCACTAAGGAGCAGCTATGGGCACTCAACTATGTTCAACAGAGGGTGCTTTCGAAATGGCTGCGCACGGGGGTGCAATTTGCACTCAACATGTGCGTCTTCAAGCTTCTCGGCATGAACTCAGTGTATCCTGTCGAGAACGACAAGGAATTGTCAGACAAGAGAAAGCGAGTTCTCCCTGATGTGTTCTTGGTCTCGCCAATGGCGACTGCCAGAGACTTGGCAGGGCAGATCCATTCGGATCTTGCAAGAACTATGCTCTACGCCCTTGACGCTAGAATAGGGGTCAGGTTGCCTGCTGATTATGTTCTCCGCGATAGGGATATCATTAGGATAGTTAGCACAGCTCGGAGGAAGTAGTTCCGATCGATTCGGCTTATTCGGTGGTGTCGATCAGCAAACGTTTTTCACATAGAACTTGTGATTTAGTGGAACGGAGAAGTCGCGTGGAACATGAGATAATCGGCCGAGGAACGTGGCTTGACAAGACTGCGATGAAGATACTGGAGAGAGAGGATAGACTCGGAAGAAAAGTTGAAGTTTTCAAGGTTGAGAGCGGGCTCGGCGCGTCGGGGATACCCCATCTGGGAAGTCTTGGAGACGGCGCAAGAGCATATGGCATGAAGCTTGCTCTTGAGGCGGCTGGACGCAAAGCCACATACGTAGCCTTCAGCGACGATAAGGACGGCCTACGAAAGGTTCCGGCTGGCCTGCCTGACTCTCTTGAGAAGTACCTGGGCTATCCTGTCAACGAGGTGCCAGATCCTTTCGAATGTCACGATAGCTACGGAGAACACATGAGTAGCCTGCTTCGTGACGGACTGGACACATGCGGAATCAAGTACGAGTTCGTTTCGGCTGCAGACGCTTACAAGAGAGGCTTATTCAACAAGGAGATTGACGCGATACTTCGCAACGCTGCGAAGGCAGGCCAGATAATTCAGTCTGAGGTCGCTCAAGAGAAATATGTTGAGGCCCTTCCCTACTTCGCCATTTGCGAGGACTGCGGAAGAATATACACGACTACTGCTGTGAACTATCTTCCAGAAGAGAAGAAGGTCGTCTACAGGTGCCAAGGCATGGAAGTGAAGGGAACTCGGCTTCGCGGATGCGGACATGAGGGAGAAGCTGACATCACCAAAGGAGAGGGGAAATTGATGTGGAAAGTGGAATTTGCAATGAGATGGAGCGCTCTCGGGATTCACGTTGAGGCCTATGGAAAGGACATAGCGGATTCAGTTCGAGTCAATGACAAGATTAGCCAAGAGATCCTGCATTATCCTCCTCCGTTTCACGTTAGATATGAGATGTTCTTGGATAAAGGAGGAAGGAAGATTTCGAAGTCAACCGGAAACGTTTTCACTCCGCAGGTTTGGTTCAGGTATGCGTCTCCGCAATCTCTACTGCTGCTCATGTACAAGAGGGTAGTGGGCTCCAGAACTTTGAGCGTTTCAGATGTTGCGACGTATATGAGAGAGTTCGACGACTTGGAAGATGTTTACTTCGGACTCAGAGATGTGTCAGATGACAGGGAACGAGCGAAGCTTAGAGGATTGTATGAATACTGTTGGCTCCTGAACCCGCCTTCAAGGCCGTCGATTCATGTACCATACAATCTGCTGGTCTTTCTGGCGAGGGTCTCACCGAAAGGCCGAGAAGTTCAGTTCATGGTAGACAAGCTGAGAGGATACGGCTTGCCGGCAGATGAGACATCACGCGATCTTCTGAACAGAATCCGTTGCGCGCAGAACTGGGCTGAAGACTTTCAAGAGATTAGAGAGATGCGCGTGGAACTCAGCGAGGCCGAGAGAGATGCGATACAAGAGCTGATTGAGCTCATAAGGTCGGAGAGCGATGAACAGAAGCTTCAGAATGGAATCTTCACGGTGGCACGGAAGCATTCCCTGAAGGCTGAGAGTTTCTTCAAGACTCTCTATCAGGTATTGATCGGCTCTCCTGAGGGGCCCAGGCTCGGACCATACTTGATCGCCATGGGGAGGGAAAATGTGGCGGATGCCCTCTCAAGAGCCATACGCTGTGAGGACTAGTTACTTCTCTCTTCGAAAGGTTTCCGCCATCGAAGACGCCAAGATGACTGCACAGCCTAGTGCTGCAAGCGCTTGGAAGATGAACGGGGTGGCCTTCGACACGGAAACGTAGAGGACTCCACCCAAGATTGAGCCCACTGTCCTAGTGACGTATTGCCAAATGATGAAGAAGGAGTAAACTCCACTTCTGTTCTCCTTTGGGCAGACGTCGGCTCTAAGAGCCTGAGACAGCTGCTGGGCCACAAGCACGGAAACGGAATAGATTGTGAAGACCAAAGCCACATGAGCCATAGTCTTTGACTGTAGGAAGAAGAATGAAGACGCGCCGGCCAGCATAAGCGTGACTACAGTCACGTTTCTTCGACCGTACCTGTCTGCAAGGGATCCAAATGGAAAGCCCAAGACCCTCCCCGAGTTTGAAGCAAGCAGAACCAAGCCCCATTCTGCTGCAGTCAACCTTATGGAGTCAACTGTCCCATAGAGGATGAAATATGGTGCAGCGGCAGCCCAACCTAGCCAAACTAGTCCCTCCGCCAAGAGAAGAATCCAAAGATCACGGGACATCAGCTTATGCGTTGTGAGAATTGTCTTTGCCATTGTCGAAATGGATCTATGTCCTTCTCTCTTAGAGAGGACTGTTTCTTTGAGAAACAGATATCGACAGCATCCTGCGGTCAGCGCAGCCAGGCCGGTCAAGGCATATCCCAATTTGAGAGTAAGGAGACTACCCTGAAGGTCAATCAGGTACCCGGCTATGATAGGAGAGACTACCGAAGGCACAGTAGGTATAATGGCCCAAGCAGCAAACCCTATGCCTCTTGACTCAGGCGAAAGTGAGTCCGCTATTAACGCGCTCATTGCTGGTTCTCTGAAGCCTGCTGCCAGAGAGTCTACGATTACTGCGACCAACAACATTCGCCAGTCCGATGCCATAGCCATAAGGAGGCTTGTGAATCCGAGAGCAACGCTGAAGAACGCCGTTAGCTTCTTCCTGCCGTATACGTCAGCGAAGTAGCCTCCGACTACGGTTGGCAAGATCGACGCCAATGTGCCTACTCCGCTGATGATTCCAATCATTTCCGGGGCTCCTCCTAAGGCTAGGACGTAAAGCGAGAAGAAGGGCCACACAGAGTTTCCGGCAAATTGCCATACTGCACCGGTTGCTATCATGACTGCCATGTTGCCGCGCAGAAAGCCCAGTTTTGCTGATGAGCGCTCGCGCTGATCCTCTCGCATTGGAAATGCCACATCCTTCTAGGCGAAAGTTCAGAGATGAAAGGCTGACGTCTAGATAAGGTCTTCGAATAGATACATAGGGGCGTTTCAGATCTCTTCAGCTATACTTGCAACAGAGTCTCCTGGGAATACGACTCCGGGCATCTCAATGCTTGTTACGATGCCGTTATACTGGCTGAGCACTTTCTCGTCTGTGGCGTTCATGACTCCGAGCTGGTCACCCTTCTTCACGATGGTTCCAGCCTTGACTCGTGGAACGAAGAAATCCTCTTTGTCGGCCTTGGTGTTCGCGATCTTGCCGAAGAATCTCTGCTGAGTGGAACCCGCGGCTTCCTGCGTCATACCAAGACCCGCAAGCATACCGAGGATAGTTCTTCGAAGTAGCTCTGCATGATCGGCGTCGAATATGCCGTGATGGCTTCCTGCCTCTATTATCGCTGCAGGAATCTTCTTGTGAGAGGCTTCAATAAAGAGTTGCCCTCTCAGCCCAGAAGACTCAACAACCGTAGGGACCGCGAGCTTCTTAACGTAATCTTTCACGAAGTCGAATTCCTGGTGAAGACACAGGACGTAGGGGGTGCAGCTCATTCCACATCCATGCAGGTCAAGGATGTAATCAGCCTGAGTTGCTTCCTGCCATATCGCCTGAGCGAGCCGCTGTGAAACTGAGCCCTTTTCATCTCCGGGAAATACTCTGTTCAGATCTGCCTTGTCGACTGGGGAGGCTCGTTCTCGACATCGAAAGGCCAGTGGGTTGGCTATAGGCAGGAACGTGACCGAGCCTTTGAGAGACACTCGATCTAGTGATGGAAACACCCTTCGAATAGCGTACGATCCAATTACTTCGTCTCCATGAATCGCTCCGGTCACGAGGGCCACTGGCCTCCCCTTGCCAAACCTATAGAAAGTGAGCGTCGCTCCCTGCGCTTTGTCTATCTCTACTCGCTCTTCTTTCAACATGGTTCTCCTCCAGATGCGGGCCCACAATCGAAATTTCATGTATTTCTTGCTTTCGAGCCCAAGAGTAGTCAACCTATAAATCCACAAGACGATCTAAGATCCGATGGGCCCGTAGTCTAGTCCGGACTAGGACGCTGAGAAGACAGTTAGCGCGGAAGCCTGCGGAGCCGGAGATCCGGGGTTCAAATCCCCGCGGGCCCGCCATGGTTCTCATCCGGGTCCTTTTCCTTCTGCATGACCCGCAGTGTGCATTTTCATTGAAGTTCTCGTCAGCCCAGTTGGTCTCACCTGTGCTATGTGCCGCTAGTGCTTCGCCGTTGCAGGGTCCGGATGAGAGAGCCTTTAAGAACTGGAGGGGTGAAACAGTACAAGCAAGGGGCTAACCTGGCGGAGATAATTGTCTTCCCTAGAACACCTGCAGAATGGTAGATATGCCATTCTGAAGAAGCTCGGTGAAGGTGGAAAGGGGATCGTTTACAAAGCCAAAGATACCGCTCTGAACCGTGTCGTCGCCATCAAGATGCTCAAGAACCCCGTCACAGCCGGAGAAGCATACACGCGTTTCATGACTGAGGCTCAGTCAGTAGCTAAACTCAACCATCCAAACATCGTTAGCATCTACGACATCGGAAAGGAAGACGGGAAACAGTTCTTCGTGCTCGAGTTCGTCGAAGGACGCGACCTTCGTGACCTCATTGAAACGTCTCTGGAAGGCAAATGTGACATACAGACCGTTCTAAGAATCGGCATAGACGTTTGCAGCGCGCTCCAATACGCGCATTCTCAAGGCATCCTGCACCGAGACATCAAACCGGAAAACATCAAGATCACTGCGGAGGGCGTTGCAAAGCTCATGGATTTCGGCCTCGCAAAAATGCTTGGCCAACCACATCAAACACAGGACGGAGTGATAGTGGGCACAGTCGCCTACGTAGCCCCTGAGATAGCGCTAGGAAGAGGAGCTGACGCCAGATCTGACCTTTACTCTTTCGGCACAGTACTCTACGAGACGGCGACCGGGAAACCGCCTTTCCCAGGAGAGGATCCAGTCAAGATCATATTCAGTCACGTCCATGATTGTGCAACCTCACCAGACAAGCTCAATTCAAAGGTTCCACGGACCTTGGCAGAATGTATCATGAAGCTTCTGGAGAAAGATCCGGGAAGGAGATATCAAACCGCGGCAGACCTGCTCGCAACGCTGAGAGACATTGCTCAAGAATCTTTCGCAGAAGTTCGTGTTCCTGCTCAGAAGCCAAGCGCTATTGCTGCCCCGGGTCTACGTCTCTCCGGTGTTGGAGAGGTTCGGCTGATCGATAGAGTTGAGGAGATGGCGCTTCTTAGAGAGGCTGTGGATAGGGCAGTCCGCTGCGAGGGTGGGCTCGTTTTTCTGTATGGAGAACCTGGAATCGGCAAGACAAGATTGGCCAGAGAGATAGGAGCCTATGCACGCCTGCGCGGCATGCAGGTCCTGTCAGGCAGATGCCCAGCCCTGTTTAGGATGGATGGGGCTCCTCCATACATTCTCTGGAACGAGGTGATCAAGGACTATCTAGAGATGTGTACGCCTCAGCAACTGTACAAGGCGATTGGTCTCTATCCGAGTGAGGTCTGCAAGTTAGTTCCACAGATCAAAGAGAAGCTTGGCGCGGTTCCACTGTCTCCACCGCTTAGCCCTGAAGATGAGCGGGACAGGCTCTTTGAAGCGGTTTCGCAATTTGTGACCAATATCTCCAAGGAATCTCCGTTGCTGGTTGTTCTGGATGATTTGCAGTGGACGGATCAATCCTCGCTTCTGCTTCTGCATTATTTGGCTAGAGGCGTCCAGAAAGAGCCTATGCTCCTTCTAGGCACCTACCGTCATACGGACATAGATGATAAGCACGCCCTGTCTCCAGTCCTGACAGAACTCAACAGGGAAAGGCTGCTCCAACCTGTCCGACTGAAACGCATGTCTCTCAATGATACATCGGAGATGATCAGACAGATCCTTGGGCAAGACGATGTACCAAAAGAATTCTGCGAACTGCTCTACGAGAAGACTGGCGGCAACCCGTTCTTCATTGAGGAGACGATAAAATCGCTGCAGGAGGAAGAGGTCATCTACCGCGAAGAGAACAAGTGGAAGATCAAAGACACGTCAAGGATCGAATTCCCCGAGACCGTCAAGAGAGTCATAAAGACAAGGATAAGTCGACTGGATGAACCGAGCCAACACATTTTGACCATGGCCTCGTTTCTTGGAAAGGATTTCACTTTTGAGGCATTGCAGGGAGCCATGGGGTTCGAAGAAGACAAGCTGCTGGAATCAATAGAGAGAATACTCAAGACTGGGTTGATCAAGGAAAGAAT
>Ga0209725_1000302_pt1 | contig 30331 bp, 28 predicted proteins | sample I18A1metaG_FD_184145 | JGI IMG/M metagenome (GOLD analysis project Ga0209725, IMG submission 184145) | Lake sediment bacterial and archeal communities from Gulf of Boni, Indonesia to study Microbial Dark Matter (Phase II) - ​I18A1 metaG... | ecosystem: Environmental > Aquatic > Freshwater > Lake...
TCTCGAAGTACTGCAAGTCTTCAATCTTGATGAAGACTGTTCCCACCTTCGTCTTCCCTACGACTCTATAGAAGTTCCGGACGGGTATGTAACTGAGAACAAGGAGGTTCGCTTCTTCAAGCAGCATAGCGGGAGGTTCTTCGAATACTGCGGACAGAAGGCCTTCGTAGACGGGAGGGTAACTGATCAATGGGTGGTTCTTGACGAAGACGCGTACTCCTCTTCCAATGTAAGATGCAAGCGATCGATACGGTATCTTGAAATCTGTGCTCACTGGCTTCTCCATATTCCGCGCACGATAAGAAGTTTGATGAGCCATCGAATAAAAGCTTTGGCGACAGTTCTTTCACTCAAGAAAGAGATCGTTGACAATCTCTTTGGCTTTTTCTCTTCTTTCTTGATGCTGGATCAGAAACCGTTCAACTCTTTCAGCCAGAACCTGTTTGCACTCGCCGCACAGTATCTCTCCTCTCCTACATCTGTTTTCAAGGTCCTTGAGTTTTCCATCGTCAGGTTCGAAGAGAAATGCTTCATACTGGTATACGCTGCAGACTGCGGGGTTTCCGCCGAACTTTCTCTGCTCCTCTTCCGTTGCTCTTCCTCCTGTGAAGGCGTCCATAATCTTCTTCTTGGCCAATTTGGGTTCATCTGTCGTGAAGATGCATGTCTCGGGGAGCGATGATGACATCTTACCGCCCTTACCTAGTCCAGGAAGAAAGCGTGAGTGTATTTGAGCTGGTTTGTAGAATCCAAGCTTCGGAGCTACATCGCGGGAGATTCTCCAGTATGGGTCTTGATCAATTGCTGCTGGGATTAGGCAAGGAACATTCTTTTTCTCAAAGACTGATTCTAAGAAGCATGGAACGGCTTGTATTGCTGGGAAGAATATTATACCTATGTTGGAGCTATCTTTGAAGCCGAAGACGGCTCTCGCCGTCGAGTAAGTTACGTGTTTGGCTACCTCTACTGCAAGATTGTACATCACCTTGGCGTACTTCATGTCTGAGATGAACTTCGTCTTCTTCACATCGAAGCCTACCGCGATTATATCGAGAGCATTCTCGTAAGCCAAGTTCAGCGCTTTCTTCGATGTCATCTCAGGATTGATCAGGAATTTCTCATCGTCAGTCAGCTGAAAATATAATTTGGCGTTGAATGCGTCTTGGAGGTACTTTGTGAAGATCCAGGGAACTATGTGGCCCAGATGTACATCTCCAGACGGCCCTCTCCCTGTGTATAGGACGAATCTCTCACCTTTCTCGTATCGATCTAGAATCCAATCCAAGTCTCTGTGTGAGAAGAAGATTTTTCTTCGTAGTTGAGGGTGGAGCTCTCCAGTAAGCGATTCTATTCTCTTTAGTAAGCTCTCCGTTATCCGTTCAGTGCCGAATTGTTCTATCAGTTTATCGTAGTCTATCTCGCCGGAGACTTCCCACGGAGTCACAACCATTTCTGAAGGTTCCATCGGTTCATCGCTCCAATTGATGATTCTTGAGTCTCTCTTGAAGCCGGATTGTGAACATACATTAAGCCCCTTTTGAAAATAAATATAAGCTTTGGGCGCTAATGCTCAGACGAACTGCTGTCTTTGGAGTGTGGAAATGTAGGTGGAACTGCGGGAGAACGAAGTCCTAACCCTCCTTGCTCTGAAAAATATGGGGGGAACTGGAGAACTTCAAGCCGTCGTTAATAGCACGGGCCTAAAGGACGCTGCAGTCATGAGAGCAGCGTTGACACTTCATGAGAAGAATCTAGTCACGCTTCGAGAGAAGAAGAGAAGTATAGTCAGACTGAGAGAAGAAGGGAAACTATACGCAGAGCGTGGGCTTCCCGAGAGGAGACTTATCGAGACAATATTAGCTCTCCGAGGGAAAGCTTCCGTTGAAGAGGCTGCGGAGAAAGCTGATCTGAAAAAAGAGATGCTGCCTATAGTCATAGGCTGGATAAGAAGAAAAGGCTGGGCAAGAATCTACAAGACCGACGGAACACTGTTCTTGGAGGTCGTCAAAGAAGTAGAAGAAACCGACGACGAAAAACTGCTTAGGATTATTCTCGAGAAGCACGAGGTATCTGCAGATGAATTGAGTCGACCCATGCGTCTTTCTCTTCCCATCGTCAAATCTAGGGGTTTGATAGAGATCAAGGAGAGAACCGGTAGAGAACTTGCGTTGACGCGGAAAGGATGGAGTGCTGCAGAGAAAGGTGTGAAGGCTCGAGAAGAGATCAGTGAACTGACTCCAGAACTTATAACCAGTGGGCGGTGGCGCGAAGTCAAATTCAGAAGATACAATATTAAAGCTCCCGTTGCGAAAGTTTGGCCGGGTAAGAAACAGCCTTACAATAGTTTTCTCGATGAGTTAAAGGGACGACTCGTTGAACTCGGTTTCAAGGAGATGACAGGCCCGATAGTCGAACTCATGTTCTTCAATTGCGACAGTCTCTTTATGCCTCAAGATCATCCTGCGCGAGAGATATTTGACATATATTTCGTGAAGTCGCCGACTCATGGAAATTTGGGCGCCTACCAGCATTTCTTGGAGAATGTGAAAGAAGCTCACGAAAACGGTTGGAAGACAGGTTCGAAGGGATGGCGCTACCAGTTCTCACTCGACGAAGCGGCGCGTCTAGTTCTGAGAAGCCACGGAACAGCCCTCAGCTCCCGAACATTAGTGAGCCCGAGACTGGAAATACCTGGAAAGTATTTCTCGATAGTTAGATGCTACAGGCCGGAGGTTACAGACAGGACCCATCTAACGGAGTTCAACCAAGTGGAGGGCATCGTTGTAAGCGCTGAACTCGATCTACGTGACCTGCTCGGTGTCCTAAAGAGATTTGCTATCGAGATAGCTGGCGCGGATAAAGTCAAATTTAGGCCAGACTATTTCCCGTTTACTGAGCCAAGTGTGGAGCTACTTGCCTACAAGGAAGGATACGGTTGGATGGAGTTTGGAGGTTCAGGAATCTTTAGGCCTGAGCTTACAGAGCCATTGGGGATTTCTGTGCCTGTCATAGCTTGGGGTTTAGGTGTGGATCGATTGTTTATGATGAAGACTGGCGTAGACGATATTCGCTATCTGTTCACAGAGGATCTGGAGTGGATCAGAAAGCAAGAGTTGTTATGAATTGCCCACAGTAGAAACTAATTTCGAAGATCTTCAGACTCTTCTTGGAATTCAGCTTCCTACCAACACACAGGAGCTGAACGAGATTCTCTCATATGTTAAAGGAGAAGTTGAACAGTTATCCGAAGGAGAGCTGAGCATTGAGATCAAAGATAGCAATCACCCAGACTTATGGAGCGTCGAAGGAATTGCACGAGCTCTAAGAGGCTTTCTTGATCTTGAGAAGGGAATGAAGAATTATGTTGTCGCGAGCTCTTCAGGAGTCGATATCTCCGTAGATCCAGCTGTAGAGAGTATTCGACCATACATCGCTTGTGCAGTTGCCAGAAATGTAGGCTTGACGGATGTCGTTATACGCGGAATGATGCATCTGCAGGACAAGCTGGATCAAACTTACGGCCGGCGGAGAAGAAGGACATCCATAGGCCTATATGACTTCGACCTGATCGGGCCGCCACTGCGCTATAAGGTTTCGAGGCCTTCGGAGATAAGTTTCATACCTTTGGGATTTGCGGAGAAGATGACTTTGAGAGAGATCCTCAAGAAGCATCCTAAAGGTCTAGAGTACGGCTACATCGTGAATAGACACAAAGAATGGCCTATAATACTGGATGCGAAGGACGATGTCCTATCGTTTCCACCGATCATAAACTCAAATGACCTTGGGAGGATTACTAAAGAAACGAAGAATGTCTTGATAGAGGTTACAGGGACAGTTCATGAGACGGTATTGAATACATTGATCACGATGGCTGTCTCACTTGCAGATAGAGGAGGAGAAATCCTCTCTTCAATAGTTCACTATAGTTCTCCGAAGCCGATGGATGTAGAAACCCCTGAGCTAAGGTCACAATCCATGAAGCTTGACGTTCACTATGTTGAAAAGGTTCTTGGACTCGGCCTGTCGAATAGCGAGATATTGCAGCTTCTCGAGAAAGCACGATATAACGCGGTTCAACAGGATGAGGAGACAGTGACAGTTGAGATTCCGTGCTACAGATTGGACATAATGCACCCAGTCGATATTGTTGAGGACATAGCTATAGCATACGGTTTAAACAATATTGAATCGAGATGGCCTCAGATGCCGACGATCGGAGCAATGACCTCGAGAGAGAAATTCTGCGATATTCTTCGAGATATCATGATTGGATTGGGCTTCCAAGAAGTACTGACCTACAGTATGACCAGCGTCGACCACCTATTCGCCAAGATGAATCTTGAACCCAGCAGAGTGATCGAAGTTGCCAACCCTAAGATGACTACACTCACCTGTTTGCGAAGTTGGCTTCTTCCGAGCATCATGAAGTTCTTGGGCAACAATACGCATGTCGACTATCCTCAGAAGGTATTTGAAGTAGGCTTTTGCGTAATTCCGGATAGAAAGTGTGAGAACCTGTCCAGAGACGTGAAGAAGCTAGCGTGCGCGCTCACACACTCAAAAGCAAGTTTCACAGAGTCAAAATCAATTTTGGACTCGCTCCTCTCAAACATAGGAATTCTTTACGAGATCGAAGAGACGAAACACGACAGCTTCATAGATGGGCGAGTCGGAAGCATATCTGTCAAGAGCAGAGACGTAGGCATCATCGGCGAGATCAACCCGAAAGTCTTGGAATCTTGGAAGATAGAAAACCCAACAGTAGCCTTTGAACTCGACGCAGACAGCCTCTTACATCTTAAACAAAGAGAAAAGTAAGATTAATTTCAATCCAACGCGGTATTCTTCTTGGCGATGAATATTAAGGAGCCAAAACCTGCCGCCGAAAAGCGGTAGGCGGCGAGCGTTAACAAACGCCTACCTCTGAGAGAGCCGGGCCTAGTAGGGCGTCGCCCTTCGATGAAGTTCGGTGTTAGTGTCGTAGGCGATATAACGCTCGTCGATAACGCGAGAGAAGTTTTAAGTAAACTGATGTGACTTCTATCGTTGATTCGGGGATATTCATGGAAATCGAGGAAAGAATTCACCTCGCAACGAGAGATGCTGCGGAGATAATTACTGAGGATGAGCTTCGTCAAATCATTGAAACGACTGAAAGGCCGAGATGTTATATCGGAGTTGAGCCCAGCGGGCTCTTCCATGTTGGCTGGATTATATGGGCGAAGAAAGTCTCCGATTTGATAGACGCCGGTGTTCACATGATAGTGCTTGAAGCGACTTGGCATGCCGCGATAAATGATAAACTTGGAGGGGATCTTGAGAATATAAGGAAGTGCGCTAGGTATCTGGAGCACTGCCTCTTCGCTCTAGGTATAGATCCGGGTAAGGTTGAGTTCATCGCGGCTGAAGACTTGATGAAGGATCTGCGCTACTGGGAACTCGTTGTCAGGACAGCGAAGAATATGACACTTGCAAGAGTGAAGCGAGCGATGACAATACTGGGGAGAAGAGCAACTGAAGCAACTCTAGACTTCTCTAAATGTATATATCCTTCTCTCCAAGTCAGCGATATCTTCGCCTTAGATTTGTCGATCTGCTTAGGTGGGATGGATCAAAGACGCGCTCACATTTTGGCTCGCGAAATAGGACCGAAGCTTGGGTTCAAGAAGCCGGCTGCAATTCATACACCTCTTCTAATGGGGCTGGGTGCAGCAGGGCGAATGGAGGTGAAGAGATCAAGCGAGGGCATGGATGTAGAGCTTAAGATGTCGAAGAGCCAACCTGAAACTGCGATCTTCATCCACGATTCCCCTGAAGAGATTGAGAAGAAGATAGCGAACGCCTATTGTCCGCCGCGCGAGATCAGAAACAATCCTATAATAGATTTGAATAGAAAGATAGTATTCAAAGAACAGCGTTCGCTCATTGTAGAGAGGCCAGCGAAATACGGGGGAACGGTAGAATTCTTCGGCATAAACGAATTGTCGAAAGCCTACGCGAACAGAAAGTTACATCCATCGGACCTAAAATGTGCTACTGCGAAGGCGCTAACACAGATCCTCCAGCCGGTGAGAAGGTACTTCGACACAAACGCCAACGCCGCCGAACTGTTGGCGGAAACGAGACGTATGACTGTGACTAGATAGCCGTCATGATTCAAGTGGTTAACAAGAGGATAAACATAGAGTTGTCCAGTTTGGAAAGAAGGCTGGATCGCCTGACTAAACTGGTTCAACGACTTTCTGATCAGTCGCGCCGCGGGACTCCTATGATCGTCGAAGGACGAAAGGACGAACGATGTCTTAGAGAGCTGGGGATTAACGGACCGATTCTATGTCTTAAAGCTCAAGGCAAGGGCTTCTTTGAATTCTTGGAAGGTATCGGTTCAAACAGGAGAATCATTGTTCTTACGGATTTCGACATAGAAGGAAAGAAGTTGGCAAGGATGCTGGTGAACGAGCTTTCCAAGAAGAGGATTAAGGTAGACGATTCTATATGGAAGCAAGTCGGAGCATTAGTCCGTCAAGACATCCACACCATTCAAGAGCTAGGAAGCTGCATTGAAGGAATGCAGAGAAGAGTCGAAACCGCCAAGAAGAATGATAGCGAAGGAAGCCGCTCGAAGAAGCTATATGTCTGAGTAATCTCTTCGTGAGGAGTGATCTCCAAAAATGCTTCCAGAAGACGTCATTGAATGCTATAGGAAAGCTGGAAAGATTACGGCTGAGATACGTGAGCTATCGTTTAGGATCGTGCGTGAAGGAATGCCGATCTTGGCTGTCTGCGAAGAATTGGAGAAAGCCATTGCGGACAGAGGCGGGAAGCCTGCTTTTCCAGTGAACATAGGAATCAATGAAGTTGCTGCGCACTATACTTCTCCATTTGACGATTCCAGCATTATCCCTCCAAGAAGCATCGTCAAAATAGATTTCGGAGTTCACATCAACGGCTTCATAGCTGACAGCGCAATCACAATATCTTTCAACCCGGAATACTACCCGATGGTCTCTTCGGCTGAGCAAGCGCTCAAAGAAGCTATAGAGAATATGCGCCCCGGAGTCAGAATTTCTGAAATTGGAGGTATAATTCAAAGGGCCATATTGAATCGAGGTTTCAAGCCGATAAGCAACTTGACCGGACATAAAGTCGAAAGGTATGTCTTGCATACCGGCAAGTCTCTTCCCAATGTCCCGGACATAGATGGGGCGAGGATCGTGGTTGATGAAGTTTTCGCAGTAGAGCCTTTCGTCACAGTGTCGACCGCAGAGGGGAGGGTTGAGAGCCTTGATCGAGGAAATATTTTTAGATTCAACAAGGAGAAGGGCGTCAAAACTCAACGTGCGAAGGACGTTTTAAGACTAATAAGAGAAGAGTACAGCTCTCTGCCTTTCGCTCTCCGCTGGTTAAGAACGAGATTCATGGGAAGTGAACTTGATGCAGTTCTTCAGGAGCTCATATCCTCAAGATGTCTAGTCTCCTACCCTGTCTTGGTTGAAGCAAGTTCCAAACCTGTAGCTCAAGCTGAGCATACCGTGGTCATAACAGAGAAAGGCTGCGAGGTCTTAACTGCCTAACGAGATTTCTTCTTCGCTTCTTCAGCATATATAGAAGTAATCGTCATTATTCCGTCGCATTGTTGGCATTTCCCTATCTCCTTGTGAACATAGTCTCCAACGGAGAAGAGTCTCATCATCTTGAACCCGCATTTCTCACATAGTACCGTGGTCAGTGTACGAGACGCCATTGAACGTAGAACTACTATTCTCTTTCTCGTCGCAGCTAGCGAGGATATCGCTAAGCCCATTCCTACGAAACTCGCTATGATTCCGAAGTAGAAGTTCTCTATCTGTCCCTCTTGGTATGAGGCAATAGTTGAGTAGAGAACCCAGAGTGAGTAAGCCAAAACCAAGAAACTGAATAGAATTGCTAGATACAGGTAAGTTCCGCTTGGTCTCCGCTCCATATCAGTCGCCTACTGCCCTATTCCGATGGTGTTCCCTATGCCAGCCACTATCAGCGCTTCTCCCTCTTTCGTACTTTCCAAGATCAATCTCCTAATTCTTTCAATCACCTTGTCCGCTGATTCAGCTATTTCCTTCTTCATCGGCAGGTAACAGTCTTGCGTACTCTCCTTGATGATCATGGCGTAGACCGGTATCTTGTACTTCTGTGCCTCCTGCTCTATCTTGTACTTCTCAGTTCCGGGACCGCCGATGGCTGCGCCGATACCTTCACTGATCTCACCAGAGTTCTCACCTTCGAATTTCATCGCGGCGTCCACCATAACTATCATAGAGATCTTCCCCTCATTTTCCTCTATGATTCTTCTGATAGCGTCTCCAGGCTTCCCTACATTTCCGCCGGGGCCTTCTGCCTTGAGGGCGATGACACGCCTCCCTTCTATCACTGTTTCGGCAACAACCACGTCTTTCTCCACTTTTCTCTTCTCATTTCCTCGCGTAAGTTTGGAGGCTACTAGCGCGCCTGCGCCGTCGCCTATAGGTTGCCCTTCAGAGGCAGCCTTTGTGGCTCCCAGTAGAGCCTCTGCCTCTTGCATGACTATCGGGAGGATCATTTGAAGCTGAAGGATGACGTAGAAGCTCGAGGTCTTCTTTCCGAGGAGATAGAAATGTTTGACAACTCTATAGATTGTATTTAAGGTTAGTGATGCTTCGACTAGAAGCTGCAAATTGTTCAAATGTGCTTCATCAGCTTCTGGAGCTATCCTCCTCACGTCATCTTTGAATTTCACATCTCTTACATCAAGTATGTGGTCGAGCTTCCATACTATCCCAGCTGGGTCCATGTCGACTGGAGTTATAAGGAACTGTTCGAGTAAGCTGTTTAATGTGGGTGTTGGGTCATCTTTTGGCTTCCCTATGTCCTTGATCGTCTTCAGGGAAAGGTTCTTCGCTTCAGTTCTCATAACTTCCAGCTTTTTCACAGTTCCATCTAATTCCCAAAGCATCATCCTGAGTTGAATCTTCTGACCAAAGAATATGAAAAGAATGAACGAGAGATACATTATGGCTGAGATTATAGTTCCTAAGGTTCCTCCTTGACTAGCGAAAGGGTTCACTTGTAACGATGTATCCAAAACCAATCCTTGATTCCTCAATATGTCTCTGCATTAACTACGGAATGCAAGTTATAAACATTTCACGAATCGTGTACAATTTCATCTACGTTTCTGAGCAAGTTTTGGACAGTCAACTGAAATCTAAAGATCAGTCGGAGTGGAGTTGGCAGCTATCCAAGGTTCGCGTGGGCTTTCGCACCACACTAAAACCTGAATCGCCTGGGAGATTCACTTCCGTGTTCGAGATGGGAACGGGTCCTAGCTCCCAGCTATGGCCGCCAACTCCAACTCAAATGGGATGGAGAGAAACTATTAAGTGTTACTTGCTGGCGCTTCACGTCTTATTCGAAAGCACAGGCCAGTTGAATGTTTCCACTACGCCGTTTGATATTGTTGAAGCTGGTGGGGCCGAGGGGAGTTTCATGGCTCTAGTGGCCATTTTGAACCCCTGACTTCCGCCACTCTCGTGCCTACGGGTTTCTTCACGCGCTCCTGAAGTTCATCATCCCTTACGGTCTGCAAACCCGTAACCATAGTCTTCTGGAGCCCTAAACGGTTTATCCCTGTCGTCATACCTTTCTAGGGAGGACTGCAACCGATATGAATCCTCCTGGCTAGACTACGGCCCCTAATCGTTGGGCTCTATCTTTGATGAGGATGCTTCATTTTAATTAAGCTTTTCAAGAATCGCTAACATGCGTCTACGGCGATATTATTCCAAGTACCTTTGGGAATAGTGTTGCTTCCCAAACTTTCTTGGACCCGCATATGTATCTTGTCAGTCTTTCCAGCCCGATTCCAAGTCAAGCTGAAGGAGGTACTCCGTACTTCAACATTTCGAGGCACCCGCCGTAGCTCTTAGCATCTTCATTGGAGGATTTGATGCGGCTCAATACCTTCTGATACTCGTATTCTCTTTCTCCGCCCGACGCAGCCTCTCCAAATCCTTCCGGATAGAATAGATCCACGTCTCCAAGTAGTTCAGGATTATCTGGGTTCGGGAGATAGTAGAGCCCTCTCGCCGTAGTGGGGTAGTTCGTGATTTGGAGAGGTCGATTTTCTTTTGACTTTGATTTCAAAGAGCCCCGTGGAATCTCTCAATGTTACAGAAAGGTCGTCCGTTCCAGCTCTCTTCTCGTGAACCCATCCTGCTAAGCAGACATCGGTATTCGTCGATTTCTTGAGGTCTACAAGATAGTGGGTCTTCTGAATTCTTTTTGCGTTGGAGCCTGGGAACTCTGCATTCGACCCGTTTTCAAATGTACCTTTCGAAGTGCGCCGCAATGAAATAAGAAATATGGAAAGAACCTCGCAGAAAACGCGAAGACGAATAGGTTTTTACTTGTACTTATGTAAATATTACAAACATGCCCTCTTTGGACGAAACGGACATTCGAATATTGCGGCTACTTCAGCGGAACTCGAAGTTGTCAACGAGAGAGCTTGCGAAGGATCTTGGCAGTCCAATAACTACGGTCTACGCGAAGATAAGGAGGATGGAGACCCTCGGGGTGATAACTGGATACAAGGCCATCCTCGATTCTAAGAAACTGGATCTTGGAACAACTGCTTTCATCTTGGCTTCTTTTGAGTACAGGCCCACAGGGCAAGAGAAAGTCTTGTCACAAAGGGAGATTGCGAAAGAGATCGCGAAGCTTGCTGAGGTTCAAGAGGTTCACATAATATCTGGCGACTGGGACATACTCGTCAAAATTAAGGTCAAGGATGTTGACGCTATAGGAAGATTCGTGGTTGATAAACTCAGAACAGTTAGAGGAATAGAGAGAACTTTGACATGCGTCGTTTTCGGCACTGCAAAAGAATCCCCTGAAATATCCTTTTGAAGGGTTGACTGTTCTCTAAGAAGGGCACTGTTTCTCCAGCTAGGGCCTTCTGATGAAGTTGCTGAGACATTTCATACAGAGCCAGCGGAGCGTCTTTTCCTTCAACCTCGCCATTGGGATGACTTCTTCATGAACGAGATAAATCTATTAGAACTGGTTGTGCATTCTAATATTGATGGAGAATGGTAAGGGTCGGGATCATAGGGAAGACGAATACTGGAAAGACAACTTTCTTCAACTCTGCAACTTTGATGTCTGCTGAAGTCTCCACTTATCCTTTTACGACTAAGAGACCTAACATAGGCACTGCCTATTCAAGAACGATCTGCGCTTGTCGTGAATTGAAGGTGAAAGACAAGCCTAGAAACTCGCTCTGCATCGATGGTTGGCGTTTCATACCTGTTGAACTCGTCGACCTGCCTGGATTGATCAAGGGTTCTTGGATGGGCAAGGGTTTGGGTATTCAATTTCTGAATGTTGCAGCTCAAGCTGATGCTCTTCTCCATATTGTGGACGCTTCTGGAAGCGTAGATGCTGAGGGGAAATTGACGAGGCCGGGTCTAGGTAACCCGATTCTCGACGTATATGATATCGAGGAAGAGCTGACTATGTGGTTCATGAAGATTATTCAGAAGAGCCTCAAGAGAGTATCGAAGCGCATTGAGAGAACAAAGATATCTTTGGATAAGGCCTTCTACGAAGACTTGGCCGGATTGAAGGTCAAGCTTGAGCATGTGCAGCAAGCTTTGAAGGAGATGGAGCTTGAGGAGAAAGCTGTCGATAAATGGAGTGACAGAGAGGTCAAAGGGTTTGCTCGCAAGATAAGAGAACTATCGAAGCCGACGGTGATCATAGCGAATAAGATGGATTTGGCGCACGCTGAGCGTAACTATGAAAGGATGGTTGAAGAATTCAAAGGGACTTTTGTCATCCCTTGCTGCAGCGAAGCGGAGCTTGCTTTACGGAGGGCTGAGCAGAAAGGCTTCATCACGTATGTGCCAGGAGAAGAGGCGTTTCGAGTTCTCGACGAGAGTAAGCTTACTCGAGAGCAGACGTGGGCTTTGAATTACGTGCAGCAAAGAGTTTTTCACAAATGGATGAGGACTGGGATTCAATTCGCAATTAACCTCGCTATCTTCAAGCTGCTAGGGTTGAACGCTGTCTACCCTGTTGAGGATCCAACGAACCTCTCAGACAAGAAGGGCAACGTTCTGCCAGATGTCTTTCTCGTTCCCAGCAACTCGACTGTTCGTGATTTGGCTAGGCAGATACACACGGAACTGGCTGATACGATGATCTACGCCATAGACGCAAGAACAGGGCTACGCTTGCCGAACGACTATATCGTGAGAGATAGAGATATCATAAACATAGTTGCTGCAGCGAGGAAGAAGTAGGGCCTACGTCTCCGGAGACTCTGAACTTGTCATTAGCTATGTATGATCTTCAGCAAGTCAGCCTTGGTTATTATCCCTGAAATCTCTCCCTTCTTGGTCACCAAGACCGCTGAGCTGTATTGGAGTAGCGATGAAACCACGTCTAGCGGAGTCTCAGGATCTATTGAGGGGAAAGCTTCTTCCATTATCTCTTCTATCCTCAATCTTGACAGCTCAGAAAGATCGTGACCTTTCAGTATCCTATCTAGAACCGTTCTCTCAGATATGCTTCCTACGGGCTGAGTTCCATCTAGAACTGGCAGCTGTGAGAATCCTGTCTCATGCATCGTCTTGGCGGCTCTTGACACAGGCTCACTCTTCTGTATGCCAACAACATTCTCTTGAAGTATGTCCTTAGCCTTGGTCTCCATCTTCCTCTGCAGGTTTTGTAAAGTGTCGAAAATAGCTTTAGTCTTTGAATATGAAGGGTTTATCCTTCCAGTCTCAATCTTGGCTATCATCGATTGGCTTACCCCCGAGAGTTTCGATAGTTGTTTCTGACTGAGGCCGAGGTTTTTGCGCCTTTTCTCTATCTCATCAACTGAAGGAAGCATGAGAGTAGTGTTTGGCGCGGCGCTATATATTCCTTTGAGAATAATTTAGACAGCAGATTATTAATATTGGAATACGGTCATTGGAAGCTCCAGCAGGATGATCGAGAATTGCGAAGCATACTGATTCACGAGTTAAAGAGAGTGACGCTTGAAGATCAAAGGATGGAGATTTGTGAAAGGAAAGGGTTGGGCCATCCAGACTCGATATGCGACGCTATGATGAATGAAATCTCAGTCGCTCTAAGCAAGGAGTACTTGAAGAAATTCGGTAGAGTCATGCACCACAATATCGACAAGGGGCTTCTCGTGGCTGGGGAGGTCAAAGTAAGGTTCGGAGGCGGTGAAATTGATAGACCGATGTTGCTTGTCTTCGGGGATAGGGCTACCTTCTCTGTTGGAAATGAAGCGGTTCCCGTTGAAGAGATCACCTTGAAGACGGCTAAAGAATGGCTGAAGAGAAATTTGAGGTTTGTCAATCCTGAGAAGCATATGCGTTACCAAGTCGAGATCAAACGTGGTGCGGAAGCTTTAACCGATATCTTTGAAAGGAAAGGAAAGTTCCTAGGTGCTAACGATACTTCAGCCGCTGTTGGATTTGCACCTCTCACAAAGACTGAGCGAATAGTTTTGGAAACAGAGAAGTTTCTGAACGGAGAGCGCTTCAAGAAGGAGTTTCCAGAGTCAGGGGAGGACATTAAGGTCATGGGCTTGAGAAAAGATCATGGGCTTCATTTGACGGTAGCTATGGCTTTCGTTGATAGATTTGTTGAGAGCGAGCAAGCCTACTTTAAGAAGAAAAAGGAGATTCTCAATAGGATAGAGTCCTTCGTGAATTCTAAAGTCGACATGGATAAGGTGCACATTTATCTCAACACGGCAGATAAGAAGGGCAGAGGGATCGGCGGAGTCTACCTGACTGTACTAGGCACATCAGCTGACGGAAGCGACTGCGGCCAAGTGGGTCGTGGAAACAGGGTGAATGGAATAATACCATTGAATAGACCCACATGCTCAGAGGCTGCTGCCGGTAAGAATCCTGTAAGCCATGTCGGAAAGATATACAATCTATTGACGTATAGAATGGCGGAGAGAATCTATGAAAGAGTCTCGGGTATCAAGGAGGTTTATGTCTGGCTTCTGAGCCAGATAGGTCAGCCGATCAACAATCCCAAGGTTGCATCTGTTCAAGTTGTTCTGAAGTCGAACATTCAACTCAATCAAGTATCTAAAGAGATAAGAGAATCTGTTGAGTCTGAGCTCGACGACATAAATAGATTCTGCCTCGATCTCGCTTACGGAAAGATTCCTGTCTGCTAAATCCCTTTCGAGGAACTGGATCTCGCTGCCTCAAGGACTAGCTTGCACGACCAGTATTCAGAGCATGCTGACGCGCAATACTCAGGATCTAGACCTGGGCAACTGTTTGGGATCTTGTAGGCGTGGAGGTGAAGTCCGATTCCCGCTGAGGGGCTCGTATTGTCTGATTTGAAATTATTGTTACCCAGTTGGGCTGCTTGCCATTTACCCATGAATGATGCTGGCTTGTAGTTTGAACACGCTGGATGGTCGCGGCTAATCTCTATTTCGGACACTGTACAGAAGCCGTACTTTGAACGGCTGAAGACTTCGCATTGGCTACATGTCTTGCCGTTCAAGTCTCTCCTATCGGTGAAACCGGTAAGTCTATCTGTGACTTTACTCGTACGACGACCGCCCTGTTAGTCTCGTCGAAGTCATTTATTCGGTGCTATTATAGAATTTGTGTAAACATGTATGCGAATACCGTGGAAGGAAAGACAGTCAGATTGATGTCGGATTTGAAAATCCGAAGGCTTTCTATTAGGAATATCGAGTTATAAGATGATTGTCGGTACTGTGAATAGTGTGCAGCATTTCGGTGCATGAAGTGAGTTGAAGTGAAACCTCCAGGGAATATGAGGCCTCCCAGATTTCTATTCTCGATTGTGGTAACGGTTCTTGTCCTTCTCTCTGTCGCTGTATACCTTTTTTCACTGCCTCTGGGATTGTCGATCTTCTACTTCAGTGAGGGAGGACATAGCGCGAGTAGACAGAGCAACATTCTGCTATTGGTGCTCTTCATGGTAGCATTCCGTACGCCGAATCAACTCAATCTGGGGCAAGTCTACATGCTTGTCTGGCTGACTTTCCTAGTTTGCTTTGTTGCCGCTTGGAAGTCGAAGATGCCTTTTCATGAATCTGTGAAGCATGGCTTTTTAGGTGATATTCGCGTTTCCATTAAGAATGCGTTGTTTGCGCTGCCGATCTGGGCGAGCATGCTATACGTTGCTGTAACGGTAACGCATTTTCTTCAAGAGTCTCAAGGTGTTCCTACTGGCAGCTTACATTACGATGATGTTTTCGTGGCGTTCTTTGGGCTATCCTACTCAGCGATAATTGAGGAGGTGGGGTTCCGTTTTACGGCAATAGGAATAATCTTCGCTGTCTATCTACTGCTAACGAAGGGGCGGACGAGCCTGATGACGCGGGTGCAGAAGGTAAAGTGTTTTCTTGTTACGATACTGTGGCCAAGCAGAGCGAAGGAGATGCTGGGTCTTGGAACGGTTGAGACGTTGGGTTTTTCGAAGGGAATGAGCCTCTTCGAATGGGTGCTTCTAGTATCAACTTCCTTCATATTCGGCTTACTTCACTATCTTTCGGGTTGGGGTCCTGGTAAGATTACGTCAGCTTTCATATCAGGGCTAGTTTTAGGGTTGGCATACTTGACCTATGGAGCTTGGGCTTCGATTCTTCTCCACTGGTTCTTCAACTACCTTGATATGGCGTACTACCTTGGATATGTGGCATACCGAAGCGAACTGCTGCTTACAATTAGCAGATTTAGTGAGGCTGCTACTTATCTTCTGGGCATCATCTGTTGGGCTACAGCATTGGCAATCATCTTCAATCGATTCTCAACTCGGAGGTCCACTTCCATAGTTTCGAACAGTTCCCGTCCAACAGTCTAACTCTTCCTAAATTCATACAGCCGGATCATAAGGTCAAAATGATATGAGCTAGGTCCAAGCATTTATTGACTATTTGTCGACTGCAAACGGATTAATTCACGGTCGAGCACATGTATATGTGGTTGGTATTCTTGGCGGAGACCGAACTGATATTCCTTGGGACTGGCGGAGGCCGCTTTGTAACGATTACTCAGAAGAGGCAGACTGGTGGGCTGAGACTTCTCCATCCAGTCGATATGCAGTTGGATCCAGGCCCGGGTGCAATAGTCTACGCAAACCGAGCGAAGCTAGATCCTTCCAAGACGAGGGCTGTGGTTGTGTCTCATTGTCACCTAGATCATTATGGAGATGCGGAAGTGTTCATCGAGGCTATGACTGGAGGGATGATCAAGAAGCGGGGTTTGCTAGTTGCACCACGTAGCGTGATCAAAGGGAACGAGATTTGCGATCCATGCATCTCGAGGTATCATCAGAGTATGCCTGAGAGGATAGTGGAAGTGAAGGCTGGTGACCAAGTAGAGGTTGAACAGCTACATCTGATAGCTACTAGAGCTCAACATAGTGATCCTGATACTGTGGGCTTCCGGATAAGCTTACCTTCAGGTGACGTAGGTTACACTTCTGATACTGAATACTTTGAAGGGCTTGGAAAACAGTATCAAGGCGTTAGGCTGTTGATCTTATGCGTTCTCAGGCCGAGAGGGCTCCCGTGGAAGGGCCATCTATCTAGTGAAGACGCTGAGAAGATCATAATTGAAGCTGAGCCGGAGGTCTCGGTGATTACTGACTTCGGGGTCAGGATGGTCTACGCTGGACCGGGTCGTGAAGCAAAGGCCATAGAGAATACGACAGGTATTCGAACGATTGCTGCAACCGATGATATGCGAGTAAGAATCGGAAAGGAAATCAAATTTGAAAGTGAAAGTGAGCAACCTTCTCTCAGTCGATTCGCGCAGTAGCTTCTCGAGGTGCCATATTATCCTTCATACTGCGTGTAATAGCGAATATTGGCCCTCTATGGAAACGCTTTTGAAACAGAACTCATTTGTTCATACGAAATGCTACGTCAATGCTACAAATTGAACTCATGACCGGTGACTAGAATGGAGAATTTTCGCTTGGAAAGTGGCGATCCGATTTCGATGCCTGAAAGGTACGATCATTCAAAAGACGAGGGACAATTGCAGACCCTTTGGGAAGATTGGGGTATTCATCGCTTCAAAAGCGAGGACCAGACCAGCCCTACTTACAGCATAGATACTCCACCGCCATATCCCAGTGGCGAGTTCCACATGGGAAACGCATTGAACTGGTGCTATTTCGACTTCGTTGCCAGATACAAGAGGATGCGCGGTTTCAATGTTCATTTTCCTCAAGGATGGGATTGCCATGGTTTGCCTACAGAAGTAAGAGCTGAGACGACATACAAGGTTAGAAAGAGAGATCTTGCAGTTGCAGAGTTCAAGAACCTCTGCATACGGTTGACCTCAGAGTACATTGAGAAGATGAAGAAAGCCATGAAGATGATGGGTTACTCAATCGACTGGGACTTGGAGTATAAGACTATGGATCCAAACTACTACCGTTTAACACAACTCTCATTCATTCTCCTATTCAAATCTGGATACATGTATCGCGGTGAGCATCCCGTCAACTGGTGTCCTAGATGTGAGACCGCGATCGCTGAGGCGGAGGTTGAATACGTCGAGAGCGAGGGATTGCTTAGCTATATTCGTTTCAGAACTGAAGATGGGCATCTCGTTATTGCAACGACGCGTCCTGAACTTTTGCCAGCGTGTGTGGCGGTCGCGGTCAATCCGGAGGATGAAAGATACAGAAGGCATGTGGGGAAATGGGTTGAGGTTCCAGTTTTCAAGCGTAGAGTCGGAATTCTAGCCGATGAGGGTGTAGACCCCAACTTCGGCACTGGGGTCGTTATGGTCTGCACTTTCGGCGACAAGACCGATGTCAAATGGCAGAAGAAGTACAAGCTTCCCATTGTAAAAGCAATCAGTGAAGACGGACATATGACTGAGGAAGCTGGAAGATACAGAGGTCTAATGATAAAGGAATGTCAAGAAGCCATAATGACTGATCTGCAGAAGGAGGGGGTTGTGGAGAAGTCGGAGAAGATCAAGAGAAACGTGGGGACATGTTGGAGATGCCACACTTCCGTCGAGATAATATCACGACTCCAATGGTTCATGAAGACTAAAGACATGACTGATGACGTGATCAACTGGACGAACAAGATCACTTGGATTCCAGAGTTCGCGAAACACAGAATGATCGATTGGGCGACATCGCTCGATTGGGATTGGGTAATCTCTAGGCAGAGAGTCTTTGCGACTCCGATTCCTGTCTGGTATTGCGCTCGATGCGGTGAGAACATTACTCCAGAAGAAGACTGGTTGCCAGTTGATCCTAGATTTGAAAAGCCGAAGGTCGAGATTTGTCCGAAATGCGGCTGCCAAGATCTCATCGGTGAATCCGATGTCATGGATACCTGGATGGATTCGTCGATAACTTGTGCCGTTCACGCTGGTTGGCCTGGTAACCCGGAATCGTTCAAGAGGCTTTTCCCAGCTGACCTTCAACCGAATGGATTGGACATAATCCGGACTTGGGACTACTATTTGATGGTAAGACATCTAGCATTGTTCAAACAGGCTCCGTACAAGGCTATGCTCATAAACGGTATGGTTCGTGGAGCAGATGGTCGAATGATGCATAAGTCGTACGGAAACTATGTTGAAGCGACGGAGGCTATCTTGAAGTATGGCGCAGACTCGCTTCGCCAATGGGCTGCTGGCGGAGCGGCTACAGGCCAAGATATACCGTTCAGATGGAGTGATGTAGAACACGCTCGACGTTTCCTAACGAAACTATGGAATGCGTCGCGTTTCGCAATAGCGAATCTACGAGAATATGATAGAACGACGGAAGAAGTTGAGCTTCAAGTGCTTGACCAGTGGCTTCTTAGTAGGCTCGAGAAGGTTACGAAGGAGGTAACTGAGGCTTTCGAGAACTTCCAGTTTAACGTGGCATTAGAATCAGTGAGGAACTTTACATGGCATGTCTTCTGTGACCAATATCTGGAGGCTGTGAAACACAGGTTCTATTCAAGTGACATGGGGGACAGGTCAAGCCGTATCGGTGCGGAATATGTTCTCTACCGTTCGCTCTTGCGGGTTTTACAACTCCTCGCGCCCATCTGTCCACATATAACCGAGAGCATATATCAGCGATTGAAACCTTCAACGGAGTCCCCGAGAAGCATACACTTGACTCGCTGGCCGTCTGTGAAGCAAGAATTGATCGATGAAGAGGTTGAGAAGAAAGGCGATGTCTTGGTAGCAGTCATCTCTGAGATTCGTCGAGAGAAATCGAAGAAGCAGGTGTCGATGAGGGCGCCTATCAAGCATCTTCACATCTACGCTGAACAGAATGAGCGGAAGGTGCTTGAGGACAATGTCGAGACTGTGAAGAGAACCTGCAACGTTAGCTCAGTGAGTGTTCAGCCTTTGGACGATGTAAGTCTAGTAACACCGGTCCAAGAGTATGCGAACATTAGGATAAGGCTGGAGTTTTAAGATATTCGTTCGCATCTTTTTTCAATATTCTTCCTATGTTAGCAAGTTTTTAATACAAGAGGCATTTTCTTAAGAAGTCTTAAGTTAGGAAATTGGGGATGGAGTGAAAGGTAAGCCTACTTCTGAGAAGCGTCTTGGATGAACGCTTGTTCTAGGCGGTTGCTTTTCATCTTCGATCTCTATTGCCTAGCTACATAAGAATGGAAAGGAGGAGAAGATATGGCGGAAGAAGAAGGAGGCTTCTCTGAGAGACGACCGGGGCGAAGGTTTGGAAGAGGTCCGAGAGGATTCAGGCAGTCGAGAGGACCCGTTCCAGTCAAGGAAGGCGATGAGTTGGATGTCACCATTGAAGCCGTTGGAAGGAGGGGCGACGGAATAGCTAAGGTTGAGAACTTCGTTATTTTCGTGCCAGGAACGAGGGCCGGGGATCATGTGAAGGTCAAGGTAACCAGCGTCGGCGGCAGTTTTGCGACAGCTAGCGCAGTCACATAGAGGAGCAATAGCGATGAAGATAGTTGAGTTAAGACCCGAGATGAAGAGGGTCGATTTGAAAGGCACAATAGTCGAGATCTCGGAACCAAGAGAAGTTACAACGAGGTTTGGCGATGTAAGCCGCGTGGCGACCGCTGTTCTGGCTGATGACTCTGGAAGAATAAAGATGTCTCTTTGGAACGAGAATATAGATAAAGTGTCTGTCAACAGTACTGTGCAAATTGAAAACGGGTACGTCACGACGTTCAGAGGAGAGAACCAGCTCAACGTAGGAAGATACGGCAAAATTACTGTTCTGCAATAAACAGTTGTCTTTTCTACGACTTGCAGTGCGAGGAATAACCTCAATAGTTTTCTTTATTTGACATGCGCAAGAAAGCTTCATCTTGAAGAAGAAGGTTTTTTGGGACAGTATCCGTATTATCTACAGCGCACGGTACTTAAGATGGCCTCATCTAGAAGCCTTAAGCGTCTATTAAAAAGCTTAGCTTCCAAATGCCTTAAGATATTCGCTGCTGCGGCAATCATGCTTCTCTTTTCTACCGCCTTCGCTCAGACTGGGATGTCGATCACAGTGTCAACGAACAGCGACACGTACGACCCTGGAGAGACTGTGACAATAAGCGGAGTGGTCAAAGATATCTCAAGCATACCGGTACCCGCCGCTATGATATCAATACAGGTTAAGGATCCAACCGATCAGACGATCTACATTAACGTGCAATATTCAAGCTCGGATGGAAACTACACAGACCATTTCGTTCTGGCGAACGATTCGTCAACGGGTAATTACGGAGTTTTCGTTGCAGCCAGTAAACCTAGTTTCTCGGATTGTCATGCGCAAACTTCCTTCTCAGTTCCCAGAGGCGCCATTATCAATCAAACCTCCGACTTTGCGATCTCTGCGTATCCAGATACACGAACGATCAAGCCGGGAGAGTCTACTCAATTCAGTTTGTCTCTAGTCTCTGTTGGAGGATTTGTCTCACCGGTTAGCCTCGACATCCCCAGCGTGCCCCAGTCGTTCGAGACATCCTTCGAACCTCAAGTGGTGGTTTCCAACGGTTCTTCAATTCTAACTGTTCGAACGCAGCCGACGACGATGAATGGTTCATATGTCCTAACGGTTACTGCAACCGGCGGAGGGAAGAATCATTCGACGAGTGTAACTTTGATTGTTCAAGGTGGCGGCTGTTTGATAGCAACAGCTACCTACGGATCGGAATTGGCATCTGAGGTTCAGTTTCTCAGAGGGTTTCGAGAAGAACGGGTGATGCCGACTCTTGCTGGGAGGCAGTTTCTGTATACGTTCAATATGTTCTACTACTCGTTCAGTCCGAAAGTGGCTAGGTTGATCGAATCCGATAATAGTCTGCGCGCGCTCTCCAAAGCGGCTCTTTACCCGTTGATATCAATACTCATGTTCACAGCGCGATTGGATAGCTTGTTCGTTTTCTGTCGCGAGATCGGGGTCATTACCGTTGGATTCGTGGCAAGCGTTCTCATTGGAATCGTGTATTTCAGTCCGATCGCTATTGTTCTGAAGAGGGTTTTGAAAGCGCGTGGGATAGATTTGAAAGTGCGATTAGAGAAGCCGATGATGACAGTGCTGCTTGCAAGTGTAGTCGCAATATCTTTAGGAGAGGCTTTCTCTTTCTATGCGACTATGTCTATCTCTACAGCTATTTTCGTTCTCGCTACTGTATGTCTCTCGGTCATGTTGTTCATGAGATTTCTTGACAGTTGCCTCAAGTTCTTTCGAGTTTAGTTTTTCGCTGCCCAATAATAGTAAACAATAATTGGAGGCTTGGCTTCTAGTTTCTAAGTTGGAAGGTTATTCGAAGTCCTAATGAGGAACGACAAGCGTGAAGAAAAGTGATACCGCGCTAAGTGCACTTCTTCTGGTCTTGGTTTTCGTCTGCTTAGTTCTTCACGTCGCTGCCGCTCTGAGTTTATATGTTTCGGTCTGGATTGTGAGAGAGCCTGCTCAAACTGGCGAAACCATACTTATGTCAGGTAGAGTGACGGACGATTCTGGTTCAGCTGTTCCCAACGCTCAAGTCTCTATTCAGGTCAATGATCCGATTGGCACAAGCATCCACATAGCTCTAGTCTATTCAGGTCTCGATGGAGCCTATTCGGATAGATTCCCGCTTCTAAGCGGCTCTCCGAGTGGGAACTATACGATCTACATAACAGTGAGCAAGCCTGGCTACAACGATGCACGCGAGATGTTTCTATTCGTGAATTCCGCGAGAGACTTCTCGATATCAGTTTCGCATTCTTCTATCAGCGTAGGCCAAGGAGAATCGACTTCTCTTACAATTACGCTGACTTCAACAAGCGAATTCAATTCTTCTGTGTCTTTGAGTCTCACTGGATCACCTAGCGGCGTATCACATATCTTCGTGCCCAATCTAATGGTTCCGACAGGGTCAGCGAATCTCACTATTCATGCCTCGACGTCAACTCCACCCGGCTCATACAACCTTACGATAGCGGCGTCTGGAGGAGGCAAGACTCATCTGGCATCGGCGATATTGATAGTCACCGAGAAGGGCTACTCTCCTTCATCGACTACAATTGGAATTGTGATAGTCATCTTTGTAGTAGCTATCTCGCTTGGCGCTTTCTGGGTGAGGAAGCGTTTGATTTCCAAATTGCCGAAAGAACGCTCCGCTGAGGTTCAAGCGTTATTGGCTCAACTTGAAGCGAAGGGGGATAGAGATTATCTCGCTATAGCACGCGCACTCACACGGCTTGAAGAGTTGAGGGCTACAGAGAGAATTGATGAAGAGACCTACCAGAAACTTAAGAGAGAGTATGAAAAGAGACTTGGAGAAATTTCCGAGAGAGAAGGCAAAGCATCGGATAGCTAGAATTGCTCCAGTTTCTTGGCGATACGAAGGATTGCTTGACTGAAAGCGTGCTGAGGCTCCTCATGTGTATAGATCATTCTACCCCCTGTGGCCATTAATTCGCAGAAGCAAGGGATAGTGCCTATCAAAGGTAGCTCGAAGATGCTTTCAACTAGAGTCGCCATCTTTTCGGGTCCTCCCTCCGAGCTAAGTTGTTGCGCTGGAATCTTGTTCAGTAGAATTCCAGTCTTCCTTCCCAAGGCCTTGTAAATTCCTTTGATCATCTCCTTCGTTCCTTCAACATCAAACTTGTCCATCTTCATCACGAGTGCCACAACGTCTGAGCTGGCTAAAGCATTGATTGACGAGTAGTACATGCCTGGGCCTGTGTCGAAGATTAGAAAGTTCATATCCAAATCGTTAAGGATAGTCTTCTTTGCTGCCAAAGTTTTGTGAAGCGCTTTCATCTCCCATTTTCTGTCTTTCGACATCATTTCACGCATTGAATCTGAAGACGGGTTGGCCAATCCTATCAAGAGTTTACCTTTCGTCCCAAATCTCTGCGTCGCATCTGCCGTGGCCTCTTCGATCCTGCAATTTCCTTCAAGGAACTCATTCAGCCAGTGTTGAGGCTTCACCTTAAACAGTACATGAAGGCTTGGAGCTCTAAAGTCGTAGTCGAGTAGGCAGACATCGGATCCCTGTTTCGCGTACGCAACTGCAAGATTTGCAGCGATGGAAGATTTGCCTGTGCCACCTTTGTAAGAATGAATTGCGATCGACTTCTTCAATTTGAAGACTCTACCTCTAAATATAAAAGATTACATCGTGGCTCTTTCTCTTCTTCTTTAGATGTCCCATCCCGACCAATTGATTCAAATAATCGCTCTCAACTGCTCGAACGCGACCTGTCTCTCTTGAAATATCAGTTGCCGTGGCCTCTCCCAGTTTGCATATTGCCATTGCTGTCTTCCTCAGATGGTCGGGCAGTGATAGTAAAGTTGCTGCATCTAAAGGCATTCCTTCGAGGCTGATCTTTTCACGCCGGGGTTGAACTTGCTGCATAATTGCCTCTTGAAGATCAACTACTTTTTCCAGTCGTTCACCCATCGTCTCAAGGTTGCCGTTGATCTTTTCAAGTAGCTCTATTATGGTAGCCGCGGTCTTCTTCGATTCCATGTCTCATCTTTTCCGCGCAGAGCGTGCTCAATGACGTCTCTTTTCGAAAGGTATATCAATGTTTTGATGTGGTGCGGAAAAACCAGTAGTTGTGTGGTACAAAGAAACACTTAAATACGAACCAAAGCCAAATCTTGGAGTGGCGGCGACACGGTTGCGAAGGTGGCCAATCCTTCTGGCGGTTATGCTCGTTGCAGTAGGGGTCCTAACCCCCGTCGCTAATGCTTCATACAACATTGAAGGCAGTAGACTTTCTAGCGGTCAGGCGGTGCCGTCCATCCACTTCACGACATCTCCCTTCAACGATGATGACGACCACGGTGAGAGAAAGGACTTCAGTATCAAAGTCACTCCTCGATCTCAAACAGTCTTGGCTGGGAGGAAAGCTAATTACGCAGTTATAGTCCGGGGAGATATCGATGACAAGGTTACCTTAACTCTACTTGGTCTTCCAAGCAGTATGAACTCTACGTTTCATCCTAATTCTAAGACATGCCCATTTATTTCGACACTAGAGATTGTCACTGATTCGAAAGCCTCTCCTGGAACCTACTCCTTAAACATTACCGGGTCTAGCAACAGGGGCGCTCACTTCACCATTGCGACTCTAGTAGTAGTTTCAAAAGGGACTCCAAGCGCTGACTTTAGCATTGAAGCTTCTCCTTCCTCCCTGACTATCGACCCGGGACAGAATGCGGAGTACACAGTAACATTGACCTCGCTGAATGACTTCTCAGGCAACGTATCCTTGTCGCTGACAGGAACTCCCTCGAATTCAACCTCATCATTCAACCCCGAAGAAGTTTCACTAGATGGGAACAAGGTGACTAACTCCACGCTCTTGGTCAGCACAGATAAATCAACCGCCCCTGGGACTTACACATTAATCATAACTGGAGTCGCGGAGGCAGGAGGGCTAACTCATCAAACTACAGTAGCGCTTATTCTTAAAGGCGCGAAGACCGGTCTTTCAGTAACGATCTCGGCTGAGAAGCTCAGCTACGACGCAGGCAGCTCTGTCAGCCTCTTTGGCTATGTGGCAGATCCTTCAGGGCCTGTTGGCGACGCTACTGTCTCGATTCAAGTAGTAGGTCCGCAGGGAGCTTCATTACATATTGTCTATGTGAGAACGGGGAATGATGGATACTACTCTGATTCATTTCGATTAGGAGGCGACGCTGGTGCCGGCACTTACGCAGTATATGCAACAGCGAGTAGACTTGGCTACCAAGATGCTTATGGCCACTGTACGTTCACTGTCGGCGCGAGTTCGACCCCAAACGTTGTCATAACCAAAGTATACACGACTGACATGAGATGGAGTAAAAAAAGTGTTTTCCAGCCAGGGGAGACTTTGATGGTTTGGGTCGAGGTTGTGAATACCGGTGCAGATCTTGTTGACGGGATCGTCTGGGTCCAGATAATCGATCCGAACGGTGCTCCGATCGGGGTCTATTTCCACGTGGGGCTGATCGCTCGAGGGCAGACGGTGAAAGAAGGGTTCAGCATAAATTTGCCTATCGATGCTCCTCAAGGCGAGTATAAAGTGATCGGCTTCGTCTCGGATAGGATGATCTCTGAAGGAGGAAAGTTTCTCACAACCATGCAAGGGGAATTCAAGGTTTCATGAGGTGAACTTTGAGATTGGATGAGAAACCGGTTTTCAGGTACGATGACTCCAAGGCGCGGTTCTCGAACCTGAACACTGTATCTCGAAGGTCGCCGCATTCTTCGCAAACCTCAATAAGCGAGTACGCAAGACAGATTCTTCTAGGGCATTCGCAGGTGGACGTTTTGAGCGACGACGAGCGGCTAGACGAGATCAAACAGATCCTCGGAGCAACTATTGAACAGTTTGAGTCTCTATTTGAGTCGGCTAGAGGATTTGAAGAGTCAAGAGTCGGGAATGGTTGGGATCCAGCAAATATTCGAGAGACCATGTACATGGTTACCCCGATGGCGCTGAGCGACGCACTCCAATTGGGAGAATCGAGAAAGAGAAGTCTATTCGGCTTGCCTTTGATCAGATTCCTTAGAATTAGACTTGAACAAGTGAAGATGGTTGGAGCTCCGAAGATCCAGTTTGTGCCCTTTTGGGTTGTTCAAGGTTACCATGAATGTTTCTTCTTCAGGGGCAGCTCATACCGCATCAACGTTGGGGACGACGTTCTGGCAGTTGAAGTCGAAGGACGAGTGAGGAACCTAGTTTCTGAAGAGAAGCCTTTCAGGTTTCTGCCAGAGGGGTTGAGAAGGACTGCGGGGAAGCTTGGTTCTTTCATAACGCCGAAGCCGAAGTATTTTGCAGTGAACGATTCGACTGAGCTGGCCTACCAGTACTCTGAAGGAACGATATATGTGGATGCGTATGGGCGTGAGGACGTGAAACTTCAGGGGTTCATGAAGGAGGATCTTCCGATGCAGGAGATCTCTGACCCCGAGCATTTCATGACGAGTGAGATAGGAACGCAGCTCGTTCAGTCTATCGAGACGAAAGAAGGGGTTGTTCGGAAACTTCATGAGAAGATAGTGAAGGCTCCGAGGGCGTTCATCAAGATACTTAGCAACAGGTTTGAGGTTACGAAGCTGAGCTTGATTTACGTTCCATTCTACATTTTCAGGTATAGGCATAAAGGGAGAGTGAAGGAGATACGGTTGAATGGTTTCACTGGGGAGGTGGCGGATTGAAGGAAACGCCGATGTTCCAAAAGAGGAACGTTAATATACTTCAAATAGACGAATCATTACTTGAAATCAACACATTGGAGATGATCACTTTAACAGAACTCGCAGAAGAATACTATCGCGATGCCTCAGGATTCTGGAGATTAAAGAACGGAAAGAGAAGGAGACGCTAGAAACCTCTTCGCTGTGTTGGCCGCCGCACGTGAGGTTTCATCAATGTTCCAAAAGCAGAGTTTGATGAATAAGCTTTCAGTGAAAGATAGGAATCTACTGGTCCTCAAGACGGAGCTGGTGAGACTCTTCAACGTCACCGTAAGAGTGAAGGATATAATAGCTAAATCACCTGAGCTTGAGGAGATAAGAGAGCTACCGATAAGTAGACTTGAAGATGCACACAAGACCCTCAGGAGCTTCGTCGAGCAGTACGAGAGGAAGACAACCGCGTCGAGGCCTCTGGAAGATGTGCCGAATGCTCCTTCTGAATTAAGGAAGAGTCTCCCGGCGTCATAATCGAAACTCAAAACTCTCCTTTTTTTCTTCCATCTGTCCTGCCCAGACGTGGCCTCAGTAGCCCTGCTAGGAGGAGCAGCAACAGATAGGAAGTTAATAGCCTTGGGATGGCTAGCAAGGCAAAGTTGAAGAATTCAAAAGCGATTACGTCTATTCTTTTCTGGACGAGCAACGAGAGGAAAGGCATGATTCCTGCAACATAGTATTTGTAGACAGGATTGAAGGTGAAGAGAATAAGCAGGCTGTACAGAAGATATCTTACTAAGACTGAGTTCTCAACTTCTTTTTCATGTGTTCTATACAGTAACAGCCCGTAGGCTATGAGAAGGACAATTTTGAGCGTAATCTCCGCTTTGATGTACGTATCTGTAGCCGTCTCGGGTAAGAGGAAGATAGAGATCGGCAGGAAGAGGCTTACAGGAGCGTTGAGTGGAACGTATTTCATCCATTTCAACTCGTACCAGTCCAGAGTGGCTGTATCGATCGTAGTCGATCCTGGAGGATTCGTGAACCCTAACTGAAAGTAGTTCTCGGGTAGTTCTCCCCATGAGCTTATGGACACTCGAAATATGGAGTAGAGGTACAGCCTAGGTTCAACGAAGATGTAAGGGATGGAAAAAGCGAAGCAGATGGACGCGACTATCAGGAAATATCTTGAAGCCGTTTTGCGAGAGAGCTTCTTCACCAAGAAGAGTAGCACTATTGGTAAAGCCAGCAGGGATGTCTGCTTGAATCCTATGGATATAGCGAGGGTGAAGGCGGAGAAGTCGTAACGCCCCGCGAGAAGAAAGCAGACCGAGGCCATCAAGAAGAGAGTCGCCATCGGCGGATTCAGCCAAACATAGTCGACGTAGAACAGATTGATCGGGGCTAAAGCGAATAGAAGCGAGGCGATAAAAGCGTAGCGTTCGCTGAGGAGACGCTTACCTATCAAGTACACTGGCAAAACTGTCAAAGCATCCGAAATCACTATAGGTAAAGCCATCGACCAGAAAAACGGTAGAAAAGAGAACAATGTCAGAGCGTAGAGGAAGAGCGGAGGGTAAGCATGAAAGAAGTCTCTGTAAGGTAGATATCCCTCTTTGAAAGCCTGGACCGTGGGAACGTAAGCGTAGGCGTAATCCTTCCAAGCCTCTGAAATCGGTAGAGAAAAACCTGTCCTAACGCTTTCGATGCTGAGCATGAAGAATAGAAACTTGCCGATGATGCTGACAACCAAGAGGATCGAGAGGGATTTGGGTATTCCCAAAGAACTCTTCAAACTCTTCATTTGTAATCTTCACTGTAAAGGACTAGGTTGAAGGCACAAGCGCTAATTATCAACCTGTGCTTTGATAGGATAAAGGTTCTTGAATCGCTATTCTTTAGAGTAGACTACTGTACAATGTTGAAGATGAGGCTTGTTTGAGGGATGGAGCTTTTCAAAAGAAGATACGCGAAATGTCGGGAGACTATGGTTGAGAGAGAGTTGGATTGCGTGGTAGTTTTCCCAGGAACGAACATGTACTACTTGACCGGCTTCATAGAGGAGCCTCTTGAAAGGCTGTTGGTCGCTGTTCTGCCGCGGTCATCGGAGCCCGTATTCATAGTTCCCGAGTTGTATGAGAAGCAGGTGAAGACTTCTACTTGGATAGGTGAGGTTAGAGGTTGGAAGGATGATGAGGACCCTAGCAAAATTCTGAGTGAGGTTCTCCGCAGCCTTTCGCTATTGGACGGGAAGATCGCTCTGGATACTAAGATGTGGGCGAGGTTCTTCTTGATGTTTCTGAATGTCGCTCCGAAGGCCGTCTATTCTGACGCGAGCGAAGTGATCGACGGGCTGCGTGCCGTGAAGTCAAAGGAAGAGATCAAGATCATGGAGGAGTCAGCGTCAATAGCGGATAGAGTTATCAAGAAGATCATCGATGCCTGTGGAGTCGGCTCCAGTGAAAAGGAGATAGTGAACCTGATCGAGCTTGAGTTCCGGAAGCGTGGCGTAGAAAGCATGCCCTTTAGGCCGATCGTCGCTTCAGGCCCGAACGGAGCTTTTCCTCATCACAAGGCTGGAGATCGATGTTTCAAGCGTGGAGACTCTGTCGTACTTGACTTGGGAGCTGCTTACAAGGGGTACTGTTCTGATATCACGAGGACCATCTTCATCGAGAGAGTCGGCCCGAAAGAGAAGGCGGTCTACGAGGTTGTCCGTGAAGCTCAACAATTGGCTTTCGAGTCTATTGCAGAAGGTGTTGAAGCGCGAAGAGTCGATAGAGCTGCTAGGACCCGTATCGCTGACAAAGGATATGGAGAGAAGTTCATTCATCGGGCAGGGCACGGGATCGGCTTGGATGTTCATGAAGCGCCATACATCTGGGAGGGTAATGCGCAGATCTTGAAGACCGGGATGACTTTCAGCGTTGAACCAGGCATCTATCTCCCAGATAGATTCGGAGTGAGAATTGAGGACATAGTTGTTGTTGAAGGAAAGAAGGCGAGGCGCCTCAACAAGGTCTCAAGGGAATTGACCGTCATTTAGTTCTACAGTTCGAGAGGCTTGAGCCTTGGATGAGCAAGCGATCGTAAAATTCATTGGAAGAGTGGTAGAGGTCAAGGGTGAGGAGTCTAAGCTAGAGATAAAGCCTGAGTTCTGCCGCGGACTCCTCAGTTTAAACCAGTTTTCACATTTGATAGTTTTGTATTGGCTCCATCTACGTGACAATGAGGATGATCGGAAAACGCTGAGGGTGATCCCGATGAGGCATGAGGGTGCTCCTGAAATGGGGGTCTTTGGCACTAGGAGTCCAAGCCGCCCGAATCCGATAGGGCTCTGCGTCGTCGAACTTTTGAAGTTGGAAGACTGCAGCTTGATCGTGAAGGGGCTTGATGCAAACGTAGGGTCGCCCATATTAGATATTAAGCCGTATATATCGCGAGCGGACTCGATTCCTGAAGCTAAGGCTCCTGAGTGGACCTTGAAGGGTCCGGCAACCTAGAATAGGATCATGCCAATGCTGGTGACTTCAAGAAGTTCGAAGAGGCTGGTGGGCATAGCGACAAGTGTCCTGATGTCGCTGGGAAGGTTGCTAGATGGGTTTCTGAAATAATCTTGACGGGTGATATAGTCGGCTGATCTTGTCT
>Ga0209725_1000303_pt1 | contig 30255 bp, 23 predicted proteins | sample I18A1metaG_FD_184145 | JGI IMG/M metagenome (GOLD analysis project Ga0209725, IMG submission 184145) | Lake sediment bacterial and archeal communities from Gulf of Boni, Indonesia to study Microbial Dark Matter (Phase II) - ​I18A1 metaG... | ecosystem: Environmental > Aquatic > Freshwater > Lake...
CTCATAAACCGCATCTTTGCAGCTTGGTTACAGATCTGCTCAAGACCGATCGGGAGAAAATCCATATACATGATCTCGGCTACAGGTCTGAGACCCATCAAGCTTGCGCCGATTGCTGCTCCAACGATAGCAGCTTCAGATATCGGCGTGTCTCTAACCCTCTCCGGGCCGAATTCCTTCAGAAAACCGTCAGTAACCTTGAATGCTCCCCCGTAAGCCGCTATATCTTCGCCCATCAGGACAACATTCGGATCCTTAATCATCTCTTCCCTCAATGCTTCTCGGATCGCTTCTGCATATGTTATTTCTCGCATGTTCCTCAGCCTCAAGCATAAACCAGTTTCTCTAACTCCTGAAAAGGAAGGACTGAACTCTCCTGAGCAAACTTTACTGCGTCCTCAATCTCAGAAAGAATCTCACTCTTAAGTTTCTCCACTTCCTTTTCGGAAACAATTCCCGAATTTGTCAACTTCTTTTCGAAATTGACAATCGGATCCTTTTTCAGCCATTCCTCAACCTCTTCCTTAGGTCTATAAGGAGCTTTATCGTAAACTCCATGACCCTTCTGCCTGTAAGTTCTGCATTCCATTAGCGTCGGCCCCCCTCCCGAACGTGCAATTTCAATAGCTTCCTTTGTAGCCTTGTGAACTGCAACAGGGTCATTTCCGTCAGCTGAAATTCCATGAATACCGTAAGCAGTTGCCCTTATGGCTATGCTGTTCGTTGCTACAGCATTTTCAACTTTCATTCCAATGGCGTACCTGTTGTTTTCACAAACGAATATGACCGGCAACTTCCATATCGCCGCGAGATTTATCCCTTCATGGAAGGCTCCGGTGTTAGCAGCACCATCACCAAAGAATACTGCTACGACACGATCGCTCTTCTTGTACTTGAGTGCAAGTCCTACTCCTGAGGCTATGGGGATTCCGCTACCGACGATTGCGGAAGCGAAAAGACTATTCTTCTCTGGGCATATGCCAACATGCATTGACCCGCCGAGGCCTTTGCATGTTCCCGTGGACTTTCCGAAGAGTTCCGCCATAATCAGTTTTGCAGGTATCTCCTTGGCTAAAGCATGCCCGTGACCTCTATGGCCACTTATTATGAAGTCATTAGGATCTAGGGCGGACATGACGCCGACGGCAACCGCTTCCTCCCCGAAATACAAATGAGCCGGTCCAGTGATCAACCCACGCATCAAATAGAGTTCTTCAACCTTTTCTTCAAAGAGTCTTATCTCAATCATCTTCCCTAGCATCCAAACAAGCTTCTCCTTTTTGAATCCAAGCCTCGCATAATGCTGAGGTGATATGCTCTGTATCTCCGCCAAAACGGACATCTTGGAAACTACCATCCTTACGCCTGAATGCTGTAATATATGAGACTGATATAGTTTTTTGTAAACGTTCCGCAATCTTGTCGAGTTTTATTTCGGACCTTCGGTTTTATCTCCGCGAGATAACTCGGCTGGTAACCTAGTATTCGCGTCTACTGTGCATTTGAAGGCTACCACAACAAACGCTTGGATGCCAATCAATCAGATGTTCTACTATTTTCAACCAGCAAGAAAGTTTCGAGGAAGCTTCCGCGTGAAATCATCAACTAAGAAGAGACAGTTCGGCTAAGTCGCTCTTAAGATGTTCATAGACACGTCGATACAATCGATAGTACCTCAAATAGGTCGAATGGGCTTCTCTTCTAGGTCGTGTGCTGTCTGTTATCAGAACCCATTCCTTAACAGAGTTGAAACTCTTCAAGTGCCCTGTTCCTACGCCAGCTAGGAATGAGTCGCCCATAGTCGCTCCTCCACCCTTTGCACAGTATGCAATAGGTATTCCTAGAACGTCAGCGAATATCTGTCTCCACAGCTTGCTCTTGGCTCCTCCGTTAACTGAGACTATTTCTCTTACGTTCACTCCAGCTTCCTTTGCGATTTCTATCATGTGCAAGAAACCGTACGCTATCCCTTCGAGAATGGCCCTATACATGTGCAACCTTGTGTGGTAAGCAGTGATCCCTAGAAAAAGTCCTCTCGCATATGGATCCCAAATCGGTGTTCTCTCGCCCATGAAATAGGGAAGAACGATCATGCCTTCCGCTCCGGGCGGTATCTCCTGAACTTTTCGGTCCAACAGAGCGTACGGGCTAGTATGTGCATTAATCGCTGTCTCAGCTTCGAGAGGAGCTAATTCGTCTCTGAACCAGCGTAGTATCCCACCCGCGAACATACTGCCCAGCGTCAGATAGTCACCTGTCACGTGTACAGTGTTTATCAATCTAGGATCGGGTTTGATTGTTCTCCCAACAGGTATGAGAATATTGCCTGCGGTTCCAAGCATCTGACATGCCTCGCCTGCAGATATTACTCCCGAGCCAAGAGTTGAGCAGGCGAAGTCTCCTCCACCAGCGACGACTGGTGTTCCTTTTTTCAATGAAGTTTGCTTCGCTCCTTCTTCAGTTACTTCACCGATAATCTTATGGGAGGAATACAATGAGGGTAGAACTTCAATCGATATGCCTGTTGTTTCACATACTTCTTCTGACCACTTCTTCCGAAATAGATCGAAATTTGGTGCACACATGCCGCCATGCGAAAAGTCTGTTACAGCTTCGCGGGTCATCCTGTATATGATGTAGCTGTGACCTTGGAGTATCTTCCAAGTCTTCTTGAATAGTTTGGGTTCGTTGTTCTTGAACCACAGCCATTTCGGCCCAGCGAAATAAGTGTCAATCGTATTGCCGCTAATTTGACGAACCTTGTCAGCACCGATATTTTCTTTTATCCATTCACATTCTCTCGTGGCCCTTCTGTCTATCCATAGTATTGCAGGTCTAACCGGCTTTCCACCCTTATCTATCGGCACACAGTCTGGGGCTAAACCGCTGACGCTAATCCCTACTATCTCTGAGCCGTCGACTTTGGCTTGACGTATCGCTCCTCTTATCGTCATCTTGGCAGCATTCCACCATAATTCGGGATCTGCTTCAGCCCAGGTCGGTCTTGGGTAGGAAATGGAGTACTCTGACTCGCTGCTCCCAAGAATATTTCCTTTTATATCGTAGATCGCAGATTTCGTGGAGGATGTCCCAACGTCGCAGCCTAACAAATACGGGGCTGTAGTAGGTCGATTTTCAAATCGGTTGGGGCTCAAACCCATCACACTAATGCACAGCCATGAATGAGGTCTTCAGAGATAGTTGGATATTAATAGTACTAAAGGTGCCCAACAAGGAGCAGTCATCTTGTTTTCTTCCAATCCAGACTTGTACAAGATCAATGATCTATGAGAACCAGCGTGTTCCGAGATTGACCGATCTTCAGCGCGCGGATTATTGCGGGGTTACGACGACTTTCGTTGCTTCTTTGCCGTCAATCTCGTAGTTTGTAGATAGAGCCCTAAATGCCTCTTCGAGTCTTTCCAGCGGCAATTTGTGTGAAATCAACTTCTCAATAGGATACTTGCCTGTTTCAAGTATTCTGAGAGCCTTTACACAGTGATCTGGTAGGCTGGACCAAGCTCCTACTATGATCGCGCATTTTGCGCAGATATGGGTGCAAGGATTGATTTCCACTGTACCCGTATTGGCAAAGTTACCAGCTTCACAATATCGACCGAAGAACCTTAGATAGTCTATTCCCTCAGGCACTGCTTCTGGCACCCCTGCACACTCAAAGACTACGTCCGCTCCGAAACCGCCGGGAGTCTCCTTCCTCACAATCTCAACTCTCTTTCGAGAATCTTTCACATCATAGATGTTGATCGTTCTATCAGCGCCAAGCTCCTCAGCAAGTTTCAAACGTTCCTTTGGTCCTCCGACAACTATGGTCTTCGTAGCGCCGGCTTCCATGGCACAGATTAGTGTCATAAGCCCAATGGGTCCGGAACCTTGGATCACGACAGTCTCCCCAGGATTTACCCTGACTCTCTCAACGGCATTTACCGCTATGCTCAGAGGCTCAGTGAAGATTGCAACCTCGGCGGGTAGATCTGTTTTCAAGAAGACTGTGTTTGGAATGAAAACATATAGATAGTCAGAGTATCCGCCTGTGAAGTATGGTTTTCCGTCTTGTATATGCCCGTACGCTTTCGCATTTAGACATTTGACGGGCTCTCTGGCAATCGTGCAATAGTAGCATTTTCCGCAGGTCACTAGTGGAACAAGAATTATTCTGTCACCTATCTTCACCGGATTGCCTAGTATGTCGGTGTTTACGCCTTCTCCGATAGAAACAGCCCTTCCAACGACTTCGTGCCCAAATAAGACCGGAAATGGAAAACGCAGAATCGGTTCGTCTCCAAGCCAGTAGTGAACATCAGTTCCGCAGATTCCGCACATCTCAACCTTCAGCAACAAAGTCCCAGGCCCGGGTTCCGGAACAGGATACTCTTTGACTGTAAATTTGCCCTTTGGCTTGTCCAATACTACTACTCTTCCGTTTCTCTTCAAAATAGGCACCAGTCAAGTGTAGCGCTGAATCGTTCTTAAGGTTTATGGGAAGTAGAGGTTCTCGCCCTGTCATTATATACTGTCTCGCTGTGTGGCCTACTCGAACACCAACGCGCTATGGCAGTTACACACATAAAGCTTCTAAAGTGGTATTGATGTTACTGCCGAGCGTCGCGATCGAAGATAAGGACGCTCGAGACGAGATGAACATCGAAGGCATTGCAAATATCAACATGTCGACAAAGCGAACAATTCACAAGACTTCGATATGCCGGGAATACAAAGCGATATGAAAACTTACTTATACCGCAACACATCATATTGATGCCCGGTTGATTTGTTTGAAAGACTGGCATATTAAATGTCTGAAGAGAATCATGTTCGATATGCATCTGTGCGGTTGGCATCCAAAGATTCTATCAAAATTTGATGCGAAACAAATGGTAGATAATGTTGAACGCGCGGGTGCAGAAGCTCTGGTAGTTTGGGCAAAAGATCACTGGGGGTTGTCTTTTTACCCAACTAAAGTTGGGATTGTTCATCCGAGGTTGGGTCAGATAGATGTCGTAGGTCAACTGCTCGAGCAGTGTAAAGAGAGAGGAATAAGTTTTGTAGCCTACTACAGCGTCGGTACAGACGCCGCTATCTGCTCAAGGAACCCGAATTGGGTCATAAAAGATGTGAATGGAGAGCCCGCTTATAAGCCGGAGAGTAGAATCTCTTGGGATTTCTACCATCAAATGCCCTGCATAAACTCCCCCTATAGGGATTATGCTCTTGAGCAGATTCGAGAGATTACGGCTAACTATGAGATAGATGGTTTTTGGCTCGACATGACCTTCTACGGGTTCAAGTCGGTTTACTGCTATTGCGAACACTGCGAGAGGCTCTATCACGAGATGACTGGAGACCAAATTCCCCGTGTCTTGAACTTCGGTTCGCCAGAATTTCAGAAATGGTATAGATGGCGCAGAGACGTTTGGATGAGATTTCTGAAGGAAGCTCGTGAAGACATAAAAGGAACTAGGCCTGACGTTGCAGTCACACATAACTTCTGGTCGAATGCCAACACTATTTGGAGATGGGGCTTACCGTTTGAATCTAACGTTATTGATGACTATCTTTCCGTTGAGGCACATTTTCCGGGACACCTAAACGTAAGCATAGCTCCGCGTCTTCTCCGAGCAACAGGCAAGCCGTTTGAGGTACTAGTGACTAGGTATACACACATGTGGGATTGGGGCATAAAACCTCTTGAACAGTTGATAGCAGAATCCATAATATCTGTAGCAAATGGGGGCGCAATTTGCATAAATGATCATCCAACAGCTGAAGGGCGTATCTATCCAATAGTGTACGACAGAATAAAGGAAGTCTTCAATAGAATCGATAGCTTGAAAGACTATCTTAGCGATGTCACCCCCCTGAGATATTCGGCTATACTCTATTCGGAGGTCACAAAAGATCTATATGGCGCTGAAAAGTTGCAGGAATATTCAGGTTGTTTCAACGGCGTTTTTAAGGCTATGCTAGAGGCTCACGTTCCACTGGACATACTCGAAGCAGATACACTGACGCCGGAACGATTGAAAGATTACAAGGTCATTGTACTGCCTAATTACGCTTGTATGAGCGACAATGTGGCTAGAACCGTTGACAGGTTTGTTTCAGAAGGCGGAGGCCTAATAGCTACTTTCGACTCCTCGCTATACACGGAGGAAAGACAGTTCCGCGGAAGTTTCGGCTTGAGATCAATTCCAGCGGAGTACCTGGATAAGCTTCCATACAACTATACGTTTGTACAATTTCAAGATAAAGATGATTTCACAGACGAGGTGGAGATAGATATCCCAATCTCGCTCAAAGAAAGATCTGTCAAGATAATGCCTACCGCTAGAAGTTCTGGTTATGTTGTCTATCCAGCTACTACGGGGGAGGATGTTCAGCATCTTATCACTCATCCACCCATACCTCCTCCCGGAAAGATATCAAAGTTTCCAGCGATTGCATACAAAGAAGATACTGGAAGAAGCGTATATTTCGCTAGCAAGGTTGGGTCAAGTTATGCGCTGCACAGCACGAGGGCTTGCGCGCGACTGCTAAGGAACACACTCTTCTGGGCCGGAGGAACTCCGGATGTAAAGGTCGTTGGACCAAGCTCAGTCGAAGCAATTTTCAATAGGCAAAAGAGAACAGGGAGAGTTGTTATCCATTTAGTCAACTTTCCATCTCAGATTGATCGTCTAGTGGCAACTACGGGTGAGCAGTTCACATCGCAAGAGAATTTCCATGTTGTGAACGAGATCGTTCCTATCTATGACCTAGAGATTGTTGTTGACAAGACATTCTTCGATAAGCAGCGTTATTCAACTTTGCGAACTCTTGATGGGAAGCCTCTCAAGACTTCAGAAGATAGCGCTTCGATTCGAGCAGAGTTGCCTAAACTGAGCTTGCATGAAACCATAATCATAGAGTAGGAGCGATGGAATCACTTGGAGTCCTATCCTTTTATTGCGCCGAACGTCAACCCCCTCACTATGTACTTCTGTATGAAAAGAGAGAGCATGAGTATTGGTACAGAGGCTATCACTCCCCCGGCCATAAGTGGACCCCACTCCATCTGTTGTTCTGTAATCAGATAGCTAAATGCTACAGTCACGGTTACAGCTTTTCTAGTTGTCAGTATCCACGAGAGGAGAAACTCGTTCCAGCTAAATATGAAGCAGAGGATAGCCACTGCCGCCAAGCCTGTCTTCGATAGAGGTAAAGCGACTCGCAGAAACGCTTCCCACCATGAGCATCCATCCACTAGCGCCGACTCTTCCATGTCTACCGGCAGTTCTTCAAATACACCTTTCATCATCCAGATTGCGAACGGTAAGCTGAATGTTGTATATGCGATGACCAGAGTTGGGATCGAATCAAATAAGTTCAACGCCCTGAACATTATGAAAAGCGGGATAGACGCCAAGATAGGGGGGGCCATTCTAAGACTCAGTATGAAGAAAGCCAGATCGTCTGACCGTTTTGATTTGTACCTTGCAAAGGCGTATCCAGCCATAGCCCCCAAGCTAACCGCTATAAAGGTCGATATGCAAGAAGCAATGACACTGTTTGCCAAGAATGGTGTGAAGCTATATGTGTGCGTAAATGACATGTATTCTCCAGCTTCCAGTCCCAACTGAGCTAAACCGAAAAACACCAGATAGTTATTAAGAGTAGGTTCGAAAAGTGGGTTCAGCGAGAAGATGTCTCTATTAAGCTTGAAAGAAGTTATGAACATCCAATAGATTGGAGAAACAAATCCGACTATTAGTAGTGCCAATAGGATATTTGCAGCGATTGATCTAACTTTCATTTCTCTACGATCTCCCCTTCCTCAAGAGTCTGATAAACAATATAGACAGAAAAATTATGAATTGCAGAATTATGAGCGAGAAAGCCGCACCATACCCTCCGGCTTGTTGTTGCCAAGTGGTCGTCCATATTGCCAAGCTTACTGTTTTTGTAAACTCTCCGGGCCCGCCCCTGGTCAACATATAGATCATGTCGAATGTATTGAATGCGAAGATAGTTCGAAGGAGGAACACAAACAATATGGCTTGCGTAAGAAGCGGCAGAGTTACATATCTGAACGTCTGCCAAATCGATGCTCCATCTATTTCTGCCGCCTCAAAAGGGTCTTTCGGTAAAGCTTCAAGACCGGCCATCAAAACAAGCGTTACAAAAGGCGTTTGTTGCCAAATATCAGTCAGCGTGATTGCAATAAGCGCAGGAATAGGCTGACCTAACCACGACACAGAATAACCTAGTATTGGCCCCAAAATTTGATTGGCCGGTCCCAAGGCGGGGTTAAAGATTATTCTGAAAACCATTCCGGCGACAACTGGGCTAATCATGACGGGGTAGAGAACAAGAACTCTGGAGATCCCCTTGCCTCTGAACTCTCGAGATAGGAGGATGGCGGCTCCTAGTCCTAGTATGAACTCTACACTTACGACTAACGCAACCCATCCAAGTGTGAATGATAGTCGGTCCCAGAATCCGTACCTGTTATTGACTAGCAACCCGAATAAGTTGTCGAGACCTACAAATGTGGATCCTGCTATAGGTTTGAGAGGATTATATTTTTCAAAAGTCAGCCAAAGACAAATAGCCATGGGAAATATCGAGACTGCAAGTAACATTATGATAGACGGAGCAATCAGCAGAAACGATTCCTTTTTCATAAGCCTCTCTCAATTCTTACAAAAAAAGAGGGGGGATTCTCCTCTTCATCTACCCTTTGTATACGCCTTCTTCTATGAAAATCGCTTTGACATCTTTTGCGCATTTGTCCAGCGCTGCTTTTGGAGAGATTCTCTTGGCGTAAGCATCAGTCAGAATTACCCCTAATGTCTCAAGGACCTTGGTCTCAAACGCCAAGCCAGTTTGCGGAAATTTCTCGCCAAATTCATTGACAGCGGCGTAGAGCATCGGCCATGATGGGTGCCTCGGTAGGAGCTCCGGGTCTGTTTGGACGGTACCTCTTGTCGGCGTCCCTGCTTTGCTTTGTATTGCTTTCTCTTGTTCCGGCGATGTAGCCCAAGCCATGTACCGGAATGCATCTTCCTTGTTCTTGCAGTCAGTGCAAAGGTACATTGACCAACCGCCGACGCCCTGCCATCCTCTTGATCCTTTTTCCCACCCGATGGGCACATACGCTGCGGTGACTGTTTCAGGAGGGCCTGGCAAAATTTTCGAAGTGTTTGGATCCATCATCATTTCTTCGATATATGGCCAATTGAAGTTCATAGCAGTTTTCCCTTGGACGAAGTTGGCAGCGGCATCGAAACAGTGTCTGTTTTCACCTCCAGGAGGAGCGTACTTCAGCATGTCCACAAACCACTCCAAGCATCTCACTGCCACATCACTGTTCATCCAGCCCTCGGTCTCAAAGGTCTTGGGATCCCAGGGGTAACCCCCGTTTGTCCACCAAACATCACCGAATGTTATGAATGCTTGTTCTTTCATTGTATAACAGAACTCCGCTCCCCACAACTCTTCGTCTGGCCTAGTGAAGAACTCTGCTATGTCTTCATACTCCGGTTTCCATTTCTTGGGAGGATTCGGTAGGTCGTATCCGTATTTCTTCTTAAATGCCTCTTTCTCCTTCGGATCCTCCAAGAGATCTCTACGGGTGAATAGCATTTTGGTGTCTCCTCTCCATGGCAGACCGAACCTCTTTCCCAAGATCCCCTCCAAAGAGTTATAGTATCGATATCCTTTGGCGAAATCCTCCCATTTGTAGTTCTCCCATGCAAGGCCCGTTGGAGCCATCAACTCATTGAATCTAGTAGCCTCCAAATATTCTTCCAAGGGAACAATGTACCCAGCTTCTGCAAACTCAACACCCCAACCAGTGTGCACTAGCAAAACATCATAGCTACCAGAGTGAGTAGAAAGTTCCAATGCTACCTTTGTGTACATCTGCTCATAAGGTACGCCGTTCATTACAACCTCAACATTTGGAAAGAACTTCGAAAAGTTCTTGGCCAACTCGCCAGTCACTTCGGTTTGAGGGCAGGCATGAGAAACCAAGTTAATCACTACTTTCTTAGGTGTTGGCGTGGGTGTGGGCGTAGGCGTTGGCGTGGGCGTAGGTGTAGGAGTCGGGGTTGGAGTGGTTGGAGGTGGCTTCGTGGCCTCATAGATCCCGTATCCTGCTGCTGCAACAACCGCGACGACGACGATACCACCGACGTACTTCACGTAGCCACGTCTAGAAACTTTTTCTTCAGTCAAGATATATCACCGAATTTTTCATAATACCTGCTGTAGAACCAATGTGGTATTTATTGCTTTGGTTGTAGTAACGCTTTAATGATGTTAGGCGGTAACCTGCCTAGCAGGTGTAGGGATTGGTCGAATTTGGAATACAGCTGTGGCAGGAGGATTTCGATTTTAATTCTTTGAAGGAGGCGTGTCTCAAGATCGAAGAAACAGACTTTAGGTCTATTTGGCTTTACGACCACTTCTACCCTATGATGAGCAACGGGAGTTATTCTATTCTCGAAGCTTACGTTACTCTATCAGCGCTGGCGGCATTGACCAAGCGAGTAAGGCTCGGGGTTCTAGTCACATGTAACTCATATAGACATCCATCACTGTTGGCGAAGATGGCTGCTTCGATTGACGTAATAAGTGGTGGTCGATTGGAGTTCGGCATTGGCGCCGGATGGTTTCAAGATGAGTACGTTGCCTATGGAATCCCCTTTTTAAAGCCATCAATCCGAATCGGACAATTGCGAGAGGGTGTCCAAATAGTCAGGAAAATGTGGACCGAGGATAGAGCAGATTTTCAGGGCAAGTATTATCAAATCAGACAAGCCGTCTGTGAACCAAAACCCACTCAGAAACCTCATCCTCCAATATGGATAGGGGGTAATGGAGAAAAACTTACGCTAAAGGTGGCAGCTCAATATGCCAATTACAGCAATTTCGTTAGCGTTTCTCCAGAGGACTGTGCGCATAAGCTGAAAGTTTTGAAGAATCATTGCAGAGTTGTAGGAAGAGACTTTGATGACATCAAGAAATCATGGCACGGCCTTGTTTGTCTTGGTAACGATAAGGAAGAACTCAGGAGCCTCGCGCAAGAAATGAAGGCGAAGAGTACAAGTCAGGATGTCAAGGCTATGAGTTTTCAGAAATACCTGGAAAAGATCATCTTAGGTACGGCCGATAAGTGCATCGAGAGGATCGATGAATACATTAACGCTGGCATTACCTACTTTATACTGGCTTTCCCGGGCGGCGAGACCTCTATCACTAGCGCGTATGAGTTTTGCAGCAAGGTTATCAAGAGTATCGCGTGAGTCCTCGGAAACCTTAAACTTAAGGAAACAAGATGCATTCTTCTTTCAATAGATCCGAATGTCCGTCACAGTCATAGGAAGAGCCAATCTGCAAAAGACAGCTTCGATCTTAAGTGGCATTTTCAAGACCTTTTCAGGCTTTTTTCGATGGTGCGGTAGGCTTCGTGGGTAATGGCGACATCGTTTTCTACGCAAAAAGGGTCGAAAACTTTCGGGAAACTGTCAGGTTTGTCATAAACTAGAGCCTTCATACGTCCGACCTTCAACTTAGTCCCAAAGATAAGTGCATTGCTCTGATCAAATTGGCTAGTTTTCAAAGGATTAGGTTGCTTTGTAGTGTTCACGTCCATTGGCGTCGAAGACTCTGTAGCCGATATTGAGGCGGTGAGCCATCTCCACTAGGTGTGGGGTGAAGTCTCCATAGGTGAATCCTAAATGGTTGCATGGCCAAACGTCGATCAAGACTTCGTCTTTGATAGGTATCTTTCCCTTGATTATCGGCCAAGAGTAAGTGTACTTCTTATGCTCATCTAGGGAGACATCGACGGTTTCTATCACAGTAGCGACCAATTGATATCGAAGATTCTCTCTCGCAAGCCTCGCCACTGTCATAATCTCTCCGCCGTCCGTTCTACCTCTAACGGAGCTGCCTCCAGCCGCGTAATACATCTCCTGCCCCATATACTCGACTCGATCCAGTTTCGCCTCAGAGTTTTCACTTGGTCTCCCGAAGAAGTATGGTGGATGTTGTCCGCAGTTAGAGATTATGAGCTCCCCGTTCTCGACATCCCTAAAGTCGCCGAATCCAGCTGGTTGACCTGAGAGCAAGTATAGCCAAAGTTGAGTTAAAGCGGAGTCCATATCGTTCTCGCATGCGACAGGGTAGATAGGCTTGGGCTTCCCATCCGGCCCTATATCATTGCTCAAGTAGGAAGTTGCTATGCACGCGGTGCAGTCCCTAGCGCTCAACTCATCTTGACATTTTATTCCACCGAAGGTTATTCTATACTCTTTAAATAGATCAAGGGCTGCGTAATAGAAGGAAATTTGATAGAGCAACTTGTTGATCGATTTCAACTTGTCTCTAGAGAAGTCGAATTTGCCGTGCTTCTCTTCATATAGGAATTTAAGCGCATCTTTCACCCTAGGGTCCAGTATCTCATAGTCGCTCTCACCGGGCTTCCCAGACCATCTCATCATGTTGAGGGCTCTCAACTTCATTTCAGACTGGTCTAACGCCTCATAGCTTATGCCGAAAAGTTTCTGCCACTGATCGATGTCCGCGGTGGTCGTGGGCATTCGAAGGCTCATTCCACCGAGGGCTAGAAACTTCTGGCCTTTCAACCCCTCGATAGCCTCGCGAACCTTCTCAGCTACATCAGCTCTACGCTTATAGAACCTCAAAATTTCCATAAGCCAACCTAGAACCTTCGGGTCTTCATCGATCTTCCCGTAGCAAGGTTGGAACGGTATGCCTATCCGCTTAAGCCCTCCACCAGCAGCCATCCCTGCAACAAGCCCGGGAACGGCCGGATCCTTATAGGAGAACATGACGACCCTCGCTATATCATCGGTCTTCTTCTGATACAATTTCACAGCATCAATAGAGTCGAAGGGGAAGGTCCATGAGCCTTGATTGACTATGAGAGCGTCAGGTCTACTCTCAACAATCTTCTTGACATGCGCTTTTACAAGACCGCTATTCCAAGCGATCTGATCTTCCTTCGGAAACCCATCCCCACCTCGAACCACCTCGACTCCCTCCTTTCGCAAAGCCTCGATAAGCGATCTCTCATGGTCAAGCATTAGATCCAAGTTATCGCTTCTAACCCATGAACGAGGATCGTTCGGTGAAAAGACACCTACTCTAATCTTATCCTTCAATTTTCTAACCTCGCAAAGATCTATTTCTTCAAGATCTTCATTGCCTTGATGCATAGGTTAATCGAAGATTGATCGTTTAAGCTTACGCTTCTCCGCGACCAAGTGCCAATGTAGTCCAAGACCACTAGAACTTTGAAGCCGCAATTCCTTAATGGTAGCTTGATGAAGAGTAGGACGAGGTGGAAATATCTTTGACAACCTTGGTCACGGGAGGAGCAGGTTTCATTGGGTCTCATCTCGTAAAGAGACTTGTGGATGAAGGAGAGAGGACCGTCATTCTGGATATTGAGGCTAACCCGAGCCGGATAATGGGCATCATGCCGAAGATCAAGTTTATCCAAGGTGATGTATCAAGTTTCAATGATATTCTGAACGTAGTCAAAGAACAGCAAATAGACACAATATTCCATTTGGCCGCGCTACTAACGACCGACGCTGACGCGGATCCGGCCAGAGCTTTAAGAGTCAACGTGGATGGCACGATAAATGTTCTCGAAGCTGCAAGGATCTTAGATGTTGAAAAGGTCGTTTTTCCGAGTACGAGGGCCATCTTCGGCAAAGGTGACTTGAAGCCCATGGTAGAGGACTCGCCAAGAAAGCCAGTTTCGACCTACGGTGCGACGAAGCTCCTATGCGAATGGTATGGAGAGAAGTTCCATGAAAAGTATGGTCTGGACTTCCGGGCTGTAAGGTTAGTGATGGTATACGGCCCAGGAAGAATCACCGGAGGAAGTTCCTTCGGGAGCCAGCTGATAGAAAATCCAGCATTCAACAGGACAGCGCGTGTGCCTTTTTCGGACAAAGAAAAGACTGACTGGCTCTACGTGAAAGACGCGGTTAAAGCTCTTCTGATGATTAACAAAATTAACAATCTCAAGAGAAGAATCTATAACATCAACGGAGAAACTCAGACGCTGGGACGAGTCGCTGAAATAGTGAAGACCGCTATTCCAAGCGCGGACATCAAATTTGATCCAGGCCCGACTCGGTTGAGTTCGCTTTATCCTCTGATAGATGACCGGGCTGCTCGGATTCAGCTAGGATGGACTCCTTCCTACACGATCGAGCAAGGAGTCAAAGATCACTTGGCCGAAATAATCGGCAAAAGACCAAACTTGAAAACTCTGAAAGATCCGTTGCTCCCTTGTGAATAGCCCAGGGCAATGTCCTCAGAAATAGTCTTTCCTCTGAGATGTTGCCATCGTGCAGTTCAATTCTATTTCTTTCACCAACAGGCGTTCGACTTAAATCAGATTCCTTGGGCTAGAAATCTTCATTAATGCATAAGGATCTACGTCATTGCAAGCTCTATTTGCACTGGCTTTCGAGAGAGAAATAATATGGACCAGAAATATGTCGCTACGATCGATCAAGGGACAACCGGAACACGGTTCATCATCTTCAGACGAAACGGGTCGATTGCGGGTTCCAGTTATGTGGAACATAGTCAAATCTATCCGAAACCGGGATGGGTTGAGCACGATCCAATTGAAATATGGCGAAATATTCAGAGGGTTATAAAACGGACGCTGGCGGCTACTAGCATATGTGCTGAGAAGATCATTTCGATTGGGGTTACAAATCAGCGGGAGACCACTGTGATCTGGGATCGCTTCACGGGGAAACATCTCTGCAACGCCATAGTCTGGCAGTGTACTAGGACCCGAGCGATGTGTCAACGTTTGATCGATGAAGGATGGGCCAAGACCATCAAGAAAAAGACCGGTCTCGTCGTCTCCACCTACTTCTCCGGGCCGAAGATAAGGTGGATCATGGACAATGTGCCTAGCGCTAAAGATAAATCAGAGAACGGCCGCGCCCTCTTTGGAACCATGGACACTTGGATTATTTGGAATCTGACTGGCGGTCCAGAAGGAGGGTCTCATGTCACTGATTGTACTAACGCGTCAAGAACAATGCTAATGAATCTTCGAACCTTGGACTGGGATGAAGAGTTACTCCGGGTCTTAAGAATCCCTCGCCAGATTCTACCTGAGATAAGGCCATCCTCAGATAGGGAAGCATATGGAACTACAACGCGAGGAGGTGTATTCGGAAGGGCGATCTCCATCTCGGGAGACCTAGGAGATCAGCAGGCTGCCCTGTTTGGACAAGTCTGTTATACGCCAGGAGAGGCTAAGAACACTTACGGCACAGGCAACTTTTGCCTTATGAATACTGGAGAGAAGCCGGTCTACTCTAAGCATGGGCTGCTCACAACCTGCGCCTACAGCCTTGAAAAGGGAAGAGCATCATACGGTCTAGAAGGTTCCGTCGCTGTGGCTGGAGCCGCTGTTCAGTGGCTGAGAGACAATCTGGGTCTCATCAAGGCAGCTGCGGAAACGGAAGGAATCGCGCATTCTATACCGGATTCAGGCGGGATATATTTCGTACCGGCATTCAGCGGACTCTTCGCACCCTACTGGAATATGCGCGCTAGAGGTTGCATCATCGGACTGACGAGGTTCACCAGCCGGGCACATTTGGTTAGAGCGACTCTGGAGGCGATTTGTTACCAAACGAGAGATGTTATAGAAACCATGACAGCCGACTCAAAAGTAGACCTGTCAGCTCTGAAAGTGGATGGCGGGGCCTCAGCTAACAACTTCTTGATGCAACTCCAAGCGGATATCCTCGGGATCAAGATCATTAGGCCCGTGGTGATGGAGACCACTGCTCTCGGTGCAGCCTATGCAGCTGGTCTAGCGGTTGGAATGTGGAAAAGCCTCAAAGAGCTAAAACAGAACTGGAAGATAGATAGGATATTCGAGCCGAAACTAGACGACGCGAGGAGGATAACAGAATACGAGGGCTGGAAAAGAGCCGTAGAAAGATCCCTCAACTGGGTCGAAAAGTAGGCCTGCTCTTGAGAGATCTTCTCAAGGCTGGAGCCGTTCTATGATAGGTTATCCTCCTGGAATCGATGGAGTACTCTAAACTTCGGCAGTGATTATGATTAGCTGCATGAGGAAAATGAACAGTATGCCTGTGCACAATAGACGGGTAAGTGTGTGGTACTGCCATGTCGTCGCTTCCTAGAAGGTGACTATCCTCCTTTCAATAGAATCGCGTAGAATAAGGCCGCAACTGTAAAGTCATATTCTAGGCTAATCGAGGTCAAACCCTATGACTCTCAAAATCTTCAGGAAAGCCTTCGATAATACCGAGCCTATGAAGATTCGAATATGGAATCCCACAGCAGTTTTACTGCCGAAGACTGATCGTTGGATAACATATCCTTTCTGAGGAGTTCCCAGTCGATTTTGTCAGAAAGTTTCGCAAATTTTTTCAGGTTAGCTATGGACTGCGTACACACATTAGTTGGGTCGTCTCTGTATGGGTAAACGTCTAAAGAAAGCCATCCGTTGTAGGCTATTCTTTTAAGATATAAAAAGAACTCGATATAATCCCAAAAGTTTTGCGATCCTACAATAAGGTCATCGTCCCATTCTCTAAAGTTGTCGTTAGTGTGGATATGGAATAGCTTGTTCCATCTTCTGGCGAGGATGAGGGACTCCGTTGGGTTCTCATAGGAGACAAAGGCGTGCCCAACATCGATTGTTACGCCTACATTTCTTAAACCTACCTCATTAGCTACGAGCAAAGTTTTGCCTATTGTAGCAAGCAAGTTGTGCGTTCTAGGCTCCTTTAGCTTATACTCCAAGGACAATTTGACTTCTGGAAGATGTTGCGCGCATTCTCTAATAGCTTCTATGAGTAGACTCCATGCTTTGTTATAGTCTATTTGGAAGAGATAGTCGTAACCGTCTTGACCTAACCAGAGATTAACCAGATTGGCCCCCATCTCTCTAGATATCTCCATGCATTCTTTGGTAAGTTCTACAGCTTCTTTCCTCAACTTTCCATCATTAGAGATGAAAGCGCCAAACCTCCATTTGGGATCCGAGAACAAATTTACAATCAGTGAGGAAACGTCAAGGCTATAGGTCTCAAGCAAACTCTTCAATACATCTACATTGTCTTTTGTAAACTCAGTCGGGTACATTATTTCTAGGCCGTTAAGTCCTTGAACTTTTCTAGCGCGATTGAATTTCTCTTTCAAATCCGTCGGACTCGAATATGTACTGAACCTGTCAGAGAGCTGCCCAAAGGTCCATAAGCCAGCAGAATATTTCATCATTATGGCGCCAACGAGTGCCTAGTAAACTATTGCTTCCTAATAAATCTACGTCTAATGAAAGTTCTTGGATATCTCCAGAACAGAAGGTCGATGAAACAGAGTTCTGTTGGCATTCGTCTAAGTACGTAATGTTGCGCAGACTGTAACGTCTTGAACTAGCGGAGTTGCTACATCAAGTGATATACATCCTGTATCATCCGATCGTTTGAACTAATATCGAGCATTCAAGCAAATACTCGCGTAGCACCTCATGGTTCAATGACTACTTCCAAACAATTCTCCTTCCTTCTCTTCGCTATTACATTCCTATGAATCGACTCTGTCAGAACTCTACGAGCAGGATTCCTCAACTTCTTGTGGACAGTACTACGATAACTGGGCATACGTATCCGCCACAGGAATAATTACATCAGTTCTTATAATCGTGTTGTACACTTTCTCACGTTGATGTGTAGCTATAGTTTCTCTCGTTGGTGAGATGAATTCATAATGCTTGTTAGCAGACTTACCATAGGCCTATGGCTGCAACAAGCCACCTTGATGATGATGATGATGATGATGCCATTTTGTCCTTCTTTCTCTGCAATGAAAACGAATCACGTTCGTCGTATGAGAGAGTTTGTGAAGTGGCTTGGGAATCTCAACAAAAATCTGTGATTGTACTCAGCTTGTCCGTGGCATTCCTTGGAAAGCCTCGATATCCACTATTACTATCCAACTTGTAGCTCTATAACGGTCGCTGAGTGTGGCGGAAACTCGTAGAAGAAACTGTCATCTCCATTGTCCATTGACTTTCTCGTAATTTTCACTTCATTTGGATTTTCAGCATTGTTAGACGCCATAACGTGGGGGCCATTAAGCTCGAAGACCCTTCCCGCCCTCCTAACCGAAAGGTCTCTTAGACGGACTTTCGCCTCTATCGCTTCATTCTTATGCGCATTCACTGTGGCAATGAATAATGTTCTTCCATCAGTGCTCAGCGTAGCGGAAGAATCCACGTAAGGGACTTGTATCTTTACCGATCGAGGATCATTTAGCGCTATTGAACTTAGCTCCGCATCATAAGCTTCCGATTGTACTCGTGTATCCAACACTATTTCGCCAGTATGATTCGCATATAGGTCAAAGGCACAGTATGAAGACTCCAGTAGAATCCCTTCTTTTTCAACGCTCATAAGCCCCCCGCTCATAAACAGTCTATTGTCATCCAAGATGAGAAAAGCTGGAAAGAACCCTCCTATCGTCACCCAATTGCATAGCCTCTGAAGAACATTGAAGAATCTAGCCGTTGCTAGAGCGCTACATAACGGACGTGCCCTGAAGTTCCATTCATCCATGGATATCTTTATGTCTTTGTCTTTTCTGAGATAACTCTTCGCCACATCGATGAGCTTAACAACCATATTGAGCTTCATTTCCGAAAATATAGGACAGGCAAGTAGATTGTAGTAGTCCTTTTCCTCCACTTCACTTTTAATGTAGTAGTACCGATGAATCGACAGATAATCAATGAGATCTCCAGCTGTCTTCAAAACCTCCAAGTTCCAATATAATTCAGGCTCGAAACTTCCCAACGTCTCTCCTACCGCAGTGAGCTTTATGCCAGGATCCGTCCTCTTCATGAGCTTAGCAGTTTCTCTACATTTTCTAGCGTACTCTTCAGCGGAAAGAGCTCCGATTTGAAAGTCTCCCCACATCTCGTTTCCTATGCTCCAGTACTTCACATTGTGTGGCTCCGGATGGCCACATATCTCCCTTAGTTTGGCATAGTAGCTGTTCCCTTTCCAATTGCAATACTCAACCCAGTGAGCTGCCTCCTCCGGAGTTCCAGAACCGGCGTTCACTGTAATATACGGCTCAGCACCAACGGCTCGGCAGTATTCAATGAACTCCTCAGTTCCAAACCTGTTACTTTGCTCAGAACTCCAAGCAAGATCATAGGATACAGGTCTTTCATTTTTAGGTCCTATACCATTCTTCCAATGATAACCAGAAGCAAAGTTTCCACCAGGCCATCTCAAGATTCTTGGTCTTATCCTTTGTAGCGCCGCAACAACATCCTTTCTAAAGCCCCTAGCATCTGACAACTTAGAGGCTTCATCAAAAATCCCTCCGTATACTATGTTTTGGAGATGTTCTAGATTTTGACCGAAAATTAACGGATTTACTTTACCAATCACTCTTTCTCCATCGATCACTATCTCTACCACATTTGTCACTGCTCCTTATTATTGCCTTTAGAGTAGCCAATCTAAAGGTTAGGACCCGACAATTACTTTGAATGGCTCAGAAGTTCTTACTATATAAGACTTGGCATTATCTTAGGTATCACGTGAAATCAAAGATCTAGCTGCATGCTAAAAAAAGAGTTGAGAAACATTCGTGGAATCCCTGAGCTATTTTTGACCATACTTCTCTAGGATGTTCCTCCTGATTCTACGAACCTCGTCAGGTGGCAACTCCACAAGATCGCCTATAATACGCCCGTATATGTTCACCATCGCCGTATATTCCACGCTCAGAACATTGTTGAAAGCATCTCTTAATTTCCCGCCTACCGCAAGCAGGCCGTGATTCTGCATGATCACGGCGTTGCTGAATCCTAACGCTTGCGCTGTAACTTCGCCCAACTCTTCTGTCGCCGGCGTAACATATCTTGCGATGGGAACCCGCCCTCCAGAAACACCTGCCAGTTCTATGGTAGTGGCCTGAAGCTCCTTGTTCGTTACAGCATAGGCCATACACATCGGCGAGTGAGCATGAACGACCCCGTTCACATCTCCCCTCCTCCTATATATAGAGCAGTGCATGGGGGTTTCAATCGAGGGACGCAACTTCCCGCTGATCTTTCTGCCAAATAGGTCTACAACCACCAGGTCGTCAGGTTTCAGATCTCCTTTTGGAAGACCACTCGGGGTGACAATGATCCGTGTTGAGCCTGGTGTTCTAGCGCTGAGGTTGCCAGGGGCATATACGCCCAAGAATAGAGCCAGACCAGATTCATCCATTTCTCTGCCAATTCTGCAAATTTCCTCTCTGAGACTGTACTCACCACCGCTTTCCCCAGTTCTAGATCTGTTGGTGTGCATAAGTTGCTGCCAAAGCTTGACTTCATGCTCGCTCATTTTTTACACCCTATACACGTCCATTTCAGATTCCAGATCTTTAACAGCCACCGTATCTCTGAACGACTTGGTCACGCGTTCAAGCGCAACCCCAAAGATTCCTCAACCCTCTAAAATTGTGATTTGTCTCTTAAATAATATAAGAGTATCATAGATCTTCGATTCAGTGCCTCCCAGACACCTATCTGATTACATACAATACCCATAAAAATCGCGAATATTGATGATCATCTGATTTACGATAAGGCGAAACGCTTTATCTTTCTCCCTTATCTAAAGTTCTAGAATGCCATTAGGGGACAGGAATTGGTAAGAGTTCTGATTGATACCGACATAGGTTCTGATGTGGATGATGCCCTTGCAGTATCTTTGGCTGCGAGGTCGCCTGAGCTTGATGTAGTTGGTGTAACAACCGTCTACGGAGATGTGAACCTGAGGAGTAGAATAGCGAGGAAGATTCTGGACCTCGCCGGAAGAAGCGACATCCCAGTAGCTTCAGGGATTGGTATGCCGCTTTTGAGGGAGAAGAAGGCTGTGATGTTCGGCCATGAAGGCAAAGGATTTCTGAAGCCTGATGAAATGAATATTGAGTTGAGGCCGATTCATGCTGTACATTTAATCGTATCAGAAGCGATGAAGGGTGAGCTTATCCTCGTCACATTGGGAAGCCTGACAAACATAGCCGCCGCGATCATTATGGAACCTCGGATTATAGAGACGATCAAGGCTCTTGTCGTTATGGGCGGTGCCACTAATCCAGAGAGTGCAGAGATGGATTGGAACACTAACTGTGACCCGGAGGCAACTAGGCTAGTCCTGAACTCGGGTATTTCGACGACTCTGATCCCAATCGATCTTACCATGAGGCAGGAAGACTATTTCACGGAAAGAGACATGAAACGGATAAAGGATGCAGACACACCTCTAACAGATGCTCTTTCAGATCTGATGTACATTTGGCTTGAAAAGCAGAAGGAGTTAAGAAGGTCACTTTTCCAACCGAAGGAGATGACAAAGGTCTGGTTACATGACCCTCTCACGCTAATGAGCGTGATCGAAGAAGATCTGTTCAAGATGCAGAATGCCAGGATTGAGATCGCCATAGTGAATGGGGTCTTGAGAACGATCCCCAGATTGAGCGAAGGGGTTCCTATGCAAGTTGCAGTTGAAGCCGACTTCGAAGCTTTCAAGGACAAGCTCATCTCAAGGATCACAGCGTGACCTAGTTTCAAAGTTGAACCAATCAAACAGAATTCTAGATAGAAAAGAAATATGCGACCAGAATATGTTGCCACCCATTCTATTCATTCTTATGCGCCTTTCCGCTCTTTCCTCAATCCAAACCTGTCAAGTGCACTCGCCGACTACTTCGTCAACATAGCCCAATTCATGCAGAACTTGGGGGTTTCCCCTTTTACTATTCTCTTTATGTCATCAGACAGCATTTGGGCGGCCCTGTGGGCCACGTCTGTTGAAGCCCCCGCTATATGAGGTGTAACCGTAATATTATCTAGATTTAATAGCGGGTTGTCCGGTGCAAGCGGCTCCTTTTCAAATACGTCTAATGCAGCGCCTTTTATTCTCCTTTCTTTTAACGCGTTATGTAGCGCAGCTTCATCGAGTACACCGCCCCTAGCAGTGTTTATCAGGTAAGCGGTAGGCTTAATTAACGAAATTTCTCGTTCACCAATGAGTCCTCGAGTCTGAGGTGTTAGGCGAACATGAATGGTGACCACGTCGGATGAGCGGAGTAGCTCATCTAACTCCACTTTGCTAACTCCATGTTTCGTCATTTTTTCATCCGGTACATATGGGTCATAGGCGATCACCTTCATGCCAAAGCCCTTCGCTCGATCTACAATCATCATGCCTACCTCACCGCAACCTATTATTCCAAGGGTCTTCCCTAGAAGCTCCGGGCCGCAGACATCATATCGATAGTAATCAGACTGCCACACACCTTGTCTCAGTGCTGTTGCTGCCCTCGCTATGTTTCTGGCCTCCGTTAGGATCAGACCCATAGTGTACTCAGCTACGGCTTCAGCATTCCTGCCTGGAGTATATAACACAGGTATGCCCTTCTCGGTTGCGGCCCTAATGTTCACGTTAACAGGGCCGCCCCTAGCACAGGCAACTATCTTCAGGTTTCCAACTTTCTCTATTATATCTTTGGTCACGGGCGCTAAATGAACCAGAATTACGTGTTCATCAGAAACCATTCCTTCAAGTTCCTCCGCGGAGCCTGCGTACTCAGTTATTTCAGGATCTAATCTAAGCGGCTCCTTTCTTATCTCGAACGGCCACTCAACGCCTCTTATTTCTAAGTTTCTGTCTATGTTTGAGAGGCTTTCATACAGATGCGTTTCAAATATTGCAGAACGCATAAAGCAATCTCCAACTGCGAGGATCTTCAAGGCCAACTAGCTCCTCAACGAGTGTAAGTGGAATCATAGAGCAGCTTTATTATATAATAGATTTATAGGCTCTGTTACCTTAGGATGGAGGTCTTCTCTGTTCTTTTTGATGTGTAATGTTTCGTCTAATTGAGCGTCAGAGGACTCCTCTCTGGATTCCGTTCTACGCGGTCTATATGTACTTTCAGGGTTTGAGTCTGAGAGCTGTACCTGCATGCTTGGAGGATTTTTGTCCTCGGAGTTATGTTTCTGTTTGGTGTCGGGTTCAAAGGTTCGGTTATCTCAAAAACTTCTCCGCTTTGGGGCATGTTCGATGCTTGTTGGCGGATGAGACGTGGCTTAGGGTTGGAAGCCAAGAGGCTTGGTTATGGTTGGCTTTTGACCCTCATGGAAGGTTCTTTCTAGGTTTCTATCTGAGCCGTACGCGTAATATCTTGGTTGCTGAGCTCTTCCTTCAGGGGTTGATAGATAGGTATGGCCGCCATCCTGTCTACTCGGATGGGGCCAACTGGTATCCGGATGTTTGTAGAAGTCTCGGCTTGGAGCATCGTATCTACGATTATTTGAGGAGCAATCTAATGGAGCGTTTCATTCAATATGTGAAGGATCGAACCGAATGCTTCGACGACTACTTTCCATGCCGAAAAGAGCATTGCCGACTTGACCACGTGAAGGGTTGGCTCAACTACTTCATGCTAAGCTTCAACCTATTCAAGCGCAGCGAGATCCTAACTCAAACCCCAATCCTCACACTACAGCGATTCATCCTAGAAGCGAAAGATCCTCCTTAAGGTAACAGAGCCGTTTTTTATACAAACAAGAACTTATATACCTACAGATCGAAGAAACGCTCTCTTAAAGGTGAAGCGGATTTGAGTCTACCTGATCGAATGTATGCTGTAAGGATATGGGGTCCGAAAGATTTTAGGTATGAGCAGGTCGAAGTGCCTAGGGCTGGCAAAGAACAGATTGTAGTAAAGGTAGGTAAATGCAGTGTATGCGCTGCTGACCCAAAGATATACCAAGGTAAAGCATACTTCCAGACGCGTATACCTATTGTCGCGGGCCATGAATTCGTAGGTGAAGTGGTTGAGCTTGGCGAGGGCGCTAGAGAAAAATTTGGTCTAGAGATCGGCGATAAAGCGATAGCGGAGCAGATAGTTCCTTGTGGAGAGTGTTATTACTGCAAAATAGGGCTCTATAACCTCTGTGTTCCGCATCACATATTCGGCATTCTTGGACCCGAGGGCGGATGGGCTGGGTACATGAAGTATCCGGCGAAATCAATTGTTTGGAAAGTTCCTAGAGAAATGTCTTGGGAGGTAGGCGTTGGAATAGAACCTTGCGCCTGCGCTATCCATGGAGTTGAGAGGGCCAACGTATCGCTCAAGGATACGGTGGTAATTATTGGCGCTGGAGCTATAGGCCTATACATGATTCAAGCAGCAAAACTGAAACATCCGAGATACCTCGTTTCGATAGAGACGGATGATCACAGACGACGAGTGGCCAAGCAGCTGGGTGTTGACTTGGCACTGAATCCAAGAACTGACGACATCAAGAAGGAGATAGATGAACTGACCGATGGAGTAGGAGCCGACGTAGTCATAGAGGCTACCGGTAACCCAGCCGCCGTGGATACTGCTGTCAACGTTCTTAAGAAGCGGGGAAGATTCGTAGTTTTCGGCGTGTTCGCGGATAAGGCATGCATAGACTGGAGTATTATAAGTGACATCAAGGAACTTGAAATAGTGGGAGGACACTTGAGTCTACATACCTACCCGTTAGCAATCAAATACCTTCAGGATGGATCTATAAGAAATGAAAAGATAAATACGCATGATTTTCCGTTGAAGGATTTTGAAAAGGCGATAGAGTACAGTGAGAAACGTATAGAAAACGCTATCAAAGTTATGATGACCCCCCCGAAAGACTAGTCCTTTTTCTATCTGTCATAGGAACTGCAACCAGATCTGGATTGAGCCTAAATATGTCCAACTTGGATAGTGATGCCCCTTACTTCCTTGGAGTAGACGCCGGTACTATGCATATAAAGAGCGTGCTATTTGATCTCGACGGAAATGAGCTTGCGATTTTCGGTAAAGATGTGGGCGTTGAGTATCCGAAGCCAGGATGGGCGGAGCAGAACATGATAGGACTATGGAGGGCAACCGCGGAGACCATCAAAGGGGTTATGAATAAAGTAGGAGTCTCAGGAGAAGACATAGCCGCTGTATGCCCCACTGGTCAAGGGCACGGCTCGTTTCTGATAAAAAGAGACGGGACTCCTGCAAGGGAGAACGCCATAATATGGCTGGATACACGTAAACGAGACATAATGGACGAATGGTACAAGGGTTGGAAAGAGTCGGGATTGGCAGCCGAGATATACGAGGTATCGGGTTGGCGACTGATTTTTAGCATGCAAATCATGCATTTAGCCTGGCTCGCTAGAAATGAACCTGAGGTCCTTAGACGAACATACGCACATTTAGAATGTAAAGACTGGCTCAGATTCAAACTCGTCGGGAAGCCTTGCATGGACATAACGGCTGCTTCAATGACGGGCCTCTACAACACTGCTAGATTGAAGTGGGAGGATATGCTCTTCGAAAGGACTGGCATACCTAGAGAAATCTTTCCAGAGGTTCTAGGAAGTTGGGAATTGGCTGGAGAAGTTACCAGAGCGGCGGCCGAAGCGACCGGTCTAAGGGAAGGCACACCTGTTGCGGCAGGTGCAGTTGACATATGTTCGTCTGGACTAGGCGCGGGGGTTATTTACCCAGGCATCTGTTGCTCTATCATAGGAACTGCAGGTATTCACGAAATGTGCGTAGATAAGCCCTTGTATGACAAGAATAGAGGATACTCGGTTGGATGTGCAGCAGCCCCGGGAAGGTGGTACTTGGAAGCCATAGCGGTTACAGCGGGATCTTGTCTTCGATGGTTTAGGGATGTTCTTGGGTTTGAAGAGGTAAGAAAAGCCGAGGTGGAAGGCGAGGACGTATATGAGATCTACAACCGATATGTTAGGCAGACATCTTTGGGGGCCAATGGATTGCTATTTCATCCATTCTTCAGCGGGGAGAGGAGCCCTATAGTGAAGCCGAATGCGAGGGGCACATTCTATGGCCTAGGCTTGTGGACTAAGAAGAACGATCTGGTAAGAGCGATATATGAAGGCGTTGGCTTCGCAACAAAAGACAATATTAGACTGTTCCAGGAAGCAGGGTTGAAGCCTGAGTCGATTCACCTAGTAGGTGGAGGCGCCAGAAGCGAGGAATGGTGTCAGATGATTTCCGATATAACAGGATATACCGTTAGAGTTCCGTTGGGTGAAGAGTTTGGGGCTAAAGGATGTGCCATTGAGGCGGGTGTTGTAGCAGGCGTGTATAGAGATCCCTTCCACGGCGTTGAAAGAACGGTTAGGATAGCAAGAGAGTATCATCCTCGACCTGAGAATAGTAGGAAGTATGGTCGTCTATTCGAGTGCTACAGGAAGCTATACGAGCATTTATGGAGTTTCTATGAATTTCACAGCAAAGTGATGGATGAGATCTCCTGAAATAGCCTTGTGAGAGTCGAATCGTAATTCACTTGTAACATGATCGCGAGGTAAGACTAGATGGTTGGAGAATCTATGAGAGCCGTAAGGTTCTATGAGCCGAATGTACTGAAATATGAAGAGGTAGACGTCCCTAAGATCGGCCTAGGAGAAATTCTGGTAGAAAACAGGGTCACATTGACTTGCGGTACGGACTTAAAAATGTACAAGAGAGGACACCCGTATGCGAAGCCTCCACTGATAATAGGCCATGAATTCGCTGGCGTAGTTGTTCGGGTAGGTGAGAACGTCACCAAGTTTAAGGAGGGAATGAGGGTAGTAGCTGCGAATTCCGCGCCCTGTAACGGATGTTTTTACTGTAAGAGAGGCAAACAGAACTTGTGTGAAATCCTTGAGGACGAAATGATAGGGTTCACATCTCCAGGAGCATACGCTGAGTATGTTAAGGTTCCAGAGAGAATCGTAAGACAGAACACACATATTATCCCAGATCACATCGCATTCGATGAGGCAGCCTTAGTAGAGCCTTTAGCTTGCGTCGCACATGGGATAGAGTTGGCAAGCATACACTACGGAGATCAGGTCGTGGTGATGGGAGCTGGACCCATAGGGTTAATGCACCTCCAACTGGCTCGGTTGAGAGGATGTGGTCAAGCTATAGTTACCGATCTATCTGATAACAGACTTCAAGTGGCCAAGGAGTTGGGTGCTGATGTTACGATAAACGCTGGAAAGGAGAATCAGGTGGAGAGAGTTGAAGAACTCACCGAACGCAGAGGAGCAGATGTAGTAATAGAGGCTATCGGTCTACCTGAAACCTGGGAGAAGGCGGTGGCTATGACAAGGAAAGCCGGTACAACCTTGCTCTTTGGTGGATGCAGCCCGAATACAACCGCGGCCTTTGATACTAGGCATATTCATTACGGTGAACTCACCATACTAGGCACATTCCACCATACCCCATTGTCCGTGGAGACGGCCTTGACTTTGATAGAGTCAGGGGCTATTAACGCGAAGAAGCTGATAACTCACGAAATGGCTTTGAAGGATCTTGAGGCAGCGTTGAATTTGATGGCTGAAGGTAAAGCGGTTAAGGTGGCTATCAAGCCTGAAGAGAGCACGTCTGTAGATAACTAACCTATAAGACAGGTGGGAGTACGAGGTGCTCAGTAACAGATAGCCCTCTCAGCACAATCAGATCGTGTCAGGAATTTGTTGGTGAGAATTTATTTCCGGTCTAATTATGACCTTTAATGCTTCTTTACTCTCTGCAGCAAATTTTATGGCATTAAGTGTGTCGGTCAGCGGAAAGATATGGGTGATGAGCTTACGTACGTTTATTTTGTTGTTCCCCATCAGCTTCAGGGCTGCTGCTGTCTCTATCTCGGTTGTAGAGTAGCTTGGCGTGATCTTGACCTCGTTTATGAAGATCTTGCTTGCATCGTAGGACAGTATGTCTCCTCTAGGTGGGGCTCCGAACAGGATGACCTGCCCCCCCTTCCTTACGCAGTCTATCCCTTGGACTATCCCTTTTGAGCCCCCAACCGCTACGACTACTAAGTCAGTGCCTCTACCATTCGTTATCTCTCTCACCTTATTTCGCAAATCCTCTTCAGTGGGGTTCACTGCGTAGTCGGCACCGAAGTGTCTTGCCGCTTTCATACGATAGTCTACTATCTCGCTAACGATTATCGTACTTGCACCATATAGTCTTAGGAGATCTACCATTGTTAGCCCAATGGGACCTGCCCCTATCACTAGAACGTCATCTCCGACCGCCAATCTGCTCTTGTTTAGACCTCGTATGCAACAGGCGGCGGGCTCTATTAGAGTGCCCGCTTCAAAGCTTATGTGACTTGGCAACTTTAGGATTGCCCCCCTTTCAACATTCGGCTCGGGAACTCGAAAATATTGTGCGTAGCCACATGGATCTAGATTCGTTTTGGGAAACTCCTCGCACATCGTATAATCGCCATGTCTACAGTGATGACATTTATAGCAGGGAACATGGTGATGGACAAATACCCTGTCGCCTGCTTGGACGTTTTTCACCTCATCCCCTATTTCAATCACTTTTCCTGTTACTTCATGACCTAGCTTTGGAGGGGTTATGAATCCGCCATGCATCTTCTCGATGTCTGTACCGCATACCCCACAAGCTTTCATTTCGACCAAGACTTCTCGTGACCCTATCTTTGGAACCGGCATTTCTTCTACCTTAATGTCGTATGGTCCATACAGGAATGCTGCCTTCAAGTTGTTTGTCTCCTAACGATTGACGAGGACTCATTGTTGATGATATTCTTCCAGTGAGAAGTCGATACGGATTTTGCTCCGAAATCCACTTCAAAGGCGGATATGACGCCGACGGCAACCGCTTCCTCCCCGAAATACAAATGAGCCGGTCCAGTGATCAACCCATGCATCAAATAGAGTTCTTCGACTTTTTCTTCGAAAAGGCGTATCTCGACCATTTTCTTTAGCATCCAAACGAGTCTCTCTTTCTGCAATCCAAGGCTCGCGTAGTCCTTAGATGGTACGCTCTGTATCTCCATTAAAGTCGACATCTTGTAAAGCACCATTCTTAATCGAACATTGCGATACAGTAAGATAAGGCTATATTTTTTGCGATCGTTTGGGAATTGACATAGCTTTGTGTTAAAGCCTATGTTTCATCCAAAATTTCCGACACAATGGGCCGGTAAGCTAATATGAACAGTTGCGCCCTATACGTGAGTCTTCTTAGGCTACTTTCAATTCAAAAGTGAAAAGAGTAGGTAGCCTAGGGTGGGACAGACTCGAAAATAATCTAGTGCGGGCGGGATCGATGATCCAGATAAAATCCATTCATCTAGCATTTAGGATCGACTACATGAAGTTTATTGACCTAAGTCTTGCACGATAGAAACTACACTAGGCTTACCGCTTAACCAAAGTCTTTTTGCCAAACTTGATATATCGAGCGCATATATAATGCAAAACTACTCTTCAAGGTGCCATCTTGAATTGTATTTGATCGGTGAAGCTTTAGTTGGCGATGGGTCAGAGGTAGCTCACGTGGACCTTATAGTGGGAGAGAAGGAAGGGCCTGTGGGAGAGGCGTTTGCCAATAGCCTGTCAAATCTATCTGCAGGCCATACACCGCTTCTTGCGGTGGTAAGACCGAACTTGCTAGCTAAGCCTTCGACCTTGCTTGTCCCTAAAGTCACCATTAAAGATCTTGACCAAGCTGCCCGTGTATTTGGTCCTGCCCAAGCTGCGGTAGCGAAGGCAGTTGTCGATGCGGTTGAAGAGGGAGTCATTCCGAAAGACAAGGTTGACAGTTGGGTGATAATCTGTAGTGTCTTTGTGCATCCCGATGCGAAGGATTACCGTAAGATCTATCATTACAACTATGGCGCGACAAAGTTGGCTCTTAGAAGAGCTATGACTAACTATCCAGGACTCGAGAAGATTCTTTATGAGAAGGATAGGGCGAAACATCCAGTTGTGGGATTCAGGGTACCTCGGCTGTGGAGGCCTCCTTACCTCCAGATAGCTTTGGACATTCCAGACTTGGAAAGAACGAAGAGGATAGTAGGTCAAGTGCCGAGGAGCGATCGAATCATCTTTGAATTGGGTACGCCGCTGATCAAGAAGTATGGAGCTAAGGTCATAGGCGAGCTCAGATCACTGGACCGAGACATGTTTCTGATAGCTGACTTTAAGACTTTGGATGTTGGAAAGGTTGAAGTCGATCTTGCTTTTGAGGAGACCGCGGATGGGGTGACGGCTTCTGGACTGGCGCCTGTAGAGACTCTGGACGCCTTCATCTATGAAA
>Ga0209725_1000304_pt1 | contig 30099 bp, 35 predicted proteins | sample I18A1metaG_FD_184145 | JGI IMG/M metagenome (GOLD analysis project Ga0209725, IMG submission 184145) | Lake sediment bacterial and archeal communities from Gulf of Boni, Indonesia to study Microbial Dark Matter (Phase II) - ​I18A1 metaG... | ecosystem: Environmental > Aquatic > Freshwater > Lake...
GATCACAACGCATTCCGAGGCCGTTGTGATCTCAAGCACAGGCCCAACCAAGATTCATGAACTCAGACTTCGGATAGATATCCAACACAACCAGCCCGAGAAGATAAAGGAAGTCACGCATCCGAATCCAGATCGTTGGCGCGGCACGATAGTTGAGTTCTCAACTGAAGCCGATTATACGCGGGCAATGCCGAAGATACTTGACTATCTGAAGGAGACCGCGATCGTTGCGCCATACGCCAATCTCACATTCGTGGACCCAAGAGGGCGACTGTACAAGTTCGAACGTGTCACGACGGAGATGCCGGAGACTCCCAGAGAAACGACGCTTCACCCTCACGGGGTCGATGTCGAGACGATGAATCGCATCATTGACATAACGGACTCTCGGTCGCTCCATGCCTTCATGAAGACGCACTTCCATAGGGTAGGAGACAAAATTGCCCGGCGGTTTCTCGAGTTTGCAGGGATTCCCGCAAAGAAGAATCCCAAGAAGATGACCAACGACGAAATCGTCGCTCTCGTGAACGCGATGAAGAACTTCGAGGATTTCCTCCCACCAGACTCAAGCTGTCTCTCTCCACTGGGAGAGGATTTGCTGAAAGCTGGAATCGAGAAGGAATTGGCGCCTGAGTTCGTCGAAGTCTATCAACGAAAACCCTCGGCCTACTCGGGTTTCCCGTTCATTGTGGAGGTGGGGATCGCGTACGGAGGAGAGATTCCGAGCACCGGTGGGACAGTGCTGTACAGATTCGCCAACAAGATACCACTTCTTTTTGATGAGGCCAGCGACGTGTCGTGGAAGGTTGTGAATTCCTCGGTCGATTGGCGACACTATAAGGTTCTACCGGACATGCCGATTGCGGTGTTTGTGCATATTTGCTCCACGAAGGTCCCATACAAGACTGTCGGCAAGGAATTCATCGCGGATCGACCGGACGTGGAAAGAGAGATCCTGAACGCAGTTCGTGAGGTGGCGAGACGCCTCTCGGTTTTCCTTTCTCGCAAACACACGATCGAACGGGAGAAGAAGCGACTTGACGTTTTTGCGAAGTATCTGCCTAAGATAGCCTCTTTCGCTACTAAGCTAGCTGGACAGAAGAAGGAACCTGACGTTAAACCGTTACTGAAGACAGTGTTGAAGTATGAAGAGAAAGAAGAAAGCAGTGGAGAAGCCGGCGAGGAAGACCGGTCGAATTAAGGAGAAGAAAGGCAAAGTCCTCTCAGCCCTGAAGGGGCTAGGAGACCAGCTCTACCTTCAGCTTAAGCAGAGACAATTCCCATGGATCAGAATGCCAAATCGATCCATCTACAACATACGCTACGACCAGAACTCCCGCCAATACGTCTTGGGGGAGAAGTTCGCCAAGCGAAGTTCAAGAAACATCAAGCACATTCGGCCGCTGACGCAGCTTGTTTGGACCGCGTCTTTCGTCGACGAGCTGAGGCAGCAGGATAGAACCTCAACACTCAGAGACGTCTTCTACTCTGCGCAAGCATACGAGATGAGCTTCGCAGACCAAACGGAGAGCGATAACATCATCACAGATCTGGAGACCGTGATAGGATACTCACGTGAGGACTTCAATGTCTTTCCAGAGGAGCGCTCAGCCATATTCGGCAACTTGACAGTGGAGTATACTGTCCCTGGGTACGAGGGAAAGCGCCTCAACCTTGCCTCACACCCGGACGGAATGATGATCGGCCCTGCTCTCACGAATGCCGAGTTTGCCGAGTGCAAGGCTGACAAGGTGATTGTGATAGAGAAAGGTGGCCTCTTCACACGCTTCGTTGAAGAGAAGGTCCACGACAAATACAAGGCAGTTCTTGTTCACACCGCGGGCCAAGCACCGAGAGCGACCCGATCACTGATCAGACGCCTGAACAAGGAGCTGGATCTGCCGGTCTACATATTCTGCGACGCCGACCCCTGGGGAATGCACATAGCCATGGTCATAATCTCAGGGTCGGCCAATGCCGCTCATTTGCGGGATCTCAATACCCCTGATGCTAAGTGGGCAGGAGTCTACGCTTCCGACATAGTGGAGTATGACCTCCCGAGCGACAGATTGACAGATCTTGATGTCAAGAGACTGTATGAGCTTCAGAAGGACCCACGCTACGAAGGCAAACTGTGGAAGAGAGAGATTGAGACTTTCCTCAAGGTGAAGAAGAAGGCCGAGCAAGAGGCTTTCAGCCGATACGGCCTCGCGTACATCGTCGATAAGTATCTTCCGGCCAAGCTTGAGGAGATGGAAAAATGCTAGACGTTTCGTTAGGCGACGGTGCTCGAGAGCTACGAACTTGGTTTGGGTTTCTCTTCTTTCTTCTTGGCCTTCTTCACCATTCGAGGCTTACCCATTTATCGTTTCACCATGCAGGGATTCGACGCAGGTACCTTATAGGATTGAGGCTTGCCGGAAGTTCAGATGGTTGCTAGTGTCTTCTTGATCTCATCGTAGTCGGGCTGCTTTCCTGGATCTTCAGAAATCCACTTGAAGCGCACCGTGCCCTTCTCGTCGAGAATGAACACAGATCGCTTGGCGACGGTGTAGCCTTTGAAGCCTGCGAAATCCTCATGGAAGACATTGAACTTCCTCACGGTCTCTCTTGTGTAGTCGCTCAGTATGGGGAACTGTAGGTTGTTCGCGTCTGCGAAGGCCCTGTTTGTGAACGGATCGTTCACGTCTATTCCGACTACCTGGGCGTTTAGGCCGTTGAACGCCGCCATTGAGTCCCTAAGGGTGCACATCTCCTTCGTGCAAACGCTTGTGAATGCACCCGGAAAGAACGCTAAGACGGTCTTCTTTCCTAGGAAGTCTCTCAGGGTACGCTGTTTCCTGTCTTGGTCTGGAAGCTGAAAGTCAGGGGGGTTCCGTCCTATCTCAACCGACAATACAGATAGCCTCGGTCGCTCGAGTGAGTTCACGCAGAGTTAACCATTGCGCCAGAAAATGTAAGGGGATGGCGGAGACTTTTGTTAGAAACGAAATGCTCGTGACTCCGTACCTTCTGATCGCAGATCCGCAAAGAGAAAGCTAGCAACAGGTAAATGCCTGAGCTGAGCGAGAAGACGCAAACCTAGAGGTGGTACGGGCTGAAGGCTGTAGTATTCCACGAGCATGGAGGAATAGACAAGCTACGACACGAAGACAGACCCGATCCCGCTGTAAAAGAGAATGAGGTCTTGATCCAAGTCAAGGCCTGTGCGCTGAATCATCTTGACATATGGGGACGCAAGGGCCTACCGGGAATTCAGATTCCCCTACCTCACATTTCGGGCAGCGACATCTGCGGTGAAGTCGCCAGCACAGGCAAGCTCGTAACGAATGCCCGAGTTGGAGACACTGTGATCATCTCTCCAGGTCTGAGTTGCGGTGCCTGCAAGTATTGCCTGTCCGGACTCGACAGCATGTGCCGCTCCTACAAGATCATTGGATACTTGGTTGATGGAGGATATGCCGAACTCGTCAGCGTACCGGAAGTGAACGTGATTCCACAGCCGGAGTGGTTGAAACCCGAGGAGGCAGCCGCTGTCCCTCTTGTCTTCATGACGGCTTGGCACATGCTTGTGACCAGAGCTGAAATCTCACCCGGAGAGAACGTGCTGGTTCTCGGAGCCGGAAGCGGTGTTGGCAGCGCCGCAATCCAAATTGCGAAGCTGCATGGAGCCCGCGTCATCGCAACGGCAGGAAGCGAGGATAAGCTGAAACGCGCAAAGGAGCTCGGAGCAGACGAGACCATCAATCACAACGAGCAAGAGCTTGCTGGTGAGGCGAGAAGGCTCACAGGAAGACGTGGTGTCGACATCGTCTTTGAACATGTCGGCTCAGCTACCTGGGAGAAAAGTATCAGAGCGCTCGCTGTTGGCGGTAGGCTGGTCACCTGCGGAGCGACATCGGGCTATGCTGGGCAGACCGACATCCGATACGTCTACAGCAGGCAACTGTCGATCCTCGGCTCATACATGGCCAGCAAGGGGGAGCTTCTGAGGGTTGTAGAACTCGTAAGACAGCGACGACTGAAGCCAATTGTCGACCGAGTCTATCCGCTCGCTGAAGCCGCCGTTGCGCAGGAGAGAATGGAGAAGCGGGAGCACTTCGGCAAGATAGTGCTGCGACCATAGAACTTGCAGGGACCGGTCAGGTTAGAGGTTTCCCGTTGAGCTCCAAGATGGAAGAGGCTCTTCCTCACACGGTTATTCTGAAGGACAAGTCGAAGGTGCTGATTCATAGACTGAACGGAAGACTTGCAGATGCTCCTACAGATGTCAATTTGCTCCCTACTGACACGATGGTCCGCAGATTCCTAAGCTCACAGCAGAACCTCACAGGAGCAGATGTCGACAAGATGCTCCGACTGAGGGATGATGTAACATACAGCTGACTATTCGCTGATGAAGGCAGAGATCGTCCTTTAGTGCTCAGCGATATGGCGCTTCGGCGTGTAAATGGCGACCATCCCTTTCCAGACCTCTTCGTATGCTCGCCTCATCGTGTCGATAAACGGCCGGCTGTTGGTCCAGAACCCAACGTCAGCACCTGTCTCCAGACTGTCGTCATCTGGTATCCGTTGATAGTACAACAGGTGGTCTCGATCTCCAATCACTATGCGAACAGGTCCCAGTGCCTCCGAGTGCTTGAGCTCTGCGAACGGCAGTAGGAGCCTCGCGCTTCGCCTATTCTCCTTCGTGATAGGCGCGATGATCCGTATTCGCACGCTATTTTGATGTAGTGCTTCCAAGTCGGCCAGTCGATGCTCGGCAAGAATCTCAACTCCCTTCATCGTCGTCCAGAAATCGACTGATTCCCGGCAATCTGTCAGGATTTCCGTAAGTTTGTGACGCACCTCGAGTCGTCCTTTCAGGATCGAGAGTTCCTCTTCCGGTTTGTTAGCTTTGATTGCCTCGAGACGAGCTAGTGCCGGGGTTGCGCTGCTCCAGATTTCGTTGAAGTACGCGCGGAGGGTTCTCACAAATGAGCGACTGCTTATCCATAGTGTGACCTGTTCTTGGTGCTGAGCCACAGTCTCCTCGGTCCCGCCCACGCCCAGCAACGCTTCCGTATCGTCCACGATGGACACTCTTGGCACAGGCCTGCGGTGCAAGTCTAGATGTCGGAAAGAGATCACAGCCTGCGACGGTTCTACATACTTGGCGGAGGATGCGTTGATGTCTGAGATGATTCGTATCTTGCGACCACGCTTTGCCAACATCGCGAGAGCGTCGAGAGTTTCTCGACCTCCCCCTGCGAATTCGGATGGGCTCGCGATCATATCGATCTGAAGTCTGGAATTCTCACACATGAAACGTGACTTCTGTGCTATCCTCGTTCTACCTTCAAGCACTTGGAATCTCTCGAAGGCCGGAGTTCCTGTCTCGACACTGAGGCTTTCAAATACGCGTTCCAGACTGCTACTTCGTTCCTCTAGTGCTGCAAGGGTGTTCTTGCGTTCGGCGAGTAGTATCTCTAGGCATCTTGAGAACGGTGCAGCTTGGAACCTGACGGGTTGTTCTAGGCTTGCCTCGATGAGGCCTCTCTGCTGGAGGTTTCTCAGGATTCTGTAGGTCTCTGTTCGATTCAGCTTGAGGGCTCTGGCAACTAGGCTTGCTCTTTCAGCCCCTCGCTTGACAAGGAATGTGACGACCTTGGCTTCGTTCTTGCTCAAGCCGTACTCGGCGAGTTGGGCCACAATCTCCTCCATGGTGCGGGTCGTATGATGAGAAACGGTCATCCGATCACTCTGCACTCTGTCTGTTGCAGAAGCGACACACTCCTGAATATAAGTCAGCCAACATGCGGCGGCTGTAAGGGGCATGAGATAATGCCGATTGACCAAGAGTTCATGAAGCTCCCGGTCGTAGGGACTCATCTAGACCATGACGTTCGAGGAAAGGTCGAGCCGCCCAAGAAGCTCGGGATCCACGGAAAGGTCGTCGCGGTCGACTTCGATGTGTGCATAGCCGACGGAATCTGCATCTCAGTCTGCCCTGTCAACGTGTTCGATTGGTTTGAGACACCCGATTGTGAGACTCCAAACGCGAGCGGGCAAGCGATCCTTGCGGCGAAGAAGGCGGATCCTGCCAGAGAGAACGACTGCATCTTCTGCCGTGCCTGCGAGATCCAGTGCCCAGTCACAGCCATCAAGATCACTGAACCTTGAGGACGGCGCGAATCAAGGGAACCGTACCCTCCACTTTTTTCTTCACTTTCTCGCTCAACTGCTGTATACTCTTGTTCGCTAACCTGTCGTCAGCCGTAGCAACCTAGAAATCACTCTCGAACGATCGACTAGTAGAACCAACTTGACGATGCCGCCCTCGCCGAGCCTCCCAGCGTTCATCGCGACTGTGGTTGTCGTGACAGCTTCGGGAGCGCTGATGCCGGGTCCTCTCTTCGCCGCCAATCTACTCCAAGGAACTAGAGGCGGGGCGAGGTCAGGCTTCATGGTCTCCGTAGGCCACATGCTCGTTGAACTGCCGCTTGTACTGCTCATAGGCTTGGGCATCTCAACCGTGATGAATACTCCAGGAATCCCGATGGCCGTCGGCTTGATAGGCGGATCAGCTTTGATAGCATTCGGCGCCCTTCAGGTCAGAGATGTGACTCGAAGCTCCTTCAACACCGAGCCGACAGAGAGTGCCAAACTCCCGAGCAAATCCCTACTTGTGGGAATAGGACTGACGGGGCTGAACCCGTTCTTCATCGTGTGGTGGCTGACCGTCGGCCTAGGACTGGTGGTTCAAGCGGTGGAGCTCGGAGCTTTGCTCGGAGTCCTGTTGATGTACATTTCACATGTATGGATGGACTACGCGTGGCTAACCGGAACCGCATACCTTTCGGCGAGAGGAAAGACGCTACTCGGGACAAGAGGATACAGATACCTGCTTCTCGCTCTAGCACTGTTACTGATCTACTTTGGAGTCGGATTCATCTCACGCACAGCCTTCGGATTGAACATACTCCCCTAGAAACAGATTCTGGAAGCGAGTCGATGAAGAACTCACCCGGGAGGTCACTATTTGGCAAGGATAGAAAGCCGAGATTCCAATCAATCTAGGAACTGCGCCGGGGGAAATGATCCAGAAGCTGACAAGCGACTCCGGAAGCAGGCTGCAGTTCGGAGATCTTGACTTCCAGTTTCCTCTTGGTGCTGGGAGGCGCTTGGTCTAGAGCTCTCTTGGTCTTGCGTGGAGGAAATACCTTCAATATCTGCGCGATCCGCGCCGACGAGGTCTGAAACGCACGATCTTTCCTTGTCTGTGTTCCTTCACAGCCTCATCCAGTTTTGGCTCGATGGTTTCTTCCGAGGTCGTCGCAAATACATCGGCACCCATGTGAAGGAGCGGATGATATCGCTTAACATCATACAGTCCTGAGAAAGCCTCGCCTCGAGCGTAGGCGGCCTGAACCTCGCCGACAACGAGCACATGATCGCCTCTCTGAAGAGTCTCCGACAACTTGCACTCGATGTGAGCAACGCATTCGCTCACGATTGGAGCATTGGTCTTTTTCGCCTTGCCCGGACTGAGGCCTGTCTCCTTGAACTTGTCGACATCTTTGCCTGACCTCCGCCCACAATAGAGAACTTGTCGTGCGAGCTCCCGTCCGGCGATGTTGACGACAAACTCGCGTGTCTCTTCGAGAAGCTTGTAGGAGTAGCGTTCTCTTTGGATGGCTAAGGCAAGTAGGGGCGGATGCACACTCACGGGCATGATCCAAGCGATCGCCAACGCGTTCGGTGGACCTGTCTTCCCTTGGCAGGAGACGAGGGTCGCGTTGTATGGATGCAGCAGTCGTGAGAAGTCCGTGATCGGAATATCGACCTTGGACATGTGGCGGCTACCTCCCCAACTAGGACCTCTTCGCCGTTCTGGCTTGAACGGCAGCAAGCCTCCTCGTGAGGGCAGCGATCTTTGTTAGCGGAAACGGACGTTCGGTAGTGACGAGGATGAAACCATCCTCCAGATAGAGGATGACAGCGATCAATTTCTCGTGAACAAGGATGGAGTACTGAGGGTCCCCGAAGAAGACCGCTCTGGCCTCAGCGGACTCACGCGCAATCAGGTGCGAAATCAACTCCGGCGTTTTCTCAAGGGGTTCGATGGGCTCGATCTCAGTCCGCATTCCACCTTCAAGTATCCGACCGTGGCTGTCGACAACGGCCGCGAACCTGATCCTCTTGTCGAATCGCATGGCAGAATCATATACTGTGCCCATCAACAATCGCCCCATCAATCAGCGCTCCAAAGGACTAAAACAGTTACGGGAGGAAGAGCTATTCGGTTTCATCAGAAAGACACATCAGACCGGACAGGAGGCAACCCGGAAACTATGATAAGGAGGGAACAGGCTTGGAAGCGGTTCGTCATTGTTCCGGTCGTCGTATTGGCGGTGATCGGATGCTTCCTGCTTCTAGGCTATCTTGCCGCACTTGCTCTCCGGGTTCCGCTCTATCTAGGACTCTCCGCGGGGGCTAGACTGCTGGGCGCTGGTCTGCTCGTTGTTGCCTTCGGGCTCTGGGCTTGGCTATTCCGCTGCAGAAAGCCCGCCGATGTGTTGACATCAACATACTTGACATTCTCGCGAGCGTTCCAAAAGGTTGAGCTGGCGCAGGATCTTGGACGCACCGAACCATTGGTAGTGAAGGGGCCATACAAACTGGTCAGACATCCGATCTATCTCGCGGTTCTGGTCTCGCTCGTCGGTTGGGGAGTTCTAATGGACCTGTCGTTTATCTTGCTGGCGACACCATTCGCTCTTGCGTGGTTTTACCTCGTTGTCATGCCGTTCGAGGAGAAGGAACTACTCGCCCTTTTCGGACGAGACTATGAGGAGTACATGAAGCGGGTTCGCAGGATCGTTCCGATCCCTAGACACCCGTAACTTGAATCGAACGCGTGAGAGGCGTCTAGTTCTTGGCGAAGGCCTCCGGGGTCTGATCTTCAAACAGGCCTCTGTAGTGCCCGCTTCCGAGAGTTCTTTGAAGGATGAGTTGACAGACCGCCGTGCCGGGGAAGATCTCAAGCGGAGACGGACCGAAGTTGCTCAGCTCGAGGACCTGATGGTTCTCGATTCCTGGCTGAACGAAGCTGGCCGAGATGTGTACCAGCAGGCCAAGACGAGAGAACCGACTCCGCCCTTCCAACCACCCGCAGATATTGTCGGGCAGCGTCACCTTCTCTTCGGTTATCCCCAGCACGGTCTCGCTTGGGCTGAGCTGTATGCCTGAGCCCTTTGGTACGCGGATTCCTCGTGTGGCGCTTTTGAAGTCGGTCAGGTCGGTGACGGGTATGCTCTTGTGGGGTGACTCGAACACCCGAAACGCGCTCGCCAAGTGAAGGTCGATCGAAGCTGCTCTCACGCAGTTTGGTCGGAATGGCCGTATCTTCACTCTCCCGGCTTTGATCTCTTTGAGGATCTCACTTCTTGCAAGGACGCTCATGCGCGTTCGCCTGTCTCTTGGTGGGATACTCTGATCCCAGTTGTGATATTTCAAACAAACTAGCTGTGTGGCGGAAACCTATTTTGACTGTAGAAGAGGTCGCTAGAGGCATGGATTTCGTTTGTGAGAGGAGAACGGCGAGATTCTACTCCCCTCTCAAGAACTTCGAGCTTGATGAGCAAGTGATCGAGCATCGACTTGATCCGCTGACCAGCCAAAGAAGCATTGTCCTGAAGGGCAGGCGGGACTATGTGAAGCGATATGTTCAGACGGACGAGCCATTGCTGGTCGACACTGTCGAGCGGACGCGCGGAGCATGCCCATTCTGTCCGGGGAAGGCTGAGACATCGACACCGAGATTCCCGCTGGAGCTGGTGCCAGAAGGAGTGATCAGGAGTGGTGAGGCGAGAACGTTCCCGAGTCTTTTCGCTCACACAGAATTCAACGCTGTCACGGTGATCACGAACAGCCATTATGTCAGACCCAAGGATCTGACAGCCAAGCTTCTCGCTGATGCCCTAGAAGCCACAACACGATACCTCCGCATTGTACATGACAAGAATCCTCACGTTGAGCATGGTGCAATCCTGATGAACTTCCTACCACCCGCCGGATCAACGGTGGTTCATCCTCACATGCAAGCGTTGGCGAGCGATCAGGCGTTCAACATGCTTGCAGAGGTCGACACGAAAGCACGAGAGTACTGGAAGGCGAAGAACTCGAACTACTGGAACGACCTGATTGCAGCGGAGAAAGCCCACAAGGAGCGCTATCTTGGTTCCATCGGCCATTCCGACTGGGTAATGGCGTATTCGCCTTCGGGCTTCGACGAAGTCTGGGGAATCCTCCGCAATCTATCTGATCTCACACAGCTCTCCACAGCCGCGCTCTCGGATTTGGCGGAAGGAATGTCGCGGGTGTTGAACTGCTACGATGGGCGTGACATCAGAAGCTTCAACGCAGTCGTGTTCTCATCGCCATTTGGTCAGAACTCGCCTCACGGTTCGGTGATTCTCAAGATCGCTTCGAGGTACGGATTCCAGAGCCAGAACCTGAATGACATATGGGGGCTCCGATATTTCCTAGGCCAAAGCGAGGTCTTCGACTGCCCAGAGGACGTGGCTTCCCAGCTATGCGAATACTTCAGAGAAGCCTGAGCTGTCTGACAAGGCAGATAAGCAGGTTGTATGAGGGTTCGTGGCTCTACGATTCCGTGAGGAAGGATCCTGAGACTTGAAAGCCAGGAGCGACCCGTCCACTTCCAGCCCTACCGAAGAGTTGGGAATGAGGAATGTCACCAATCTCGGGATCGTGAGTCTCTTCACGGACCTATCGACCGAGATGATATTGGGCGTTCTCCCGTACTTTGTGGTTGTTGAGCTTGGCGCAACGAAGGCGCTGCTTGGGCTGATGGAAGGAGCCGCGGACTTCCTCAACCACCTCTTCCGAGTCCTCTCGGGAGTGGTCTCAGATCGGATAGGTCGGCGCAAACCGCTTGTATTGCTCGGGTACGGACTGTCAACTTTCGCGAAACCTCTGTTTGCTGTCGCGACGAGCTGGACGGACGCGTTCGTTGTAAGGCTAGCTGACAGGGTTGGAAAAGGCGTTCGAACCTCCCCCAGAGACGCGCTCATCAGCGAATCCGTGAAAGAGGCCAAAGGCGGCAGAGCTTTCGGGTTACATCGATCCATCGACCAGCTTGGTGCGATCCTTGGACCGACTCTGGCCTTCATGTTGATCCCCTTCATCGGGACGAGAGGAGTCTTCTGGACCTCCTTCATCCCAGGAGCCATAGCACTCGTCGTTCTCGCATTCTTCGTTCGAGACAGACGGGGACCTGCGGTTGCCTCGAGCGTGTTCAGTAATGCGAGCACTGTTCTCACGAGGAGATTCAGCCTCTTCCTAGTGGTCATGGGAGTCTTTGCCCTAGGAGCCTACAACTTCTCCTTCGTTCTGGTGAAAGCGGGCGCGCTGGGAGTTGACGAGAGGACTATCCCCTTGGTGTACGCGACACTGAATGTCGCGACGGTCGTGGCGGGCCTTCCCTCAGGCGTACTGGCGGACAGATACGGCCGAGACAAGATTCTGGCGATAGGTTTCGGAATCTTCTTCGCTGCGTCTCTGGCTTCGCTTCGTACGACTGAAGGGGCTTTGCTCGCGTTTCCGATAGCCTTCGTCTACGGATGCTATCTCGGAATCTCTGAGACACTACAACGAGCGTTAGTGCCCTCGCTCGTGTCGAGCGAGCTGAAGGGGACCGCCTATGGGGTCTATTATCTTGTGATTGGTTCATGCTCGCTTACCGCGAACCTTGTCTTCGGGACGCTTTGGGATCAGTTCTCGATGACGGTAGCGTTCACCTACAGTCTAGTCTTCTCGTCTATGGCGATCATCGGTATGATTGCTTGGATCGTCTTGAAACCGCGTGTGTGAATCCCACTAGCGGTATCAGCGATTCCAAATCTCGGGTTTGGAAGCGTCATGGATCGTTGTTCAGACTCGCCCAAGCTTCCTGCGCCCGATCTCTTGAGCCATTCTCTTGATTGAAGGGAGAAGCTCACAAGCCTTCTAACCACAAGGTAGCCTACTCCATACTGTGGCATGCATGGGGCAAGAAAGCAACGTCGACCGGCGTTTTGTTGTGGACCTGTTGAAGGAGTTAGTGGCGACAAATAGCGTCAACCCATCAATCGGGAGAGGACCGGGCGAGTCGGAGATCTCGAACGTCATCTACGAGCGACTGACATCCATCGCCGATCTCAAGGTGCATAGACAGCCGGTAGCTGACGGTCGGTCAAACATCATCGCGATCCTGAAGGGTACAGGAGGAGGACGGAGCCTGATGCTGAATGGACACATGGACACGGTTGGCGTGGAAGGCATGACCATCGATCCGTTCACCCCACTCGTTGAGAACGGTAGGCTGCATGCCAGGGGAGCCTGTGACATGAAAGGCGCGCTCGCCGCCATGATTGGAGCGCTGAAATCCATTGCCGATTCGGGAGTGAGACTACACGGAGATCTCATCTTCACCGCAGTCGTCGACGAAGAGTACGTAAGCCTGGGCATGAAGAAACTCATCGAGAAATACCGAGCCGATGCCGCGATTGTTGGTGAGCCGACTGAGATGAAAGTGGCAATAGCTCACAAAGGATTCGTCTGGGTCGAGATCGAGACAAGAGGAAAAGCCGTGCATGGATCGGTTCCAGAGAAAGGAATCGACGCTATCGCTCATGCGGCGAAGGTCGTCTCGAGGCTCGAGAAGCTCCAAGAGAAGCTCGGAGCTAGAGTGCACCCGCTTCTTGGTGCAGCGAAGGTTCACACCTCAACAATACAGGGCGGCACTGACTGGAGCATAGTTCCCGAGCGATGCGTCCTCAGGTATGAGCGAAGGACGCTCCCGGACGAATCTCTGGAATCCGTGATGAGCGAGGTTGATGAGATGCTTAAAGAGATCAGACAGGAGAACGAGGACTTCAGCGCCACAGCTCGAAGCCCGTACAGCATGCCGGATCTGGAGACGCCTCAGTCTGAACCGATCGCTCAGCTACTGGAAGACGCGCTTGCCAAGATCAAGAGCAAGCATTATCCGATCATCGGGCTGCCATACTGGACAGACGGCGCCCTACTCTCCAAGTTGGCCTCAATTCCAACCTGCATCTTCGGCCCAGGCGACATCTGCGTCGCCCATTCAGCAGACGAATACATCAGCGTTGACGATGTACTATCGTCAGGAGAGGTATATACAAAAACAGCTCAGATGTTCTGTTCGTAGGCAGAATCAATTCAAAGGGCAACGGAAACGACCGACAAGCAGACGGACTCGCAAGGCTACGTCCGGAATGTTTCTTTGATCGCAAAGACCGCTAGCCTTGGCTTGCCTTTTTGTCAAGGGCCAGTCTGAAAGTCATACCTCCTTCCGCCCGTAGGCTAGTATGTGTGAGCGACATGAAGAGAGTCGAGCATGCGCTCGGATCGGCGAGTCACAGGAGCGCCCGGGCGGATTTCGAGAAGATCATTCACAACCTATGTCCAAGATGTGGATGTACGGACCTAGCGGTCTATTTCAGGTCAGGCAGTCGCCAAAAGGTTGGCGCGTTCTGTTACTCGTGTGGTCTGGTGGGCTTCTTCGCCCGAGACGACTTCTTCCAACTAGGCAAGATGCCTAACGTACATAGGACGATACCACGCGGCACATTGAGGATAGTAAGCGGCTGAATGAATCCCCACGTCGTCGACCACTCCATTCAAGAAAGAAGCAGGATGAGTGCCCACGGTGGTTCCGGGGCGTGTTCATTCATGAGCGGAGCGTAGAAGGAGGATTTCCAATGCTTGCTTCGTCCTCTTCGCATCCGGCACCTTTCGCAACAACTCCTTGTCTCCTGTAACCAACATGTCGCATTCCAGTTTCTTGAATGCCACGAGAACGTGCAAGTCCTTCTTGTCGTTGAGCCGCGTCAAGTCTTCCCTCAGTTCATCGGCGCTCGGGTTCTCGTAGACTCTGACGCATCTGTTCACGTATGACAACAATACCGAGATTTCATCATCACTTAACTGAAACTCGGCCGCGCTGAGAGCCCCTGTGACCTCATCGAGGACATATGGCGTTGTTGCTAACCTGCATAGGCCAACTGCTCCAAGTCGAATGAGCGTCGCCTCGTTGCCCTCGAACAGTAGGCCGCTGACGAAAGTGTTTGCGTCAACGAAGATCCTTAGCGGTGTCTTTCCAGAGTCTTGCTCGTTCTCGCTCGACAATCCTGTTGACCCTATCTCTCGTCAGGCCTGTCTTCTTCAGCTTCCTGCGCAGTATGCTCAACGATCGTTCGTCGGCTTCGAATGGTCTAAGCACGACCACGTCTCCAACCTCGTCCAGCACCACCAGCGACGACTCTCGCAGCGCCAGCTTCTTCCTGAGCACCTTTGGAATAGTCAGTTGCCCCGCAGAGGTTACCTTGCTGACGTAACTCAAGTCAGACTCCACCCGGAGAGGCCTATCTAATGATTTCTTAGATATAGCCATTCCGACGACTCAGCAGGTAAGGCTCAAGAGAAAAGCTGACCATTGGGTCGGCCCACAACCAAACCTTGGACGGCTGGAAATTCGAGTCGCGGGTGACACTGGAGTTCCCGATTTGCATCTATCCTCGCTTGCCCGGGAGCTTCGAAGAATCAGTCATTTCCGCGACGCGCATCGTCTTGCGCGGACTTGTGGCCAAGAATCGGAAAGTCAATAAATCTAGGCGGCAGTCTTCTTGCGCCTGCCAATCAGGAGTCCAATGGCAAACCCGGCAATCGCTGAGACAGCAGCAACATAGGCTTGGGCGGTCGCATCTGGTATGCGGGTTTCAATCGTACTGACCGCGGTCGTAGTGAATTGCCGCTCCACGGTTATTGTAGTAGTAGTTGTAGTTGTTGTTGCGATTGCGTACTTACTTAAGAGTTCCAAGATGAGTGAACTTAGCCTCTCGCTATCGACATCAAGGCTAACGTTGACGTTGCCACTCGGGTCCTTGGTTACTAGGGTTCTGCCTCTGGTAGATCTCGGTTCCAGGACAACCTTCACACGTGATGTCTGAGTCGTCACGAAGCTGGGGTCCACCGACGCAGCTATCGTCAAAGTATCCCAGAGGGGCGTTTCGAAGACCACCGGTCCGCCGGGGACAAAGTATGACGAGAACATGCGGTCAATGAGTCGAGACGCTCTGTTGTCGAGCAGTTTCATGCTTTCAAACAGCTCCGACGTGAGACGCGCCTTGATGGCGACGTTCAGCCCAACCATCGTGATTTGAGCTCCGGAGCCGAAAACGATGCTCGCCGCTTCTGGGTCCGTGAAGATGTTGAACTCGGCCACGCGAGAGGTCCCTGGCACGTAGGAGAGGTCATCGACTTCTGGCAGGGTGGTTCCTCCCATGATGACTATTCGCTGTACATTCTGGACGATCCGAGGCTCTTTCTGAATCGCCGAGGCGATGTTCGTTAGAGGACCTGTGGCGACGAGTACGAGCTGACCGGGTAGAGACATGATCCTCGAAATGATGAGATCTACTGCATTCATTTCCTCGATACTCGATACGGGTCTTGGATAGTCATCCCAGAAGTGAACCCAACGGTCTGTCCAATCCTTTGGGAAGATTACCTCTCCTTTCATAGGCATCCTCATGCCTACAGCGACGGGAATGTCTTGCCGCCCGAGATACTCCAAGAACTTCAGAAGATTAGTTGCAGCAATGTCGGCATCGGGGATGACTCCAGGGGCGACTGTCAGCGCCTCTATCTTCACGTTTGGCCACTTCAGCGCCATCATTAGGCCGAGGTAGTCTTCTGAACCAGGATCATTATCGATGATGAGGATGATCTCTCTCTGCGCCTGTCCAACCTCGCCAACTGAGGCGAAAATCGTACTCGCGGTCAGTAGCAGGATCCAGATCGCCCGAAGAATCAAAGCGCCCAACGTTTGCCAAGAATTCTGTAGGTTGCTTGTTCATAACACCACTGGTTGCTGGTCTGCGTCTATTCCACCGGAAGAGAAGTCATGAACAGATCAGTGGGCCCGGTGGGATTCGAACCACGATTGCATCTTCCTTGACGTTACTTGTGCAGGATCTCTTCCAGTCCTCTTTTGAGTCGTCTGATTCCCTCTTCTGCTCTCTGCTCGTCCACGTTCGCGTACGCGACTCTCAGCGCGGGATACTTTGTACCGAACGCCTCCCCTGGGACGGTTATGACCCCATCTTCTTCGATGAGCTTCTTGGCGATTGTCCAGTCCTTCTCTTTCGTCCTGAGCCTGAGAAGAAAGTAGTAGCTACCCTTTGTGATTGGCATCTCAACCCCACTCACGCCGACCAGTCTCTCGATGAACACTCTCCTGACCTTCTCTATTGATGGCATGAACTTCTTGAGATAAGCCGCCCCCAACGCAATCGCGGCTTCTGCACCGTACTGAAGCGGACTCGGCGGACAGATCGTCAGCGTATCTTGGACTTTCAGCATGTCAGCGTATAGGTGCTCTGGAAATACTGCGTATCCGATTCTGTAACCTGACATCCCGTAGGATTTCGAGAAGGAGTAGAGCAGTACTGTGTGATCAATTCTCTTGTCGAATTCGAGCGCGCTCGTGTATCTGGCGTCATCATACACGAAATGCTCGTACGTGTCATCGGTAATGAGGTACAGGTCCTTCTCACGGCAGAGTACTTCGATTTCCTTGGTCTGGTTCTTGTCGTAGACAGCGCCAGTGGGATTGTTCGGTGACACAAGCACAATGGCTCTCGTAGACCTGCTGACCTTTTCGCCTATTCGCTTCACCGTTGGTTGATAGTCGCTGTCGGTGTCAACGATCACGGGCTTGCAGCCAGCGAGTTGCACAGCCATGATGTGGTTGAAGTAGTATGGCGCGAGGATTATGACCTGATCGCCGGGCTTCGTCACGGAGAGAATCGCATTCGAGAATGCCTGATTGGCGCCTGAGGTCACCATTATGTTGGTTTCAGGGTCGGCCTTCACACCGTTCTCGTTGATGAGCTTCCGAGCGATCGCTTCTCTAAGGCTAGGAAGACCAGCATCCGGAGAGTACTTGAAGCCGTGTTCCTTGTCAAGCGCCTCTGCCGCCGCGAGTACGGCCTCTCTCGGGGGACCAAAGAACGGCACACCCTGTCCGAAATCTACAACATCTTCGGGAACCTTCGATTCCGACAGTAGCTTCTGTATCGGAGCTTCCCGTACCTGATATGTGCGTCCACGCACGGGTTTCATGCCCGAGAAGACTTGCCGTTTGCGATAAAGAGTTGCGGTTAGAACGCGACGACGCCGGCCGATTGTCGGTCTGAGAGAAGGTCAAGTCTTATAGTCATGTGGCTACGACCCCGCGACTGTGAGTCATGAGTGGCTGGAAAACCGTTCTGAAGGCGGACCCAACGCAATGGCTTCTCGAGGACGAGAATCCATCAGTTCGCTACTACACTCTGAGAGACGTGCTGGAAAAGCCCGAGATGGACGCAGAAGTGAGAACCGCTAGAAAAGCGATCATGAAGGACGGAATTGTGTCAGAGATCCTGGCCAAACAGAGGGGTGGCGGCTACTGGGGCAAAGCTGAGGACTTCTACATTAGATCAAAGTATAGGGGGACCGTCTGGACACTTGTAGCGCTCGCGCAACTGGGAGCAGAAGTAAGCGATGACCGAATCAGAAGGGCGTGCGAGTTCATTCTCGATAGGTCTCAGGATCGGGAGAGTGGCGGGTTCGCCTACGTCAGCAGGGTGAATCGTCTAGGAGGCGCCCATGAGCACGTCTTGCCGTGCTTGACGGGGAACATGGTGTGGAGCCTCATCAGATTTGGTTACCTCGATGATGCGAGAGTCCAGAAAGGAATCCAGTGGATCACGACGTATCAACGCTTTGATGATGGAATCGACGAAGCTCCGAGGGGTTGGCCGTATGACGGATATGAGAAATGTTGGGGAAGGCACACCTGCCATATGGGCGTCGTGAAAGCTCTGAAAGCGCTCGCGGAGATTCCCCCGAGCAAGAGATCCAAGGCCGTGGACAGGACCATCGATGCAGGGGCCAACTACATCCTCGCTCATCGCATACACAAGAGAAGTCACAATCTCAAGCGTGTCTCGAAAGCTGAATGGTTGAGGTTCGGCTTTCCTCTCATGTGGGACACGGACGTGCTGGAGATTCTGGGAATACTCACGAGGCTCGGATACAAGGACGAGCGAATGAGAGAAGCAGTAGACTTAGTCGTCTCGAAGCAGGACAATCAAGGAAGATGGAAGCTCGAAAGAACATTCAATGGCCGAATGCAGGTCAACATCGAGCACAAAGACAAACCAAGCAAATGGGTCACACTGAACGCGGTCAGGGTGCTAAAGGAACACTTCACCTAAGCCGAATCGGCGATAGTTATCAGAGTCGGGCTAGGGATTTCGCGTAGTCCGCGACCAAGTATTGTTTGCCCTTTCGGACGACCGAGTGTCCTTCGCTTTCCAGAAGCCTCTTTAGCGCTTTCACTCCGCCGGGATACTTCTCGCTTATCACGCCGCCGGACTTGAGCGTACGCCAATAGGGAGTGATGTCCTGCCTGCCTCCTCGTCTCTGCTCCTCTGCAGCATTCGCAGCTATCCAAGCAAAGATGCCTGTTGTTATTGGACAACCGATGGTTGCATTGTGTCTTCTTGCGAGGGCACTGCGTATCTCGTTGATAGTAACAATCTTCCCACGGGGAACCTTTCGCATCAGTTGATCGACTTCGATCGGTGCAGGAATAGCTACAGTTCCTGTACCCCACCTTTTCGACATCTTCGGAGTGATCCTCTCCACCTTCGGGAGACCTTTGCTATCGTGGAGTTTCTCCGTCCAACTCTTTCTTCTCACCATGACCGCCTGCCGACCCTGCGAGCGCCTATCCGACCTGACTCTGTCCCTTCCGGTCCTCAAGTAACTTTCGACTTGTAGATGAGACGCTGGCCGAGGAAGATGAGGAGGAAACCCAAGAACAGGAAGAACATGACCACGTAGGAAGATGCAATCGCACTCTCCAGACTCGCTCTCTCGGGCCTCAGGACAGAACCCGGAGGACCAAGAATGCCGCATATGAACCAAAATGCTACCATGAGGAAACCATATCCCACGATCTCAAGCTGCCCAGCCCTTCTGATGGCACCTTTCTCCAATCGGCTATGCCTCATCCGGTACCATACTGTCCCCAAGAAGAGAAGCGTCAGCAAGCCCCCCAGTACTCCGAAGTATGAAGAGAGGATGTCCAAGATTCACGCACCCTTCGCGCCTGCGCGCGAGTAGATAAGTCCGGCCAAAATCACGAGGAAGACTCCAACTGGCACAGACAAGATCCAGATCAGAACAATGAGGGGAACCTCGCCGACCATCGTCTGAGGCCAGATATGCTCCACGAAATCCTTCGTCCAGCCATATCGGACATAGAGTGGATAGAGGAACCACGGAAGTAGCGATCCTACTGCCATCGACAACGCACCAATGGAGAACGCGACGATTTCTCTGCTAACGGCCTGCTCTCGCAACTGCATCCCCCTCTTCTACTGACCGACCATGTATATCTTGATAAGTGTGGTTTTGCCGCAGGGAGAAGACCTAGGCTCCCGGCCTGCGTCATATTTCTGGAGAGACTCATGACTCCGCAAGCCTCTGCTTCACATCGTGGAGTGGGTCACTCTGGCGCCCAGGGATTTCAGACTGAAGGACGGAAGAGTCGTCTCAGTTCGACCCTTCGAGAGAAGCGATTTTGAGAGACTTGTGGACATGTTCCAAAGTCTGAGTGATGATGTGCTACGATATGGCCTTCCTCCATACGACGCTGCCCGTATAGAACGGATGACCTCCAATCCTGAATAGGACATTGTCATGCTGGCATTTCATCGGGACCGCGTCGTTGGTTTCGCACTTGTGCACTGCCCACAACTCTCAAGACTGAAAGGAATCGGCGACTTCCTCATCTACGTGCATCGGAACTACCAGAAACAAGGGCTTGGGACATTTCTAACAAATGCGATTCTCGAAGAAGCAAAGAAGGAGGGTCTCCATCGGATCTGGCTCGAAGTCGTCACAGACAACCTGCCCGCGGTGAGATGCTATGAGAAATGTGGTTTCGTTCGTGAGGATGCAATGCGAGACGCTTATTTTGGAGACGACGGAACCTACCATGACATGCTCATCATGGCAAGAATCCTGTCACGCTAGACGGACACATCTCTTACAACGGCTATGTGCCTGGCGTCCGGTCGGTTGAAAGAAATGAATGAAGCCTCCTGATCGCGTTCAGCTTTTCGTCTCGGCCGAGCCTTGCTGATGATGTTGCGTTCTCGATGGTCTGGATCGTATTCTCGTACGTCTCTCTGTCAACCGGGTAGGGGATACCGTCCTTCCCGCCGTGAGCGAAGCTGTACTTGGCAGGATCCTTCCACGAGGGCGCTGCCCCATAGATCAGCTCGGAGACGAGCGCCAAGGCACGAATGGCTTTCGGCCCAATCCCGCGAATCGCAACCAGCTTCTCATATGTCTCAGGCTGTAACTCGGAGGCTAGCCGGAGTGCTTTCACCGTCCTCTCGGAGAGCTCAGTGATCTTGTGCCGCGCCGGCATGACGAGAGTCTGCACCGTCGAGCCGCATGACAAGTATTCGTCCATCGAGAGCTGTTCCGCTTCACGGAGTTGACTCGACAGCCGTCTCGGGTCGTCACGTACGATGTCTAGGCTTGTGCTCCTCGCTTCTCTGCTCACGCGTGCCGTCATGTCTAGGACTTTGTGCTCTCGGCGGTCGCTTGCGATCCCGGAATGAGGAACCTCGACGAAGCTGCCCACGTTCTCGGAAAGCCAGTGGTAACGTCGCGCAAATCGTTCATGCATTCCCTGCTGGACGACGGCCCAGTCACCATCCTCGCTGAGGAAGAAGGCATGGTGGTATAGCTGGTAGCCATCCTGCAAACAGCTGTTGTCAACCTTCGCTGCCATCCTACTTGCGTACTTGAGTGACTCGATCCTGTGAGATGATAACGAGAAGATATCCGCGACCGCTTCGATCTCGTCCTGTGTTTGTCTGGAAACCTTTCCCTTCCCGCCACAGATCGCTATCCCCGAGAGCTCGGGGCTGATCGCTTCCTTGAGCGCACCGCATACGGTTGTAGTGACGCCTGATGAGTGCCAATCAAATCCGAGCGTGCAGCCGAATGCTTGGAAGAAGAAAGGGTCGCTCATCCTCCTAAGGAAGTCGCGTTTGCCATACTCTTCGACAATGAGCTCCGCTATCGCGCCGCCTAGGCGTCTCATCTTCGCAAATAACCACGGTGGGCAACTGCCGGGATGCAGGGGGAGTTCAGCGACCCCGACACGCTTCATGGGGTTGACTGGTTCAGTTCCACCTGAAGATTAAGCTTGGAGGGGCTTGTCTGTCCTCCTGACGCAGAGCTCCTCCTAAAAGTCGAACCTAGCTCCCTGGACATTACACCATCATGTTGGTTCGGCTATCGCCTTCTGCAATCAATCCTATGGTTCCTTTTCCGGTCCCAAGGATTCGTGTGCTGGTCTTCTCCATTGTAAGGCGTCACGCGTAAACTCCCGCGTTAGTCTTTGGACGGCGGTGACGGCAACTTGGACAATCGAATCCTAGCTGGAATCGTATTGGTAGTAGTTGTTGTTGCGGGAGTATTAGCGTATTATGCGATCGCGAGCACTCCTCAAGTGAACACTGAGACTGCGAGGATCGCCATCAAGGAGGTCGATCAGAACGGAGCGGAACGTCACATCTTTGATCCAGGGACAATCACAGTACACAAGGGCGACCACATCATCCTGATCGTAACCAACACCGACGAGCATGTGCATGGCATAGTCATTCCACAACTGAACTTGAACACGGGATCGCTGAAGGAGGGGCAAGAAGTGAGACTTGAGTTCGCGGCGGACATGGTTGGCACGTTCACGTTCTATTGTTCAGTTCCCGGATGTGCCCCTGACCACGCCCAGATGATAGGGCAACTAGTCGTAACCGAATAGATCGAAACCGCTCAATCACAGAATTCCTCAAACCACTCTGGGGATGAACCGCTCACCCGGGTTTCGCAGATGCGGATGAGCGGGAACCAGAGAGGATCATTCCCTTAGCCTGTAGTCGGGACTCCGTCATTGTCTCCCCACATGCCGTGCACAGATAGCGCGTTTCTTCAAAATCTGTGAGTCTTAACAGGATCACCAACCCTGGATGCCCACACTTGGATGGATCGACCCAAGGCTGGATACTCCCCCTAGGGATGGTACCTCTCAGCCTCCTGCTCACCCAGCAAGACCCTCCCATGTTGACGGATGCCCTGCAAGAGAGCGCCATAAGGCAACCATTGGGACAGGTATCCACTCGGTGAGTCCCCACCGAAACAATCTGGCCGATACCTGTGCCAAGTGACGAAGCGAGTGGGCTATCCTTAAGATAATGGTCGCTTGCTCGCTTGGCTTCGAGTGCTATTGCAGGCATGTCGCGCAGACTTCCCAACGGCTCGCCAGATCACGTACTTGAACTCGGCCTCCATCTCCCTGATGCCTCACCCAGCAATCGAGAGCATGATAGAGTTTCAACGTAAGATCGCATCGGGAGGAACCATAGGCTTCGACGAGGAAGCTGAGACCAAGACCCTGGAGGACGCGAGAAGCGAGACGGCGCTACTGCTCGGCGCACACCAGAACGAAGTGGCGATTCTGTCAAACGCGACAGACGGCATATGCTCCTTTGCTTGGGGTCTTGATATTCGAAGGGGATCGAATATTGTGAGTAGTGATGCTGACTTCCCAAGTGTCGTGTATCCGTGGATGCGACTCGCCAACGAAAGGGGTCTCGACGTACGTCTTGCCAAGAACAAGGACGGCGTGGTGTCAGAGGACTCACTGGAAGAGCTTGTTGATGATAGAACGAGTGTGATCTCGATCAGTCACGTGGAATATGGAACGGGACAGAGGTTTGACCTCAAATGGTTGTCGGAACTGGCCCACTCGCATGGAGCACTTCTGTTCGTGGATGCAACGCAGTCAGCCGGGCTCATGCCGATTGATGTTCACAAGGACGAAATCGATGGATTCGTGGCGAGCGGCTACAAGGGTCTCCTGGGGCCATTCGGCGTGGCAATTCTCTATGTCAGACAGGAACTCCTGAAGAAGCTTGATCCACCTTTCGTCGGGTGGCGTAGCGCCCCTGTTCCATATGACTTGGATGCGACGGTACTGAGATTCGCAGAGGGCGCCAAGAAGTTCGAGTGTGGAACGATGAACTACGCTTCTGCCGTGGGTCTTGCACAGTCCATGAAATATCTACGAGGGATCGGCCATGCGGATGTCACACACAAGGTGCTCTCACTGACGAATGCCATGATTGAGATGGTTGCAGACAGTCACCACCTTCCAGAATGCACCGCTTTGACACCCGAGGAAGAGAAAGCTCATGCAAGCATAGCGTCATTCAGGTTCAAGGGTCGTGACCAGTCAGCTATTGCGGCTCAGCTTGTCCGGCGGGGAGTGATAGTCTCGCAACGCTTCAACGGGGTACGTTTCTCATTCCACATATACAATACTACAGAGGATCTGCAAAAGGCAATCCAGACACTCGAGCAGATACTCACAAAGTGAACCCCATCCCGATCATGGAAGCGAGCATATGAGCAAGTCGTGACCAGCGATTGACGCGACTTCGGCAGCGAGCAGACGCCTTCAGCACCAGTCCCCTGGTTGTGCTAACCGTCGGCATCTTCGCCGTTTCAACGGCTTCCATCCTCATACGTTATGCGCAACCGGAAGTGCCTTCTCTGACGATCGGCACCTATCGTTTGGCCATAGCCTCTCTCGTTCTGCTTCCTTTTGCCCTTGGACATCACTGGAGGGAGCTTCGCGAGCTTCAAGCTCGTGATTGGGTGCTCGGAATCGCTTCCGGCGTGTTTCTTGCGCTTCACTTCGCGACTTGGATCACGTCGCTTGAGTACACAACTGTTGCAAGCTCAGTCGTGCTCGTGACGACATCTCCCTTGTGGGTGGCGTTGGGAGGTTGGCTCCTGCTCCACGAGCGACTAAGGCGTCCAATTATTCTCGGGTTAATGCTGACTGTCACTGGAGGTATCATCATCGGTGCTGGTGATACCTTGCAAGGGCCTCACGGCGCTTCGCTATTTGGGAATGCGTTGGCGCTGACTGGGGCGGTGATGGTGGCCGGGTACTGGCTTATCGGCAGAAGATTGCGTGCCCGGCTACCGCTTCTGCCATATGTGGCTGTTGTCTACTGTTCCGCAGCCGTTGCGTCACTGATGATGACTCTAGGTTCCCATCAGTCGCTGATGGGATACGAGCCGATGGTCTACCTCTGGCTTGTGCTGTTAGGCTTGGTCCCTCAACTTATCGGACACTCGTCGTTTAACTGGGCACTTGCTCGCCTGCCGGCCACGTTCGTGGCTATTGCGACGCTTGGAGAACCGATCGGATCGACCTTGTTGGCGTGTCTCTTGCTCAACGAGATGCCCTCATTGCTGGGGGTCTTTGGAGGTGCGCTTGTTCTCACCGGCATCGTGTTGACGTTTTGGAGCAAGACGAGTTCCCAGAAACCGATGAGAAATGACCAGAGCACCTGATCGAGGAGTGATCTATCCTGCAGGGTTGCTGACATTGGATGGGAGTCCGTTGTCGCCAAACCAGACAGCAAGAGAACGACGTGGTGAATAGGTCTCAGAACGGCTCTTTCTTTTTGTTATGCTAGAAACGCCAGACGAGCCATCTGTACCTCAGCGCAACAAAGAGAAGTATCAGAATGACTATGATGAAGAAGACGATCCAGCCACCCCACATAGCTCTTCTCATTCTAGCTCTGCGTACTCGCCACATACCTGGCAACACTGATGGTTGTTGCCGCTCGGATCTCATTTAACGCTTCCTGTCATCTGAGCTGGTACCCATACGTTCTTCGTCACCTGTGATTCTCCCGGGCACTCGTTCGAAAGTGAGGCTTTGGCTGCTATATATATCATATAAATGATGATATACATCCTATGGCTATCGTAGTTCACGCAAAGTCTGCGGGGCTCTCTCCAGCTACGCTATGTAAGGATGCGGTATATTGCGTAAGGCAATGTAGCTCTTAAATGATGATCCAGCGCATTATCTTCCGATAGGTTCTCAGTACTACGGTGAATGAGATGTTTGCGAGAAGGATGGTCAGACGAGGCGTCAGAAGGACAATCAGAAGAGGTTTCGTGAGACTAACAAGAGGAGCGATCCTATCAATGGCAGCGGTTGCAGGTGGCGTCACCCTCGCAACTATCGCAGCCCGTGAAGGCGTCTCACAAGAGGAAGCAGAGGAATCCATGGACGAACTGGTTTCTGAGGGGGTCGTCAGAAAGGAGACAAGGAACGGAGAGACGGTTTACGTGGCAATCGGGAAACAAGCGACGACCCAGCCGGTGTCACAACCCAAGGTGGAGATGGCTCCAGCAGTTCCAACAGGTGCGCCAACCAAGTTCTGCCGCAACTGCGGAGCGAAGATCTCCCGCGAAAGCAAGTTCTGTGAAGAATGTGGGACTCGCCTAGACGCCTAACCCGACGAGTCCAGTGCCCCATTCAGGAATCTTGAACTAGTAGCTCCTCTGCTCGCACTTTCATTGTCGATTGAGACTTCTCAATTCAATGAGAATCTCTCTCAACAGTGAAAGCACCAGTCTACGGTAGTTTATGGTGCTGGCCAGTTTAGCCCACTTTCGAGGCTCATTCTCCGGTATGTATCCCTCAAGAATCTCGAGTATATCCTTCTCCTCGTTGTCTGGTTTTCTTTCCATATCTCATCACCTCAGATGATTCGTTCTAATGCACGAAGACAATGCCGACCGAGATTGCGCACCCGACCGAATCAGGATCTACACCTCTGACTGCGATTGGGTAGACATCCCATCCAGCCTCAGTAACTAGGCGATACACGTCGATCCCCACACCTTCCATCGACGGACGAGACTTCAATGGGAAACGACACCTCCCACTATCGAGAAACTGACAGATCTGGCCGGCGCAAAGTGCCGTCTTGCATCCGCCTGCCGCGAAGCCTGCGGCAAGATAGTATCCGTCATTGAACGCCATCGCCTCGATCGTGCTTGCAATCTCGTGTATCTTTCGCTGATGTGCCATGTGCCCTACGTGCCACTGCTCGTCGTCCACGAAGTCGGCTTTTGGGGAAACCTCCGTCTTGAACAGAACCGCCCACTTGTATTTCCGTAGGACCTTGCGCATCTCATCCGGAGGCGGCGTGTAGGGAGGACAATTCGCACTTTCACCGTACAGGTGACACTTCGGGACCGCGCATTTCAATCGAACTCTCTCATCCACGATCACGTCAGATGCACGAATGATCTTCGAGTTGGCTGCACCAAGCTCGATGGCTTTCTTGCGGTACGCTTCCATGTCTGCTCTCAGACGCCTTTGGGATGGGTTGCGTACCACCTTCCTTGCTCTCGGCTTCTCGGCAACCATTTTGTTCACTTTGACTTCTCTCAGTCTTCCAAAAGAGAGCATCAACGGGGCCAGAGGACATAGGCTTTCTATGATGACTCCACTACGACTGCGGTGCCGTAGGCCAGAACCTCATCCATCCCCTCAGCTATCTCAGTCGTGTCATAGCGTACTCCTATCACCGCGTTTGCGCCCATTGCACGTGCATGGTCGATCATGTGCTGAAGGGCCTCGGAGCGTGCTTGTTCACACATGTCGATGAATGCCCCAACCTTTCCTCCGACGATCGCACTGATACCCGCTTGGAATCTACCACCCACTCCTCGAGTTCTGACGGTTAGGCCTCGAACGATACCGAGTTCTCTGACTGTTCTGTAGCCAGTGATGGAGAACGCGGTCGTGCATGGGATCTGTGTCGGAGAGGGATGAGCTGGAAGCCCGCTAGAAGGCGCCGGAGATCCACCAGCCAAGGGACTGCCGCAATTGGGACAGAAAACCGCACCTTCCGCTACATCGGCTCCACACTTGGGACAGTATGGCATCGTGCAATCACGTCTCGACACAGACAACTGGAGACTTCATATGGATATCGGCGCGCTCGCACTGGCTGAGCTAGCTACCCACATGTGTCAGTGATAAAAAGACACTGAATCATTGGGACAAGTCGGGTGGCATCCGTGGACGGAACTCTGCGCCGAAGAAGATGGATCATTCACAGAAAACTCGGACACTGGAAAAGCGGAGAGATCGCAACAGCTCTACGAATTGATGAGAGAACAGTCTATCGCTGGTGGCGAATCTACAGGAAATACGGGTGGGAGGGTCTACGAGTCAAATCCAGAGCCCCACACCAGTACTACAAGACCCCTCAGTCAACGGTGGACCTCATCCTAGAGTTGAGGCGCAGCAAACATTGGGGACCAAACAAGATTGAAGGATATCTGCGAAATTGCAAAGTTCGAGAGATCACACCTGTAAGCCACAGAACCATTCACAGGATCCTAGTCAAGGCTGGATTGAATAACCCAATCGCCAAACCCAGAAGAATCTGGGGTAAACGTAGATTCGAGCGGGAGCATAGCAACAGCCTCTGGCAAGCAGACTTCAAGATGACCGATCAGGACGAATGGATGATCAGTTTCCTAGATGATCATTCGCGCTTCGTTCCAGGCTCAAGGATTCATCACAACCCGACAGCGGAGCATGCGATCAAGCTTCTAGAGGAATCCATGAAGCAGTACGGGAAGCCTAACCAGATCTTGACGGATCGAGGCTCCCAGTTCTATCCAGCCAGAAGAGGCAGGTCGGAGTTTACCGAGTTCTGCAGTGGAAACGGGATTGAGCATATAGTCACAAGTGTGCGGAGGCCATCGACAATCGGCAAGATCGAAGCTTTCCATAAGGCGTACGTCTGTGAGTCATGGATGTTTCCCAGCCATCAAGGTTTCATTCACTATTGGAACTATGAACGCCCGCATCAAGGAATCCGTTATCTCTATCCTGCAGACGTATACTTCCATGACAGATGTGGGTAGTTAGAACAGCTCCAGTATCGCGCGGTTAAACATATATACTTTTCAAGTCAAATTTCCGACAACCAATACGGGCTTGGTTAAGATGGCGGAACAGGCAGATATCTTCGTAAGGAAGTCCTCTGGACTGATTCGCGCGATTCCCCCCTATCAGGCACTTGCGTATGCTGCCGGTGTAATGAACATGGGATGTGTTTCTGTTTATACGATATGGGGGCAGCTACTTTACCCAGGCGCGAACTTTTTCCTTTTTTCGTGGACGGCAGCGGTAATATTCCCGACCATTTTCATTTACATTCTGCTTGCAATAGCGATGCCTCGCTCTGGAGGCGAGTATCTGTATGCAAGCAGATCACTTGGACCAGGATGGGGTCTATTCGCATCATGGTCGTCAGTCACCATCAACTCTTTCATATGGAACGGCATCGTGCAAGGGTTCAACGTCTTGTGGGGGATTCCGGTGCTGCTAATGCAGCTCGGTTTGGGAACAGGTAACACTGCGTTGTGGGATCTAGGGAGACGTATCGGTAATCCTGCAGATCCCGCATACGTGTGGCTTTTTGTAGCTTGTATGCTGCTTATTACGGCCGGCAATTTCTTCCATTACCTAGGAAGCAAGGCAGTTGGAGTTATTTCAGTCATCCAATTCATTACATACACTTCGTTGGTAGCTACGTGGGTACTGATGTTCGTCCCGACGAACCCGTCGCAGATGATCGGCGCGATGGAGGCGCAACTAGGAATCAACTTCCAGAAGGATGTTGTTCAGGTGGCTGAAACTGTCCCTGGTGCCGTGTTTGGAACGGTTTTGTTCGCGTCCGTTTTTGGTGGCATGGTGTACGTGTGTCAGAACCTCCTCGCCAATACATTCCCGGCGAACTTCTGTGGAGAACTTAAGTCGGTTGCAAAATCTCAGTGGATATCACAAGTTGGCTCCACTGTCTACGGCATTGTCTACTTCACAATCGGGGCCTGGCTGATCTATCATGCAATGGGACTTGAGAACTATCAGCACCTAGCTATGCTCTCCGCGACGGGAGACGACATCAAGCTCTTTGGAACGATTCCCTCATTCATGTATCTGTCGATATTTGCTGCGCGAGGAAACATGACACTACCGATCCTGTCGACACTGCTATTCATGATATCTATGTGGGGTTCAAGTGTACAACAACCGATGGGCGCAACGAGGAACATATTTGCATATTCTATGGATGGAATATTTCCAGGTCGATTATCGAAGGTGGACCGTAGGGGCTCGCCCTGGTTAATCTGCTTAATCTACTACTTCGTCGCGGTTTTCTGTGGCTTTCTCTTTCTCTACACCCCGTACCTACAGTATATTGCTTATTCCACGGCGACCTGGTTTGTGGGGTGGACTTTCCTGAGCGCAGCCGCAATCGCCTTTCCTTACGTAAAGACCAGCAAGAGAATCTGGGAGAAGGCGCCGCCAATTGTCAGGGCAAGGTTCTTGGGTGTGCCAGTGTTGGTCATATGTGGTGTTCTCGGAGTATTCTTCAATGCGTTAGTAGCTTATGCGGCGTTCCTGCCAGCGTTCACAGGTGCTGTTCTTCAACTCTACCCGCTCCTTGCAACCACATCGGTATGCTTCATATTTCCCTGGGTTGTGTACGGCCTTTGCCGACTTTGGAGCAGACAGAAGGGAATAGATATCGCGCGAAGGTTTAGTGAGATTCCGCCAGACTAGGATTGTAAGAATTCTAGGCGAACAAGTTCAAGGATGCTTGTAGGGAAAGCAAACTAGTGCTACCATGAATCGTTTGTAACTTCCATTCAACCGCTATAGGCGACACTAAAAGGCTCTCAGGGGTTCCGCGCAGCCCTCATGAATCAGGCGCGGAGCGAGGCTATTGTAAGTTTCTAAGTATATCCTATCCGTAGGTGAATTCAGGTCTCCCCACGATGCCACCCTTTTCCTTGAGGTTAATTAGAACACCCCGTAGGACACCTTCTCCATACTCGCTACCAGGATTTATGCACAGTGTCTTTCCAATATTCATGTAAGCCTTAGACTCGTGAATATGTCCGTGTAGGCCTACCAGTGGCTGGTATTTCTCAATCGCAGCCTTGACGGATTTGCTGCCTACATGTATCATCTCGAATCCCCCCGCA
>Ga0209725_1000305_pt1 | contig 30092 bp, 32 predicted proteins | sample I18A1metaG_FD_184145 | JGI IMG/M metagenome (GOLD analysis project Ga0209725, IMG submission 184145) | Lake sediment bacterial and archeal communities from Gulf of Boni, Indonesia to study Microbial Dark Matter (Phase II) - ​I18A1 metaG... | ecosystem: Environmental > Aquatic > Freshwater > Lake...
GACATAGACAACATCCAATTAATAAAGAAAACGGGAAAAAGCCTTCTCGAATCCCAGCTTATCCAAGGCCTAATAATAGACAAAGAAGCCGTTCACCCTGGAATGCCCAAAAAATTAGAAAACGCAAAAATAGCGCTGCTAGACTGCCCACTTGAAATTGAAAAGACAGAAATCAGCGCCGAAATAAGAATCCGCGACCCAGTTCAAATGAAAGCTTTCCTAGATCAAGAAACCAAAATGCTGAAGGAAATGGTGGATAAAATAAAGGCCGCAGAAGCAAACGTCGTTTTCTGCCAGAAAGGTATAGACGACATGGCACAACACTTCCTAGCAAAAGAGGGAATATTGGCAGCCAGAAGAGTAAAGCAGTCAGACATGGAGAAGCTTGCAAGGGCAACAGGTGGAAGAATGATCACAGATTTAGGTGACTTAGCACCCCAAGACTTAGGAGAAGCGGGCATTGTCGAAGAACGCAAAATAGGCGAAGACAAAATGATTTTCGTCGAAAAATGTAAAGACCCTCGATCGGTGGCTGTGCTTATACGGGCTGGACTTGAAAGAATGGTTGACGAAGCAGAAAGAGCCATGAACGACGCTTTATCTGTTGTCTCAGACGTAATAGAAAACAACAAAATAGTCGCTGGCGGCGGCGCAGTAGAAGTTGAAGTAGCTAAAGAACTTCGAGGTTATGCCACAAAGGTTGGTGGAAGAGAACAACTCGCCATAGAAGCCTTCGCCGACGCCATTGAGGTAATACCCAGAACATTAGCTGAAAACGCAGGACTGGAACCCATAGACATACTGGTAGAACTGAGGGCTGCACACGAGAAAAAAGACGGAGAATACATGGGAGTAAATGTTTTCACAGGAAAAATCGAAAACATGCAAGAAAACGGAGTGGTGGAGCCACTAGTAGTGAAGGAACAAGCAGTGAAATCAGCCGCAGAATCCGCGTCAATGATACTCCGCATAGATGACGTAATAGCCTCCACAAAACCAAAAGAAGGAATGGGAAAACCGCCAATGGGCGGTGAAGGCGAAGAATAAACCCCCTAGTTTTTTTCTAACACCGCACTTCATTTTTTCCACATAAAAAACTTAAACCTAAGAACGGCATTTTACTTTTGAAGGCTCCGGTAGTATAGTCCGGTCAAACCTTGCTAAGGGACTATGTATAACGGCCTCTCGACACAATTTCACAGATGGAAGAAAGCCGTGGACCCGGGTTCGAATCCCGGCCGGAGCATTACCCAAATCAGGCTTGTTTCTGTCTTATTTTCATCAAATACGCTTGATATGAGCACCTCTGAAAGCATGGTTAAAATCGGAGCACGCGTTTACTAGTAAAATATCACCCAATGCGCCAAACTGCGAACTACTTTTCTTTGTAGATAGTCATGCGGCAGCTTTTGGGAAGGAATGCATAGAGTCTTTGTCTCTTCTTATCGAACGTAAAGGTGTGTGTTCCTTCTTCCGTATTGACTTTCTCATCTACAACCAATTTTTCGGTATCTATTACTTCAATCACGCCAGGTTTTCCAATAGCGCAGTAGAGCCGATGCCTATCAATGTTAAGCCAAATTACGTCTGGTCCTCCTCCAATAGGTACGACAGCTTCTTCATGGCCCGTTGAAATATCTAAAACAACCACGGCCCCGCCATCACATGCAACGTAAACTAAGCCGCGTTTATCATCAATGTCAAGACCGTGCGGTCCAGTTACCGAGATCGGCAAGAAAGCCTTTTGTGACATATCCTTCGCCGCAAGTATGGCAACGCCTGCAGGTTCGCGAATGTTCACCAAGAACTGATCCTTTTTGCTGGAGTAGACACACCACCGAGGTCTCCCTGCCAGTTCTAAAGCTGAGGTCAATTTTCCTGAATAAGGATCAACGAGCCTTGCGTGATTATCCTTCACGTCAGCAGCAAGAAGCTGTTTACGTTTGCTGTCCCACGCAAGACCATTAGGCATCGAGCCTGCTTGCACCTCGCGCAAGACGCGATTAGTCAAAGCGTCAATTACAAGAACTTTGCCGGCTCCTCGAGCAGCAGCAAAGACTATGTTATCATTTTGAGCGCATAAAACGCCACTTGCTTCTGGACAGCTTGGAAGAGTTGCCAAGTGTTTGGCATGTCCGCCGTCTATGATTTCCACAGTTCCAGCAGATGTGTGAGCAACATATACTCGGCCGCTTTCAATGTGGACATCTGCATGATCAAAGCCTCCAAGCTGGTGAATTGGAAGATTAACATATTGTGAAATCAACAACGGCATAAACATACCTTCTTAACAATACATAAGAAAAAGGGAGTTTTTGGTTCTACTCTATCAGTTTCTTTTTCAAGAATTCTCTTCGGTCTTTTCTGTCTAATTTTTCGATTTCTGCTTTGTGCTTCTCGCGAATCAGTTTCAGTTTGCAGTTCGTATAGAACGCATCGTATACTGGACTTGCTTTCGCTATGGTCTCGTAATCGTCTTTTGACACGATACCAAAACCTGTCATAACAGCTTCCAGCCCTGTAGCTTCAGGAGCCAATTCCATTTTGTCCGTATCGGCTGCACGCACAATCTTTGCCACTTCCAGTACAGCAGGATCTGTGATCTTGTACTTCTCGACTATTGCATCAAAACTGCACTTTTCGCCATGATGCCCAAGCTCAACGCCGGGTGCATCGTACGGTATTGCATTCTCTTTCTTGGCGGTTTCTTCGATTTTTTCTACGGGAACGAAGAGGAATTCGGCTTTCGGGTCTATGAATCGCTTTATCAACCATGGACATGCGGTTCTGTCTACGTGTACGTATAGTCTTGTTACCCACTTCATGTTTTTCACACACTCTTATGTAGATTAACTACTCATCACAGTAGAATATCTACTTATATAAGTTTAACGCATACATTCAATTCGGTGAGGCAAATGCATCGACTCGGAAGCATGAAAGTCGGAACAGTGCAGCTCTGGCTTCTGTTGCTGCTTTCTGACAAGCCCATGTACGGCTACGAAATCATTAGAGAACTAGAACGAAGATTCTCTGGATACTGGTCCCCAAAAACAGGCACAATATACCCTGCTCTGGAAAAACTAGAGGAGAATGGATTCATCACGGGACAGATAGAATTCAGAGACCGCGGACCAGACAGAAAACACTATGCAATCACTGACAAAGGTAAGGAAGAACTGAAGTCTTCTATGATGCAATGGGCAAAAATGACGGAGATGATAGACACTTACAAGGAAACTCATCAAGCATTGTTCAAGTTCAGAAAGGAATGCACTAAAGACGAAGTTGCAAGCATGCTGAGCAAACTGGGAACAGCTCTTCAAAACAAAGTCTTCGAGTTCTCAGAGGTTTTTCCTTCAGAAGAAAGAGGGCAAGCACAGCCAAATCAACCGATGTTCATGAAAGTTCTTTATGCAAAGGAAAATCGCAAGTTCGAAATTCATATGGAGCTTGAATGGTTGCCGCATGAGAACGAGAAACTGCAATAAACTAAAGCGCGCTGGACTGATGAGGTTTTTAAAGGGAAACTTGGTTAATAGTACCGATAAAGTTGCTGATCGAATTAGTGGCCTGGCTTGCTGTTATGCTGTTAAGCATTTTCTTCCTGTCGAAGAGTGCGGATTGGACCGCTGATTCTGTACTTGCCTTGACTCATAAACTCAACACCACAAAAATCGCGGTCGGAATACTCTTGGTTTCGCTTTTGTATGTCCTCCCCGAGCTTCTGGTTTCGCTCTTTGCTGTCGCGCAAGGGGAAAACGAAATAGCCTTTGGCAACATTATCGGGTCAAACATAGGCAACATTGCCTTCATGATAGGGCTTTCAGCCTTTTTCTCGACGCTTGTGGTTCACAGGAGGATGATAGTTCGAGATGGTATTTTCTTGATGGTTGCCACAATATCCACCTTCGCATTTATGTTGGATGGAGTTGTATCACAAACCGAAGGAATTGTGCTTCTGGCTTTGGCCGTATTCTATATCATAAATGTGTATGAACAAGAAAAGCTTGAAGCGCCCGAGGAAAGGAAGGCAGAGACAGAAGAAGTTGCGATTAGGTTTGAGTTGCTTACTACGCTAACTGGAAGGCGCATTGAGGTCAAGAATCCTTATGTCTCATTTGCGTTGGGAATAATCGTGTCTCTGATCACTGCAGACTTTCTTGTTCGATCAGTAGTAAACATTGCAAGCCTTCTAGGTGCTTCTGAACTGCTTCTAGGAATCACCATTGTTGCTCTGGGAACATCTTTTGCTGATATTGCCACCGCGGTTGCAGCTTCAAGGAAGGGTCACGGGGATTTGGCAGTCGCAGGATGCTTAGGAGCCAACCTTTTCACCCTCTTGATCGTTCTAGGACTCACGACATTGATAAGCCCACTGCAGATCCCGAGCAAGTCATTGTGGTTGGATGGCAGTGTTTTTCTTATCACTGCGACCTTATTGTTTATCTATATGGTCACGATGAAAATTGGCAAACTGAAAGGTGTTGCTCTACTATTGGTGTATGCCGTCTTTTTGGCGTTAACAATTATTACGCATATCTAGTACCGGAGAAAGCGCGCCTGCGGAAGTGTCATGTATCTACTCTCTCAAACCCATGCGCAATTAAACTAACTATGCCCCAAAGGCAGAACTGATTTCTATACTCACTAAGATGTTTTCGCTGTTTTTGGACCTTACTGGAGAATCAAGCAGAAAGGTTTATCTTGGAACATCCCCTCCTCCCTGAGGGGAGAACTCATGACCCAAAAACACAAAAGTAGAAAGGATGTTGCAGACAGACTTTCCAAGATAGAAGGACACGTTCACGGTATCAGGAAAATGGTTGACGAAGACCGGGGGTGCTCAGATCTTCTTCTTCAGATAGCAGCTGTAAGATCTGCCTTGGACAAGGTTGCAAAGGTCATCTTGGAAGATCATATGGAAACGTGCTTGCTTGAAGCGGTGAAGTCTGGAAAAGCTGATGAAAGCATGGCTGAGCTCAAAGAAGCGTTTTCCAAATTCCTCTAGCGCAATGACTTCGTACGAATTCTGCATGAGAAGGAATGTGAATGATTGAAAGGTGGAAAATCGCTGTTATATTCCTGTGCATTGTTGTTGCTTTGGCAAGCTGGCTTTCGTCAGCATTATCGCTTCTTCCTGAAGTAGTAAGCATCGATCTTGCCCTGGTTGCGGCTGCCATTGGGGCTTCGTTCATAGCATTTAGCGCTGTGACCTCTCTGCTGGAAGGCATCTTCGGTGTTGATGTGCTTGCGACTGCAGCCGTTGTTGTTTCAATTGCTGTCGGTGAGTATTTGGCAGCAGCTGTAATCGCGATAATGCTGGGGGGAGGCGAAATCCTCGAGGACTTTGCTTCAAGTCGAGCTTCCAGTGCGATTCAGAAGTTGATAGAGGCTTCTCCGAAAACTGCCATCGTAATTAGGGATGGGAGAGAGATCGAAGTGAAAGTTGATGACGTGAAGATAGGAGAGACGGTGGTGGTCAAACCTGGCGGAAAAATTCCGGTTGATGGCATCGTCTTAAATGGTGAGGCCACTGTGAATCAGTCATCTGTAACTGGCGAGTCAATGCCCGCAGAAAAATCCAGGAACGATAGGGTCTACAGCGGAACTATCGTCCAGCTCGGAGCTCTAGAGATTAAGACAACGGCGGTAAAAGAACAAAGTACCTACGGCAAGATCATACAAATGGTTAAAGAAGCAGAAGAGAACCGCGCCCCAATAGAGAGGATCGCGGACAAATACGCAAAATACTTCACTCCGGCGATCCTCGCTTTGGGTATCGGAGTGTACGCGGTGACTAGAGACCCACTAAGACTGGCCTCAGTCTTCGTCATCGCATGTCCGTGTGCTCTGGTTTTGGCCACTCCTACAGCAATCGCGGCAAGCATAGGGAATTCAGCAAGAAAAGGAATCCTGATTCGTAACGGAGAGAGCTTGGAGAAACTAAGCGGCGTTGATACATTAGTTCTGGACAAGACTGGTACGATCACAAGAGGCCGTCTTCAAGTAGTTCACGTTGTGGGATTCAAAGGTCACCTCGAGTCTGAGGTCATGGGGCTTGCAGTTACAGCCGAAAAGCTGTCAGAGCACCCCGTAGCGCAGGCAATAGTTAGCAAAGCGAAGGAGATGAGGATCGAAGCAGAAGAAGTGAAGTGCTTTAATGTTCACCCAGGCTTAGGAGTCCGAGTTGAGTGTGAAGGAGACAGTATAGTCGTGGGCAACGAGAGAATGCTGAGAGAATATTCTGTTTCCTTGGGCAACGATGGAACAGGCTATCTGGCAAAACATGCGGGCGCAGGGACAACTATCTTCGTGGCAAAGAACAGTGACGTAATTGGAGCAATATTGTTGTCAGACACAGTAAGAGACGATGCCAAAGACGCCTTAAACAAGACCAAGATTAATGGCGTGACAAAAACGGTGATGCTGACCGGCGACAACGAACATACAGCCAAGTTGGTGGGAGAACAGATAGGGGTCGATGAAGTCAAGTTCGACCTAATGCCCTCTGACAAAGTAGATTATGTAAAAAAACTCCAAGCCCAAGATCACCACGTTGCCATGGTAGGCGACGGCATCAACGATGCGCCGGCACTGGCTAGTTCCGATGTGGGGATAGCAATGGGTTTGAGAGGAACAGACGTAGCTATTGAGACTGCGGGTATAGTCATTGCAACAGACGATCTTAACCGAATTCCGAAACTATTTAAGATTAGCAGGGCAACAATAAGGATAATAAAAGTCAACATAGCGATTGCAATGGCTGTTAACGTTCTCGGAATCGCTTTTTCAATGTATGGCATTCTTCCGCCTCTGCTGGCTTCCGTAGTTCACGAGAGTAATGCTTTAGTGGGTCTGTTCAACTCGCTTAGACTCCTACGCGTGGATTGACTTCAACTAACGTTCGCGCCGTCCTAACCTTATTTGTGGGTAACTGGGAAGAGTTTCGAGTTCCAGTAAAGCTATACCAGATAGATCTTTACTAGTAAAAGCGTGTTCCGATCCCGGCCGGAGCATTCACTATTCTGGGTTCATTCTGAGCTTATTTTAACTAAAAAAGCTTGATATGAGTCATTCTGGAAGCATGGTTGAAATTGGAGCACGCGTTTACTAGTAAGAACATTAGGAATGGTGGCACAGGCTTCAAACTCTCGGTTCAAATTTTTCCCAGATGCTATCGATCTGCAAGTAAAGACCAACTTGATTGCGATTGGAACAGCTACGTTTTACTAGTGTTTTGACTATTCACCCGAGAGGTCGAGATTTTTCGCCAGCATGATATGCTGTGGGGCATGCTATACGCATCTTAGGATGTTTCCATCGCTCGCTCATTCTCTACCGGATAAGGTTACTATGTAGTCGGCTGTGTCTGCACACATGTCTGCAGCTTGCTCAATGAATTCGATCAGGTCATCAAAAATCACAACGGCTCCGGTATTCATTTTCTCTCCATATTTGATGAATAACTTCTTTGTCTTCAGATAGTCTTCGTCGATTCTGTGCTCGATTTCTTCAACTTTCCTTGAGCCTTCAATTGCTTCTTGTGGAGCGGCTGAGATCTTCTCTATGCTAGTACGTAAAGCGGAAGCACAATCGACTAGAGTTGAGGTCAAGTGGACTGTGCTTTCGATTAGTTCTTGTGGCAGCTGGGTGTCTTCAAGCATTTCCATACATCTGGCTGCGTCTTTCACATGGTCAGCAAGGGTGTCAAGCCTTTTGACAAGGTGCAACAGGTCCTCGCGATAGTCGGCCAACAGAGCTGCACCCTTTGACAATTCCTTGAAAACTTCTGTTCGTAATTTGTCTACCTCTTCTTCAGTTCTGAACACACATTGGATGCGATGGCTTGCCTCTTTCTTGTTTCCTTGTGCCAAGCTTTGGGCTGCTTGATTCAATAGAGTTACGGTATCTAGCGCTTTTACTATCTGTTCCTGAGCTAGGTCTAACGCTTTGGTCCTTCGACGCTTTTCAAACCATGTATAACTTCCTTTTTCCAAAGTCTCCACCTCCGTTCGCATTCTTCGGCAGAGTGTTTACGACCTTTCTGAACTTCACTAATCTGAGTAACAACTTTTCACCTGAGAATTACTTTTTGGCCTGTTGTGAGATAGACTACTGACTCGCAAATGTATGTTGCATGATCGGCTATCCTTTCGAGATACCTTATTATGAGTACACTTGAAATGATGCATCTGCTAGTTGCATGTGCTTTTTCGGTTAGTCTGTCAAGAAATTCAAAGTACATTTTGTCCACTTCTTGTTCTGTTTTGGACACGGTTTTCGCGAGTTCTGTATTGTGGTTCCTGAGCGAATCGATGCTTGTTCGAACCATGTTCAGAACCTTTTCACTCATTTCTTCAATGTACTGTGGTATCCAAGCTTCGCATTCTTTTAGTCCGCCTAGCCGTTCATTGATAAAGGATATGTCGAGAGCATATCTTCCGTATCGGGCAAAATCATTGGCTATTTTCATGTAGGATTTTATTGTTCTCAGGTCAGATGCAACTGGTTGAAACCTTGCGATAAGTTCAAAAGTCTTGTCTTCAGCCTGATCAGCCATCGAGACAAGCACATCCGACATTTCGCGAACTTGAGCGTAAACGTCCGTGTTGCGAAGGCATCCGTTGATCGATAGAGAAACCGTGTCGTATGTGAGTTCCCCCATTCTGCAAAGCACTACTGATAGTTCTTCCAAACCAACATCTATTATTCTGCTCATTGCTTCTTCACCTAGCCAAATTCTCCTGTTATATACTTCTCCGTCAATTCACTCTTTGGATTCTCAAAAATGTCTTTGGTTGACCCATATTCCACAAGTTCACCAAGATAAAGAAAAGCGGTAAAATCCGAAACTCTTGCAGCCTGCTGCATGTTATGAGTGACAATGATCACTGTGTAATCCGCGACTAAAACCCGTATTAGTTGCTCTATTTTCGTAGCCGCCGTCGGATCAAGAGCCGAAGTAGGCTCATCCATTAAAATCACCTCAGGCTCAATTGCCAGAGCCCTTGCAATGCACAACCTTTGCTGTTGTCCTCCAGATAGGCTCGCGCCTGACTTGCCTAATTCTGCTTTGACTTCATCCCAGAGATGAGCTGCTCTCAGACTTTTTTCAACTACCTCATTTAATCTACGCTTGTCTGTAACACCGTTCAGCTTTAGTCCAGCCGCAGCATTATCATAGATTGACATCATTGGAAAAGGGTTCGGCTTCTGGAAGACCATGCCAATTCTTCTTCTAACCATCACTGGATCGACACCTTCGCCATAAATGTCTTCTCCATCGAGCAGAACTCTTCCAGTGGCTTTTGATCCTGGTGTCAGCTCATGCATTCTGTTGAGACACCGTATAAGCGTAGTTTTTCCACATCCAGATGGACCTATTATGGCTGTGACAACATTTTCCTTTATTTTCATCGTTATGTCTCGCAAGACCTGTTTGCTTCCGAACCATGCGCTTAAGTTTTCGATCTCGATCTTGAGGCTCATATGTTAGTCCATCCGTATTTTTCTCTTGTTGCGTATCTTACAATTATGTTAATTACAAGAATAATGAAAATGAGGATCAAAGATGCGCCCCAGGCTCGGGGCCAGTCGATGAGTCTGTATGGTGATTGGGAAAAATTGAATATTGCTAAGGGTAGTGCTGCCGTGGGCTGGGTGAAACCGCTGAACCAGAATCTGCTGCCGAGTATCGTTAAGAGCAAGGGTGCTGTTTCACCGGATATTCTTGCGACTGAAAGAAGAATCCCTGTGGCAATGCCCTTCTTGGCGCTACTCAAAACCACAGTCAGAGTCGTTTTCCATCGCGGCACGCCGAGGGCGATTGCCGCTTCCCTCATCGTCATTGGTACAAGTTTTATTGCTTCCTCGGTAGTTCTAGTGATTATAGGAATCATTATAATTGCCAAAGCGACTGCACCAGCTATAACGGACCAACCTATTGCGACAACTATCAACGTCCAGCCAAAAATGCCCAACACTATCGAGGGCACGTTTGTTAGAACATCGTTGAGAAATCTGGCTACCGAAGCAATTCTAGCTTGCCGAAATTCTGCCAAATATATTCCTGAGAAGACTCCGATTGGAACTCCCATAACGGATGCCAATGCTACCACTATTAGGGTTCCCTGAATCGCGGGTCCAATCCCTCCGCCCGGCTCACCCAAAGGAGGTATTTCCTCTAGGAAGAAACTGAAATTCATTGTCGATGATCCTCTGAAGACCGTCTCAACCAGAATGCTTGCTAGCGGGATTAGTGCAGCGATAAGAGCTAAGTAAGCCAGCGAAATCATTACTCGGTCTTCCAGTTTTCTGAGCCTATAACTCCCCACTTCAAACCATCCCCGCTTCCTTGATTTTCCTCGTTGAACGCCAAATTATCAGTCTGGCCAAAGCGTTTACCACTATTGCTAGAGCAAATAGGATGAGCCCCACTTCCATTAACGCAGATACGTAGACTGGAGGAGAGCTGGCTTCTGTGAACTCATTTGCTATGATCGATGCCAATGTGGAGCCAGGTTCAAAAACTGAACCGAACAAATTAAACGAATTCCCAATGACCATCGTGATCGCCATTGTTTCTCCCATAGCTCTGCCCAACCCAAGCATTATAGCTCCTATCACGCCAGATCGTCCATAACTCATAACAATTCTTGCTTTCTCCCATCTAGTAGCCCCCAATGCCACGATAGCTTCTCTCTGACTGTTAGGAACCGCCGCAAAAACGTCTCTCGATATGGCTGACACTGTTGGAATGATCATTATCGCAAGAACAATGCCTCCAGTCAATATAGAGGGGCCGCGTATCGTGCCTTGAAAAATTGGCAAGAAGCCTAGCGCCCCTTGTAGGTATGGATACACGTTGTTCTGAAGAAATGGAATTAGAACAAATATTCCCCATAGGCCATAGATGACGCTTGGGATCGTAGCTAACAGCTCTACGAAAAAGGAAATTATGTAGTTGAAGCTTTTTGGTGCGAACTCTGAAAGTGCTAGACTTATGCCTAGACTGACTGGAACGCCTAAGACAAGAGCAATTGCCGATGTGACGAGAGTGCCCAAAATGAGTGGTAGTGCTCCAAAAGATGGCAAGATATTCGGGTTTGGAGGAAAGGGTTGCCATTTCGTTCCCAGCAAAAACTCCGCGCCATACATTTGAATTGATAACAATGAATTCTGGATAATCTCATAGAACATGAGCCCTAGGACTACGAAAACATTGCATGCGACCAGCATAATGACAATCTTGAATACTGAATCGCCGGACAATTTCTTCTTGGAAATTGACCTTAATTTTGAAAGAAAATTCGGGTGTTTTTTGCTGCTCTTCATTGTTCTTCTCTTCTATGCCCAGTTATTGACTTGTTGACCGTTGAAAGAAATCATTCTTAGCGTGGCTTCGTTGTGCGTCACGACCGTTTGCGGCAATGGGACGTATGAAAGCCCGGGAGCGTAGTGTTGTCCGTCATGAATCGCCCACCACAGGAACCAAGTCAGAATCTTAGCTTTGTCTAAAGTCATTCCCGGTCTGACGTTGAGCTCTTGGTAAACCAATACGTATGAGAAACTAGTGATCGGATAAGCGTCGTCAGGTTCTTCCACGTTGTGCAGATTGAAGTAGCTTCCCTCTGAAGCCCAGCTTGCGTTTCCTGGCGGGAGAATCAACGATACTGCGGATGCTGCAGACGCTAGTGTTTCTAATGTTGGTTCAACGAACTTGCCAGCTGCGTTCTGTACTTTTCCATATGGAATGTCGCTTTGCAGGGCGTAGGAAAGCTCTACGTAACCGATCGAATTTTGGTTTTGCTGTACTGCAGCTGCTACGCCTGGGTTGCCTTTTCCGCCCACGGTTTGTGAGGGCCAGTTGATGACGTTGGATGCTCCGTACGTGGCATTCCATGCTGCGCTTTCATCTGAGAGAAAGCTCGTGAAGACTTTGGTTGTTCCGCTGGAATCTGATCTATGGCAAACAACTATTTCGGCGTCTGGCAAAGCTGTGTCGGGATTGAGAGTTGAGAGCCTTGCGTCGTTCCATCTAGTGATGTTCAGGCTGAATATGTCTGCGAGCACTTGCCCTGAAAAGTTGAGTCCCTTTGATGTTCCTTGGATGTTGTAGATGGGCACAACCCCTCCAATTGTGATGGGAATATGTAGTGTTCCTGGTGCTGCGGAAAACTCTGAATCTTTCATTGGTGGGTCACTTGCGCCAAAGTCGACGGTTTTGTCCGTGAATTGCTTAACTCCGCCCCCGCTTCCTATTCCTTCATAGTTTATTTGCGCTCCTGTCATGTCTTTGAATTCCGCACTCCATTTTTGAATTAGTGGAGCTGGAAATGTCGCCCCTGCGCCGCTCAATCTAATTGGCTGATTAGTGAAATACAGACCATAGACTGCGAAGCCTACTATGACTGCGATAAGGACTATCGCTTCTACGTACGCGATAATTTTGTAGTTCAATTTTACACATCTCCTTTTCATGTCTGTCTTTTCAAGCTTGCAGAACGTTGGCTACAATTATATATGTTCTCCCAATAATATATTGAGTCTATATAGACATAAGATTTATCAATAGATTCGTGATATCAGCATATAGGTGAATGAGATGGGAAGCGTTTCTAGAACGCAGGACGGAGAAGCCAGAAAACTGCAGGTAACTGGAGGATCGACTTACATAATTTCACTGCCAAGAAAATGGGTGACACGTAATCAACTACAAAAAGGAAGCTCTCTAATTCTCCGTGAAGAAGGAGACGGCTCACTATCACTAGCACCTTCAGGATTGGCAAAGCAAGAAAAGAAAGAAGATGCCTTCATAAAAGTGTCCAAAAAAGATGAATCAGACGCAATAATAAGGAAGGCAGTCTCCGCTTATCTGGTTGGGTATAATTTAATACATGTGAGAGCGCAAAATCAAGAGCATCTCTCCTCGCAACAACGGAACGGTCTGAAGGATTTTGCGCGACGTTACTTGGTTGGCACCGAGATCGTAACAGACACGCCTAGTGAGTTGACTCTGCAAATTCTGCTCAGTTATCCTGAACTTACTGTTGAAAGCGCACTGAGAAGGATGTCTATCATAACCTCTTCTATGCATAGAGACTCAATGGCAGCTCTCAGAGAGCTAGACCATCAAGTGGCTAAAGCTGTGATCGATACGGACACCGAGGTTGACAGATTCAACCTATACATAATACGTCAACTCAAGCTGGCCATCACTAACCCAAGAATCATCACGGAAATCGGGCTATCCAGTGCGAGAGACTGTCTTGGCTACAGGCTCATAACCAAGTCGGTGGAAAGAACGGCCGACCATGCAGTGAATATTGCTGAGAATGTTCTGCTCTTAAAGAAGAGAATAAACGAAGAGATTCTCAGAAAAATCGAGAACATGAGCGCGTTAGCCATTTCCATGTTTGATGATGCTATAGATTCACTCTTCAAACATGATTTTAACTTAGCAGAAATTGTCATAGAGAAAGCGAAAGGAGTCACAAAGCTAGAGAAAGAAGCTATAGCTTACTCCGAAAAAGGTGGAAATGGAGAAATCGCTAGTCTAAGGTTGCTAATAGAAAGCGTGAGAAGGACGGCAGAGTATGCTAGCGATATTGCGGAGATAGTGCTCAATTTGAACGTGGAATCAGTGTTAGCATAGTGCGTTATGTAATTGTCCGGTAAGGTTCAAATGGATCGGTGAGGTTGATTTGAATGGTTGGGAAAGCATGATGAAGGTTCTATTTGTCTGCGTCGAGAATGCTGGAAGAAGCCAGATGGCAGAAGCTTTCGCGAAAACCTATGGCAAAGGAAAAGTTGAAGCTAAAAGTGCTGGCACTATGCCTGCAAGAGAAGTCAATTCGGTTGTTGTCCAAGTTATGCGAGAGAAAGGAATTGACCTGTCAGCCAACAAGCCAAAACTGATTACAAACGAGATGGTTAAGGAAGCAGACATGATAATTGTGATGGGGTGCAGTGCTCAAGGATTCTGTCCTGCCCCTCTCCTTAACAAGGTGATAGACTGGGGAATTGAAGACCCGAAAGACAAGCCAATAGAGAAAGTCAGAGAGATCAGAGATGAAATTGAAAGAAAGATAAAGAAGCTAATTGAGGAAATGAACTGACATTCGCGTTGGACTCACAAATCATAGCTATTTCATATAAGGAATGCTATCAAAATATAGCGATTTTGGTAGCCCAAGATAGCTTCAAACTCTCGCTTCAAACTTTTCCCAGATACTATCAATTTGCGAGTAAAAAATAGGCAAAACACCATCAAAGCAGCTAAATCTTACTCGCATTCTCGTTATGCAGGCGAGAGCTCGAGAATCTTGGCCAACATGTTATACCGCAAACATGGCATCTAAAAGATTCGAACGCAAGTTTGCCAGTTCCCATGCTCAGAAGGGTTTAAGTACAATTTTGCCTTATTTACTCAAATCCTTCAGCTTCCGAATTTCGTGGGTTCAAATCCCACCCCCCGCACCAGGATTTGGGGTTACTCCTACGTTGTAAAATGTTTGAGCATACCAGTGAAACGTATGGTGTAAAATCGCTTTAGTGTTGCCGTTAGAAGTCAGTTGGTTGGCTCAAAAATTAAATATGTCCCACTGCAATTATTCATGACATAGCCAAAGGGGGGTGAAAAGTGGCAAGCTCAAAAGATGGAAAATTGGAGTTGCTGTCTGATAAGAACAGCGTCTTGGTTTTAGTTGACTACCAGCCTTCGATGTTTAAGAGTGTTAGTTCGGGGGACAAAACCATAATTAAGAATGCTGCGATTTGTGCGGCGAAAGCTGCCCGCATTTGTGGAGTTCCAGTTGTTCTTTCTTCAATTAATCCTAAATCTATGGGGGAGTTCATTCCAGAAATCACCGCGCTGTTTCCGAATCAGGAGGCATTTGCTCGAAAGGTGCCGAGTTTTGACACTTTTGAGGATGAGAGAACCTGGAACGCTTTCAAGAAAACAGAAAGAAAGAAATTGGTAATTTCAGGGCTTTGGACCAGTATGTGCTTTGCGTATACCGCTCTCCATGCTCTGAAAGAGGGATACGAAGTTTATGGATTAATGGACGCTGCTGGAGACTCTACTGTGGATGCACACAAGTACGGAGTTAAGAGAATGCTACAGGCAGGAGTTATACCGATTACTCTTGAGTCACTAGTATCGGAATGGATGCACGACTGGAGCAATCCAAAAGCAGGCGAACTCGTCAAAGAGGTCTATTCAAAGTATGGCGCAATGATTGGGCTCCAATAAGGATCAAGATTCGGTTGTAGAAAACATTCTCCAGATAGCTCTAGCTTGGATATAAAAGCCCCAAGTATCACTCGCTTCATCTCATTTTTCTTAACTCCTTTAGAGAAGGCAGGCTGAGTTAAGGCGTCCTACAACCGTTTGATAGACATGCAAGATACTCCGCACGAACAAAAGTACCCTCGCTTCAAACAGAAGCGATGCAGCAGCTTCAGCTTCTCGCGCTTCCTTCTGGATGGATACAATAATACAAGCGTACTCAATTCGCGCAGAAAATCCGATAAAATATCAATTCGTGTGGCATATAAATCAAGCTAAAATTGGAGCACGAAGTTACTAGTAAAAACACTGTGAACGCTGGCATAAGCTTTAGACTTTCTTCAATAGACAATTTTGCTATGCCAACATCACATTAATTCGTATTGACATTTCTATTGGAATTAGAGTGTCTTCCGAATTTTTTCAAGGTTCTCTGCAGCGGCGGGTTCATCTTTCAAGAATTCTTTCAAAATGTCACAAGGATAGTTGTCGCAGTGTGCGCAAGTTTCTACCGTTCTCTTTTCTGCGCACGGTCTCATCTTGCAGATTTTCAGACACCAACCAGAAAGCACATCAGATTTGCAACCTTCGCAGGTAACATCTTCTGGTGTGAACTTGATATTGAATTGATCAGACCAGTGTTTTGCTATCTGCTTCTTTTGTTCATAGTCTTTCGCTTGAGTCGCTTTGAGAATCTTACATTCGTCACAGTGCAGTCCACAATAAGCAATCATTTCAGGCATTGTTTTTCACCTCCTTTTGTGCGCCTGTGTTCCAGACTGTCGGTCTTTCCTCGATTCAAAAAAGACGCTTAGGTTGCGTGATAGACTGTTCAGAGAATCAGGGTCTGAAAGGTCAAGATTCTTCAGTTTTTCTAAGATTACATCTGGCAAATTAGCAGTCTGCTGTCCTTCAAGAAGAAGTTCAGTCTCGTCTTGCGAAAACTCTTCTTCCTCTACAATCCAGTTCATGAAACGCTTGTCTTCGGGACATACTCTCTGACAGTGAAGACAGCCATAAAGGCAATTGTGCCATGATGAATTAACCCAGTTTGGAAATGGGGCATCACCTTTTTTCTCGTTTAGAAATGAAATGCATCGTTCACCATGGAGCAGAAATCGGTCGGAAGAGATTGCGCCTGTAGGACAAGACCGCAAGCAAGCCTGACATTTTTCACATTTTTCCATCATACGCGCTTCTCGCCATGAATCTGTTCGACAAGGCAGGTTAGAGTAAAAAGCTACGAGTTGAAAGAAGCTTCCCATACCTGAAATATAGGTAATGTTATTCCTTCCATATTCAGCCAGTCCGCTTCGAACAGCCAATATCTTCAGAGGCAATGTAGTTCTAGCTATTTGCCCTTTTTCCCTCAAGATTCTGTTCAGGAAGTCTGCAACGCGATTGATCGTTTGCTCATAGGCAACGTAAGTTGGTGGAAGGATAAGCGTCTTTCTTTTACCTTTAAATGTGAAAGCGGCTTGGGCTTGAGGGCGAGGAACAGCAACTACGATTATGGATTTAGCGTTGGGTAGAGTTTCAGGAACTTCAAATTTAAAGAAAGCGAGGCGCTGCTGGTAAAACTCTTCGTCAAATAATCCTTGATTGAAACGTCCTTTGATTTCTTCCTCTAATTCAGGAAGGTGTTTGATAGACACGATTCGTCCTTGATAGCCATGTTCAGCCAAATGACGTAACAATTCTTCGGCATACGTGTCAACACATACTGCTTCTTTCCCTGCGCACATTATTTTAACCACCTTAATGACTTATGCTGGTTAGACGTCGACGTTATATATAAGCTTTATAGCCTCCAATCACATAGTTAGATGGTTAGAGTGAACATGACAGAACTTAATCCAAGTAGCCTGAAACTGATAGGCGGATGGCTTTGCCTCGATTTTATCAACACCGTAGACTGTCGAAACAGCGACCATTCACGTGAGAATCTATCTACGTACTACAGTCTCATCTCATGGAGCCAACATGCTAATATCTTAACCGAAGATGAAGCCAGATACATGCTTCGAGAAGCAACTCTTCACCCTGCAAACGCAAAAATGATCCTTGAAAGAGCTATCACGATAAGAGAAGCCCTCTACCGAATTTTCTACGCAATTGCCAATCATCGCCCACCAAACGCAGCCGACATAAGCACACTAAACAAGGAAATGTCTATATCAACAGCACAGATGCGCCTCAAGCCTGCAGGTATGACAGACCCTTGGAAATTCACTTTTGAAGAAAAGAAACTCGATCGGATGCTTTGGTTGATCATTCATTCAGCGACTGAACTGCTAACATCTGACAAGCTCAACAGAGTCTGCGAGTGCCAAGGAGAGAACTGCGGCTGGCTATTTCTAGATATGAGTCGAAATCGCAGTCGCAAGTGGTGTGACATGAAAGACTGTGGTAATCGAGCCAAGGCTCAACGGCATTATCAAATAACGCGTGCCAAACACTCTCGATAAACTCTCACTAAGCACATAATAGGCATATCTTCACTAGTAAAAATGTGCTCGAATCCCGGCCGGAGCACCACAAAAACTAAATCCGTCTTCCTTTGTCGCTTTGGTAGCGCTTTTGTATTTTTCCTGCAAGTCTGCCGTCTTCTATTACGAAGGCACATTCATAGCCGCAGTCAAGGCATTTCCAAATGGAAGGGCGATAAAAGACGAGAAAATTGATGTTTGTGGAACCGCATTTTGGACAGAACTTCCTTCTGGCCAAGACTTCCTGTTGTTTCTTGGCTCTCTCAATCGACTTCTTGAAGCTCCACTTTTGTTTCCATAGGTTGCCAAGTTCACTAAACTTGAACTCTTTAGCTTGTTCCCCACATAATGGACAACGCTGCCCAAGCTCAAGCTGCTTATCATATGTGCATCTAGTGTTCGGACAAGTCCACCAAGGCATATTTACACACCATCAAAAACCAAACCAATCACGAACACGCGCATATTACCAACCATGCCTAATCACAGACGACGGAGCCACTTCATCTCTTACTCTTCTCATGCTTTTTAAATCCTTTTCAAAATCCAACGCTGGCAATTGTAACAGTATGCACAACGATCACGCTTCCCATTCATTTTAATTACCTGCCTAGCGACCATCATTGTTCCCGAATTCGTTTGCGGGCGCATTGTGCTCTAGTTCTCCGCCTCCAACATATTTGGATCATATGGTAGACCCGAGGGGGTAGGCTCTAGAGCACACAAGCCCCGGCAAAAACGCGAAGAACCATGCGCAACCAACTCCATCAAACTCAAAAAAGAAATTTAAGAACACACATGCGCGCTACGTTGGCGGTGGTCGCGTTCCAAGCTCAACCGGAAGGATCATTGTTTGGTTATTTCTAACTATTGTTACATTAACTGTTTGGAGTGGTAAAGTGTACTCTTCTAGGAAAGTTGAAAGATCATCCATACTTCTGATTCTCATCGCTATAGATGTCGCATTGATTGCTATTATGATGTCGTCTTTTTGAAGACTGGCTTTATCCGCTGGTCCTCCGCTTGTGACTTGGGCGATTAACACGCCGTAGGTTACGTTTGTGTTCATCGTTTGTGCCATCTCAAAGGTCATGTCTGTTCCAGATATTCCCAGCCAGGGATGACTGTTATATGAACCGTTTGTGATCAAAGCTTCGGTTTCTCGCAGTATTGTGCTCGAAGGAATTGCCAGCCCCAACCCTTGAGCAGCCACTCCTTGGGAAGTGATCGCAACATAAGAGGTTACACCGACGACTTCACCTTGATAATTTAGAAGTGGTCCTCCCGAATTACCAGGATTTATGGGCGCTGTTGTCTGTATGCAATCAGCTATAGCATAGCTGGACCAGTCCACTGAGACCGTTCTACCAAGAGCGCTGACTATTCCTGAAGTCATTGATCCAGTTAGTCCCAAAGGAGTACCGACGGCAATTACGGGGTCGCCAACTCTTAATGTTGATGAGCTTATGATGTTAAGGGGCTTGTACTTATATTGTGGCGCATTTGCCGAGAGCACTGCAAGATCCGCGTAAGGATCAGAACCAGTTACATTGGCTGCAAAAGCTTCTCCGTCTGTGAATGTTACAGTAACGTTGATTGCGTCTTGAACAACGTGGTAGTTTGTGATGATCACAAACTGCCCTGTGAAGTTAGAGACAAAACCTGACCCTTGCACTTCTGAGTAAGCGTAGGGCCTCCCGAAAAAGTCGTATAGCACTATTACTCCTCGAACCACAACGACAGAGTCTTTGATCTGCTTGTATAGTTGAGAAAGTGAAACGTTGTCTCCTAGAAAGTAGGTATTGTTTTCGTTTGTGATGTTCTGTGTTGAATTGAGGTTTAATATTTGTTCTTGGAGCGTTGACAGTTGATTCTGCAAGTCATCAATTCTTGCCGAAATAGTTGAGTTACTTATTGAGTAACCCAGTACTCCTCCGGTTATCAAACTAACCACGATAATCGTTATTGCAAGAATTGTTGAAAGTCCGGTTTTTTTTGATTTTTGAGTGCTCTCCAATTATAATCACCATGTCTACTCATAATTTTTTACCGCAGCGAGGACAAAACATATCATCTGGTTGGATTTCTCTACCACAATTTGTACATGTTAGTTCTCTCTTCAAAAGGTGCGTTCCTTGCTTCTCTTTTGCCAGTAGTTTCCCGTCGTTGAGAAAGAGCATTCTGCCTGCACGCGAAGCTATGAGGCTGTCGTGGGTGACCAGGACAATGGTGGTTCCTTGGTCAATGTTCAGTTTGCCTAATAGCCTGATGATTTCATGGCCAGTTTTTGAATCTAAGTTACCGGTGGGTTCGTCAGCCAGAACTATGGTAGGGTTGTTTACCAATGCTCTTGCGATGGCGACTCTTTGTTGCTCTCCTGAGCTCAGCCGATGCGGCCTGTGTTCTTCTCTCTCTGACAGCCCAACCATTTTCAATAGTTCGCGAGCCCTCTTCCTCTTTTCGTCTTTTGATTTCTTTGTGCCATCCATGGGAAGTTCCACGTTTTCGATGGCGTTCAAGTATGGCATTAGGTTGAAGGTCTGGAAGACGAATCCAACCTTGTACTTTCTTATTTTGAAGAGCCCCTTCTCTTGCACCTTTGTGACGTCTAGGTTGTCTAGAATAACTTTTCCGTAGGTCGGTTTGTCGAGGCAGCCCAACATATTTAGTAGCGTTGTCTTGCCGGAGCCTGAGGGCCCCATGATCGAAATGAAGTCTCCCTTCTTTACTTGAATGTTTACATCGGAGAGGGCGCGAACTTGGCGGCCACCTAGTTTGTAGACCTTGTCCAGCTTTTCTGTCTTTAGAACCAATTCACTCATATCTCAACGCCTCCATAGGGCTTGTTCTGGACGCTCTCCAAGCAGGGTATAAGCTGCCCAATGCTCCCAGCAACGCGGCTACGCCGAATGCCAGCAACACCGTTAGTAAGTCTGGCGTGGCTGTAGCAGACTGTGATAAAGCAGTTCCAAAGTTTACGGTTTGCCCAGGAAATCCCCTTTGTTGTGTGGAAAACGGGTTAACACTGGGAAGTAGAAGCGATGATATAAAGGGCGCTCCAACGATTCCTATCACAACCCCGACTACTCCAGCCATTAAACTAATCACGATTCCTTCAAGCATAAACTGGCTCATGACATTCCAATTGCTGAAGCCTATCGCCTTAAGTATGCCTATTTCTTTTGTCCTCTCACGCACGGTATATAGCATCGTAAACAAAACGATTAAGCTTGTAGCAGCAATTGCTATTACGATCTCTTGAAAGGCAACTGTTTGCGTCTGACTAAGGGTAGATTCAGCATTTTCCAACATAGTTTGATACCTTTCCATGCGGTCGGTATACGTCGTGACATAAAGCCCTAAATCATAAGCCTCTGAATATGTTTCTATCACCTCGGCTATTTCTTCCACATAGGAATCATTCTCTGCGTACACGTCGAGCCTACTTACGTTTCCTGTATTGCCAGTTGTCGTCTGAGCATCAGAAAGGTTCATGTACACCGTTCTTGTTTCCATGCTGCCTTCACTTGTTGGTTCATAGATCCCTACCACTGTAAAAGACTCGCCGTTGATCTCTACTTCGGCATCAACTCCTACTTCAAAGTAATCTGTGAGGTTTGAACTCATGAGGACAACCCCACTGTCTCCCTCCTGTAGAGCCCTCCCCGCTGTTATATTCGTTGGCAGTATGGAATACTCCGCGATGAAAGTGGAATTCAGACAAACACCTGTAATCGTGTAGAGAGGTCTAGAAATGGTAAAGCTTCCACGTGGGGTATCCATGGTTTCGGAAGTTGTTTCCTCGGATGACGTCTCAAGGAATTCTACAATATCTTTGACACCGTCAATAGTACGAATTTCCTCAACGATGGTTTCGTTTATGAAAACCTCTTCCCGTTCAAACCCGAATGGTGGCGTACCAGAGGGCGTACCAGGCGGCATGCCTGAGAACCCGCCTCGCCCAGATGAAGTTGAAACTTCTATTAATGTTGTTGTCTTACTGGTTTCCTCTCGCATATTACTTATCATACTGTTGTAACTCTCCTGACTTGCCATGATGCCTGCAGGAATAGAAATCATGATTGCCATAGAAAATCCTAAGGCAATGATTATCAATAGTGCTCTTATTTTCCTTCTCGAAACATTCCTAACTGCTCTTGTTAAAGCACCCAAATATGATTCACCTTCGCATGCATGCTGCATTTGATTCAAAAAAAGGGAACTGGCAGACAGTCAATTTTGGCTTCGTTCCACCTGGACCGGGATTAAGAACCTTGTGGTTGTTCACTGCTGCCATCTCCCTTCGTTGCAATGTCTTTTCAAGAACAGTGGATTATTAAACTGTTTTTCAGAATTATACCCAAATCTATCTCCAATCAAATGTATGCATTCATCAGTTGTGTCAGAACATACTAGGTCTGGTCCAAAAAGCGAATGATAGGTTGTCACTTTCTTCATTGTTGCCGCCGACAAAGGTATCAACACTTTACATGTGTCCATTGTTGTCATCTCCGCTATTGGTTGTCCTATCTATTCTTCCTTGGTTCTCGTTGAGGTCCAGATCAGCTGAAGGGAGAAAGGAGAAAGGAAAAATAGTCTTCAGCTTTTCTGGGCCTTCGCGAGTCCTTTTTGAAGAATAGGGTGTTGCCGACTTGTTCTCAACCTCCAAACTGTTCAAGAATGGCGAATTATTAAGGGATTTTTCAGAATTATACCCAATTCTAACCCTAATTTAATTGTGCAAAATAGCCATCCACAAACAAAAGCGATTCTGACATAAGGAACGAAAAAGGGCGCGTGCGCTCCTTCTCAATGTACTTTGAAACTTATTACAAAAAAGGAGGAAATTTTCGTTATCCACTGTACACATTAAGATTTTGTGTCCATTGCATTCAAGGTTTTTCAATCACTGTTCTCGTCAAGATCACTATTTCCGTCACCTTTCCCTCTTCAACATTCACCATTACAAACGCTCTACCTGTTGTATTCTGGGATAACGTGACTATTGCAGTCGTTGCTTTCATAGTGATAGTGCCGTCTGCTTCAACTATAGTGTTGATGATGGGTCTTACGTTAGTGATGTTATAACCATCAGCGAGCAGATTCTGTACGTCTGAGTCGTTTTGCGCTATGTTGATGACATTGTCCTTATACTCTTGGCTGACAGTGATAGATCCGCCTCCCCATCCAAATCCTCGCCGTCCAAATCCATGCCCACCACCAAGGCAGCCGCCATAATTGAGCATGATGTCAGATTCCGTGTTTGTGCCATTGGCTACTCCGTTGGCGTACACCATTACAGCTATTCCGGACAATATTGCTAAGATTAGCACTGTTGAAAGCATTAAGAGTTTGACTTTTCTTTCCAGCCAAATCACCTCCTTTTTTCTCAAATCAGTCGAAGTATCGTGGCGCTATTAAGGAGTTTTTCAGAATTAGACCCGATTCTCTTCATAATTTAACCATATCCACGTTAGATCTGACAGTGAGAAATTGAGGGACATATTTATTACCCTAATTCAAATAGGTTTAACGAAAACTCTTTGACATAAGCGGAGCGGTGTGGATGGCTGCTAGCGGGCGTCCGTTGAAGTATTTGCTTGGGTGGCTAATTGCAGGCACGAGAGGTGGCGCGACTCGTGCTAAAATAATTGAGACTCTAAAGGAAACTCCGCAAAATGCAAATCAGTTGGCGAACCTTCTTGGAATGGATTATAGGACAATAAGGCATCATCTTAAAGTCCTTGAGAAAAACAGAATAATCACGTCAGCCGGAGATAGGTATGGTACCACGTATTTCTTGTCTCCAGCGATGGAGGAGAATTACGCTTTGTTCGAGGAGATTCTGAAGAAAATCTGGAAAAAGTAGAAAAAGGAGTAAAGCAAATGAAGAACCGTATGAACAAAAGCGTGAGAAATTGGCTTATACTAACAACTTTAATAGTGGTGGCTATCCTAGCGACACTCTGGGCTACGTCTACGTTTTGGGTTCCACCCTCTTTTTGGAGGCACCGCAGGCTACCTCCATACCTAGAACCTCCATATGAAATTCCTGAAGACATAGAGTTTTTCTACACAGCCCAAACGGTAATTTCCACAGTCAACGTGACGCTCTCAATCTTCCTATTGCTCACATATGTTAGCATATACAGAAAGACACGGTCGGAGTTCACAATCGGACTTATAATATTTTCGATGGTTTTCCTTCTGAACGCTCTCGCTTCAAATCCCTTGGTGATTCGGGCTTTCGGCTTTTGGCCACGCGGTTTGGGACCATTTGCCATGTTGCCAGACCTATTTGCACTTGGAGCACTAGCTGTACTGTTATATCTCAGCGTCAAATACTAGGAATGCAAGCATATGGTAGTTATTTTTTTACTGTAAATTTGTGTTCCGTTCCCGGCCGGAGCATTCTAATTCCAAAGCAACAATAGTACCTGATTGAGGATTTTTGTAGTATATTTTAAAGAACTTTTTCCTATGGTTAAATTTAGACAATCTTTCAAATTTACCTTCCAAAAATTTCTTGAGAAAACTTTAATTCAAACACTTTTCATCACATGAACAGTACGGGAGACATTATGGCAAGACTCGCTCAGCTAAGACTTGCGATGGGAACATCTGTATTCCTAGTAGCCTTCATTTTCGCCGCATTCCTAGCAGCAATAATGTTCATTATTCAACTGAACTTGGTTTACTCAGTTATCCTCACTATCCTCTTCATACTGTTTCAGTACCTCATAGGACCAACCATTGTCAGAATGTCGACACGACTGAAATACTTGGAAGCTGGAGAGAACCCATGGCTTGAATCCACCGTAAAGGGACTAGCAGATAAAAGTGGAATACCAATGCCACGATTAGCCACTGTCCCAGACAACACACCCAACGCCTTTGTCTTTGGCAGAACCGCAAGCGATGCCACACTAGCAGTTCACGAAGGACTCCTAAAAAACCTAAACGAGAATGAGGTTAAAGGTGTAATCGGCCACGAGCTAGGACACATAAAACATAAGGACTACATTATAATGACCATTATTTCGGCGTTACCATTAATTGCTTATATAATTGCAAGATCAACATGGACAGCAGCGAGATTTTCAGGTTCATCAAGAAAGGGAGAAGAAAGCAAAATGAGAGCTGCACTTTTCGCCATTGGAATAATCTCTTACATAGTCTACATTATCTCGCTTCTATGCGCAATGCGGCTTAGCAGACTTCGAGAACATTACGCAGATGCATACTCAGCCTATGTTACAGGCTCACCTCGAAGTTTGCAAAGCGCGTTAGCAAAAATAACTTATGGGTTGTCTCTTTCGCCGAAACCGCCATCCGGAGCCAGAGCCTTCTACATAGGAGACCCAGCAATGGCCAAGCAAGAAATTGAATTGATAATGGAGAAAAAACAAGAATATGACTTAGACAAAGATGGAGTTCTTGACGAAAGAGAATTAGAACTAGCCATGGAAAAAGAAGCCAAATCCGCATGGACAAAAATAAACACTTGGTTCTCGACGCATCCACCAACCTTCAAGCGGATACTGCTACTGCACGAGATAGAAGAGGAAATGGAAAGTGGAAGATACACAAACGACCGCGTCTACGCACACGTTTAGCAGGAAACAAGACACAAAGTAAATTTATTACGTTCGTTCTAAAGTGAAAAGTGAGGTTTAGAATTGAAAGTCAAGCTTCTACGTTACACGGCTGATGCGGAGCTTTTATGCGGAGCCGCTGCTTTAACATCAACAAAAAGTGGAAGCCCCTCAGAAATTTTTGAGAAGATGGACATAGAAACAGCTAAGCGAATAATCAAACGCGTCGCCGGTTACGGACATGTTTCAGTGATCGAACATGCATCCTTCACATTCAGCATCGAAGGCGTTTCCAGAGCCATGACGCATCAACTTGTCAGACACCGCATCGCATCCTTCACGCAGCAGAGCCAACGCTACGTCACCTACGATACACTGGAAAAATATGTGACCCCAAAAAGCATAACAGAAAACGCAGAAGCAAAGAACATTTTTGACAAAACATTAGCGAAAATTTCTGAAACTTACCAAAAACTTCTGAACTTGGGAGTCCCAAAAGAGGATGCGAGGTTTATTCTGCCAAACGCTGCCAAAACAAACATAATTGTGACTATGAACGCCCGTGAACTGCGCCACTTTTTCAATCTGCGATGCTGTGCACGTGCCCAATGGGAAATAAGAGAAACCGCAACTGAGATGCTAAAACAAGCCAGAAAAGCTGCACCTGCACTTTTCGAAAACGCCGGACCATCATGTGTCGAGTTAGGTTATTGCCTTGAAGGAAAAATGAAGCCGCCCGAATGCAATGTTGAAGAAATAAAAAAACGCTTTAAAGAATTGTGATTACATCCTACATCAGCATGAGAAAATGAATAAATGCAGAGTTTTAGCTATTATCACGAAATATTGGAAGCCGGGAGAAAACTACTTAGAAGAAATCATCAAGGGGATTGATGGAAAAATAGCTGACGGAGATTTCGTGGTTATTTCAGAAAAAGCAGTTTCAACAGCCTTAAACAACATTGTTGATGAAAGCCATGTTAAGCCTAGTTTAAGTGCAAAGCTAATTGCCAAGTATTGGATGCGAATGGTCTGGGGCTGTTTTCTCGGACCACTGTGCCATTTCCAGAAAAGATTGCTCCGACGCCTTCGTGAATATCCCCTTGAGATGGGTAGCCGCCATAAACAAGTTGCCTTACAACATGCTGGTCTTTTGCAGGCTTTAATGTTTGGCTCTGAAGGAGGCATCGATGGAAGTAATTTGGCATATTCTTATGTAAGTTTACCCTTAAAAAATGCGGATGAACTAGCCATGAAAATCCGTAAACAAGTATGGTCAAGGCTGCGAAAGAAAATTTTTGTAATAATTGCAGACACTGATAAAACCTATTCCTTCAGAAACTTCCACTTCACTCCACGTCCAAAACCAATTAAAGGCATTCATTCTCTTGGAGGATTTATTTCTTATGTTATTGGGCGAATGTTTAAGCTTAAACGAAACGCGACACCAATAGCAGTGGCTGGATGCCAAATACCAGCTGAAAAAACCTTAGAAATCGCTGAGGTCGCAAATCGTGCAAGAGGTTTTGGTGCCGGAAGAACCGTATGGGATATGGCTGAGAAATTCAAAGTGGGATTAACTGAAGTGAGTTGGGAAATGCTTGAAACAGTAAAACATAAACCCATAGTAATCATTCGTGACAATACCCTCTGCTAATTCCCCCTTCTTAAACCCTTAAGCAGTAATAAAGCCTAGCGCCATAAAGCTTCAAACGACAGAAAAAGAGCCTTTGTGGTAATAGGGCTATGAGTACTTAACTATCCATTGGCTTAAAATGCTTTGTAATTCTTCAACCATGTTGACTGTATTGTCAAGCCTTGTTGCATTAAATGGGGCAAACGATTCAAGAACTTCATGTCCCAACTCATCAATTTTCTGAAACGATGTCTGGTTGAGTTCTTTGAAAGCGATTACCGCAATGGAATAATTGCCCGAATATCCTGCTTCAACGAGCAAGTGTTCAAAGACCGCCAGTACAGTAGATTCACCTGTATATGTCATCGACGAAATGAAATGGTATATTAATCTATCAAGGAAGTAGAGCGGCTTTTCATATTCGCTTAACTCAGGATTCAGCTCCCTCAAACTGTAAAGAGAATACCATGCATAAGACATTTCATGAAGGAAACCTTCAATTAAAGCTTCTATGTTATCTACACTAGGCTCATACTCAATATCTGTAGCTATATCTACACTAATATGAAATTGCTGTGCTATAGAACGCGAGGCTTCCCGATTTTTTTCCAAGCATGCTTGTAGCGAATTGTTTATGCTAATACCTAAATATGCGGACAATAGGAGGGCAGCAACGAGGGCAACCACCAGTACATACTTCAACGATTCTTTTCTCTTCAATCTATATGCACCTAATAATAGTAGAAAGCCGAAAATTAGACACCTTCATTCTCTATTTCTCCTTCTCTTTCGCACTTTGTTCTCTTTTCTGTCCTTCAATTGGGGCTAGACGGTAACATGCCCCCAACGCGGTCAGCGTTGGCTTACAATTCAATTTCCCCCTTTTGAGAGCTTAAACATTTCTGCTAAAGTCACTTTCTCTATGTTTTCAGTCATGCGCATAATTCTTCCGAATATGCTCGCAAAACTTCAGGAAAAAGAAATAAAAGCATAGCCCTAATACGAAGAAATGCGCATAAACCCAAGTTATTGTTAGGAAGAGCAGAAGGTAAAAAACGCATGAAATCCTCCCTTAAGCAGCTAGACGCCTTTTTCAACCCTCGTTCAGTCGCTGTTGTGGGAGCAACAAAAAAGATAAACAAGGCAGGCCACGTGATTTTCAAAAATTTTGTAGAAAACAAGCGAAGAGGAGTTTTCAAAGGAGAAATTTTCCCAGTAAACCCAAACGAAGACTCAATTTTAGAATTTCACTCCTACCCCTCTGTTACCAAAATTCCAGTAGAATTAGACTTAGTTGTAATAGTTGTTCCCGCGAATATTGCACCAAAAATAATGGAAGATGCAGCATCTAAAAACGTAAAGGCCGTTGTCATAATCAGCTCAGGCTTCGGCGAAATTGGAAACCACGAACTCGAAAATCAAGTCGTAGCCACAGCAAAAAAAGCGGGAATACGTGTTTTGGGACCAAATTGCCTAGGGGTTTATGATTCAAAAACAGGCGTAGACATGCTATTTCTGCCAGAAACAAAAATTTTGACGACTGGAGACGAGGTTATTGCAACCCCGCGGCCGATGCCGGGAAACATAGCAATAGTCACTCAGAGTGGAGCATTTGGGGTTGCGGCGCTCGACTATTTGGCTGGGCTACAAACTGGAGTCAGTAAATTCGTAAGTTTTGGTAATAAATGCGATGTGAATGAGGCGGAAATGCTACATTATCTCTTGCATGACGAGGAAACCGAGGCAATATTACTGTATGTTGAAGACATAAAATCTGGAAGAGAATTCCTCAACGTAGCAAAGGAAGTTACAAAGATAAAACCTGTTGTTGCTCTTAAAACAGGAAAAAGAGAGGCTGGAGCAAGAGCTGCAGCTTCACATACAGGTGCCATAGCTGGTTCAGACAGAATTTATGATGCTGTTTTCGCGCAAACTGGAATTTTCAGAGCAACGGACATGGATGAGTTCTTTCATGCTGGCAAGGCGTTAGCGATGCAGCCGCCAGCCGCAGGAGAAAACATAGGAATAATTACTGATGCTGGTGGTCCGGGCATTATGGCTGTTGATGAATGTGAACTGAAGGGATTGGCTGTTAATCGTTTCTCTGAGAAAACTGTACAAAAATTTGAGAAGTTGAAAGCCGAAGGGAGACTGCCGAAGTTTGCAACAAATCTGAACCCCGTGGACATAACTGGTTCAGGGACATCTGAAATGTTCGAACTAGCAACGGAAATAGTCTTTCAAGACCATGAAATTTGTGGCATAGTACTGCTTGGTTTACATCATGTTCCTGCCTTGCAAGAAGATTACATCGACAAAGTGGCAAAAGTTGCCGACAAATATGACAAACCAATTGTGGCATGCGATATTGGAGAAACAGAAATGGCCTTGCGCACGCGTCTCACATTTGACAAGCTTGGCATTCCAGCATATTCTTCACCGGAGGACGCTGCAAGAGCTATGAACGCCCTTGCGAGATACGGATTATACTTGAAGAAAAACAGATGCTTGAAAGATCGTGTGCAAAAGTTTGCAAAAACTCAACAAAAACAATAAAATTCCTCAAATTACTATTTTGACTTCAATCACGTCGCCATCTCTGAGTTTAAATTTTTCTCTCAGATTTACTTGGGCTATAACCTCTATTGTATTTTCTGTGTAGTTTGGAATTTCCGGGACGATGATTGCGCATTTCAGATTGTCCATCAGAATGGCCTTGAAGCATCTTCCACGACAAAAACCCTCAATTGGCGAAATTTCTATCGTTTTTTCTTTCTTTAACAATTTTTTAAGTTCACGGCTACCTTCAGTTGTTTTTATGTTTAATGTTCCGGGGTATGGAATGAAACCTAGTTTTTCAGCTATCTGCGTTCTTACCCATGGAAGTTGGATAAACTTTGCTCCTTCCCCACTTCCGGAGAAAACTTTTCCTTTGACTTGCAACGTTTTCAAACAGTTTAAAACTCCTAGCTAAACTCCTCAAATACGTCCGATTAAAGATGCCGATCACTCCGTGCACTAATCTATTTTGATTCTTTCAGCCAACTTGCAACTTTTCTAAACATTGGATTAGAAGACAT
>Ga0209725_1000307_pt1 | contig 30039 bp, 28 predicted proteins | sample I18A1metaG_FD_184145 | JGI IMG/M metagenome (GOLD analysis project Ga0209725, IMG submission 184145) | Lake sediment bacterial and archeal communities from Gulf of Boni, Indonesia to study Microbial Dark Matter (Phase II) - ​I18A1 metaG... | ecosystem: Environmental > Aquatic > Freshwater > Lake...
GATACCGATGGGCGTCGGAAGCCAAAGAGCCGCCATAGACGACCCGAAACTTGCCTACACGTTCAAAGTAGCTAGGGAGAACGCGCCGTCCGTTCCATTACTTGCAAACCTAGGCTGCCCCCAGATCGTTAGAGAAGACGGGCTCGACCGAGCCAAGGCCGCGGTTGAGATGATCAAAGCTGACGGTCTGCTCGTTCACTTGAACGCGCTTCAGGAGTCGGTACAGCTCGAGGGTCAGACTCGCTTCAGGGGAGCGCTTGCAAGAATTCGTGAACTTGCCTCTACGTTGAGCGTTCCTGTACTAGTGAAAGAGACAGGGGCCGGAGTCTCTAGGGAGACAGCCATGTCGGTCGAGCGTGCCGGGGTCAAGGGTATCGATGTCGCTGGTCTCGGAGGGACGAGCTGGGCGGCCGTGGAGTATCACCGCGCCAAGGAAAGGAAGCGCACTCGTCAAGCCCGTCTAGGTTTGGCCTTCTGGGACTGGGGAATCCCAACGGCGGCGAGTGTCGTGGAGGTCGCGAGGTCTACTCGGGTCAGTGTGATCGCCTCGGGAGGCGTTCGGAACGGTCTGCATGTCGCGAAGGCAATCGCACTCGGGGCACATTATGGAGGGCTCGCGATGCCTCTCCTGAAATCTGTTTCAAAGAGCGGCAGGGAAGCTAGGGAGAATCTCCTGTCGGTCATCGAGGAACTGAGAACCGCCATGTTCCTAGCGGGCCATAGAAACCTCCAGCAACTGCACAAGTGCCAGGTCGTGATCACCGGCAGGACGCGAGAGTGGTTGATAGCTAGGGGACTATTGCCGTAGGTCGACTCGATCTACGAGATGGCTCCACCATGACCGCGCAAGACTTGGCTGCTAGGCGTATGCCTGCTTCGGTAGCTCAAGAGGCTCCTGATATAGCGTCCGATACTCGCACTTCTCGCAGCGCAGTTGGTCGATCCTAGCGTTGAACAGCGCGCACCAGTCCCACGCATCCTCGCCGATACGCAGCTTCGTACGCTGGATGCACGGGACAGTCTCCTTCGCCATGCTGTTGCTGGTATGCTGATCCCTCGGGATAAATCTAAGCCTCGGATTTGATATAGGCTGGGAAGGCATTAGGCCGCTCTCATGCGCCCACAAGAGGATGCGTTTGACATCTTCTGAGTTTGCCGGGTTCTATAAGCTGACGCCAGACGAGAGGCTACGCTTCGTCGCTGAGTTTGCTCATCTCGACAAGGCAGAGTTGGAGATTCTCAGAACCTCCAGCGCACTCAAGGTCGATGCTGCCAACCGCATGATAGAGAACGTCGTCGGCATCATGCCCGTTCCTTTAGGTATCGCGATGAATTTCCTGATCAACGGCAAGGATCACCTGATCCCGATGGCGATCGAGGAGCCCTCAGTCGTGGCCGGGGCAAGCCACGCAGCCAAGATCGCCCGCTCCAAAGGAGGTTTCTGGACATCCAGCACACGACCAGTAATGATCGGGCAGATCCAAGTGCTGGGCTGCGCGGACCCAGACAAGGCGCGGGCATCTATTCTTGCATTCACAGAGAACATCCTCGCGAAGGCGAACGAGCAGGATCCAGTCCTAGTCTCGAAGGGCGGTGGCGCCATCGGATTGGAGGCAAGGGTCATCAACTCCATTGTCGGACCAATGGTCATCGCTGAACTTCTCGTGGACTGCTTGGACGCGATGGGTGCCAACGCCGTGAACACCATGGCTGAAGCCGTCGCGCCGCTGATCGAAAGGCTCACCGGCGGCCGTGTCTACCTGAGAATCATCTCAAACCTAGCAGACAAGAGACTGGCGCAGGCTCGAGTGACCGTCGCCAAAGAAGCCGTTGGCGGCCCGGAAGTTGTAGACGGGATAATCAACGCATATGCTTTCGCAGCTGCAGACTCTTACCGTTGTGCAACCCACAACAAGGGTGTGATGAACGGCATCACTGCGGTCGTATTGGCCACGGGCAACGATACTCGAGCGATTGAGGCTGGAGCACACGCGTATGCAGCCCGATCCGGACAGTACAGTCCATTGACTCGTTGGACGAAAGACGGCAACGGCGATCTTGCCGGGGAAATCGAGATACCGATGGCGGTGGGGTTGATCGGCGGCGCCACGGCGGTTCATCCGGTCGCCAAGGTTGCGGTCAAGATTCTGGCAGTGAAATCGGCTCGGGAGCTGGCTGAAATAATAGCCGCCGTTGGGCTCTGCCAGAACCTTGCTGCTCTCCGCGCACTTGCCGCAGAGGGTATACAACGGGGTCACATGAGGCTTCACGCGAGAAACCTAGCGGCCACAGCGGGCGCGACCGGTGATCTCATTGACAGAATAGCGGAGAAGATGGTTGAAGAGAGGAAGATCAGGATCGACAGGGCCAAGGAACTGCTCGCTGAATACGTGAAAGGTGCCTAGATTCTCTCGATGAGCGCAATCGATTCCATATGCTTGATCTTCGGAACCGCGTCCTTCTCCATCCAATCCGAGACGCTGTCGTAGATCTTCTGATAGTATTTCTTGGTCGAATGCTTCACGAGGCCGAGCCGTTCCATCCTTCTGACATATCTCCACTTCATGCTTCTTGAGATCCTGTCGCCGAGAAGTCTGTCAAGATCGACCTTCTTGAATACTTTCGGTAGCCGGACGAAGGCTCCAATAATCTCCCTCGGGAAGGCTGTCAGGCTTTCTTTCGATAGCTTCCGCTTTCCTCTAGACTTGATGAAGCGCACGCCTTCCCTTGCTCTTCTCACGGTCGCTCACCTCTTCCCTGCCTCTGGCTAAGTCCTAGTTATCCATTAAAAACATTCTTCGACATGTGGACGCGGAAAGGAGTCACTCGGGGCTTTTTCGTCTTCGATTGCGTTCAATCGCACTGAAGAGTGAGGGGGCGATTAGCGCTACTGTTAGTCCTAGGACGACTGAGTTTGCCAAACTTGGGATCATATAGGTGTCGGGGGCGACTCGGCCTAATACAAGAACCAAGAATCCGGTTGTTGCGCCACCTACTACAATGCGAATAGCCTTTTGGGGATGACCGATTTTGGTTGTGAAACGAACATACCTACCCTCGGCTAAAGCGCCTAGCGAGAAACCAAAGAGGTATCCTCCTATACGTGCTGGGTTAACATCCCTAGTACCGCCTAGTGCGACAGCAACGATCGCGGAAGCTAGAGTAGCGAAAGCGAAGAGCAGCTGGGGTATCCTAGAGATCCGCTCGGATCGCGATGGAAGATTCTGGGTTATCCTCATTCCGATCCCAGCCACGGCGAGGCCGATGGCCCATCCCCCGATGACCTGCGCCGGGTAGTGTAGACCAAGGTAGATTCTCGATATCCCAACCGCCGCGACTATCACCGTTCCGACGATTCCGAGAACTGGTTTTCTAGAGTTCAACGATATCCAAGCCCAGAATGTCGTCGAGTCTTGCGCGTGGCCGCTCGGGAAGCCATACGATGTTTCGTCCTTCTCGACTATGCGAAGGTTGACTGGTGGCCGAGGCCAGGGGATCAAGAGTTTGAGAAAGAGATTCAGGTAGGCTCCGAGGAGCAGCACATAGGTAAGGAACTTACCCCCGGGGCTTGTCGAAGCACCAATACACGATAGCGGCTATGCCGACGAGAATCTCCTCGCTGCCAAGTAGAGTGATGGCTGCAAATGCCACGTTGAGCTGGGGCGCAAAGGCGCTCTGAAGGGCTTCGATTAGTCGTGGCCCAAGGAGTAGCTCTTCAAGCGGTAGCGATTCTTGATCCTCCTGGGCGAGGTCAGTTGGTTTGAAGCAAAGCTACAGCAAATAAGAATGGTTTGCTTGTGTTCACGCGAAGAATCCGTAGGCAGGCCTACCCGAACCGACACTTGTCACGGTCTCCCTGATGCTTTAATCAAGCGTCAAATCTCATATCCTGCATGGAACCAACTCGCTCCGCAGACAACAATTCCATGATGTGGAGGGACAAAAGAGATCATGCCTAGAGTAGTTCATTTCGAGATTCACGCTGACGATCCTGAACGAGCGGTAAAGTTCTACGAAAAGGTGTTCGGCTGGAAGATCAAGAAGTGGCAGGGGCCAGTCGACTACTGGCTTGTCACGACAGGGGAACCTGACAAGCCCGGGATCGATGGCGCGATCATGAGAAGGACGGATCACGGGACAACCTACAACACAGTAGATGTTCCCTCAGTAGATGAGTACACCGAGATGATTGAGAAGGCGGGCGGGAAGGTTGTGATGCCCAAGACCGCAGTTCCAAGTGTAGGCTACATGGCATACTGCGCGGACACCGAAGGGAACGTGTTCGGCATTATGGAAGAGAACCCGTCGGCCAAGTGAGCCTAACATAAATCAACGCCCGGTCGTTCGACGCTTCTGAGCAACCTACAGGAGTTCTTCAGATACGAACGCGAGAGGCACGGACGCTCTCGAAGAAGCGAAGAGGATTGTGAGAGTGGCAGAGGATTGCAGCGTCACGTTGAGGCTTATTGGAGGATTAGCGATTCGATCCCACTGTCACGGGCAACATTCGGCACACCTCCATGAATATCACGACATAGATGTGTTCGGATTGGGAAAAGAGCACAAGGGAATCCACTCGGTCTTTCAGAAACTTGGCTACTCTCCGAACAAGGAGTACAACTTTCTCTATGGTGACACTCGGCTACAGTTCATTCACGAAAAGAGCGCCAAGAACGTGGACGTGTTCCTGGACAAGTTCAGGATGGGTCACACTCTGGATTTCAGGCAGCGCCTCCGATTGGATGACCTGACAATTCCAATCAGCGATCTTCTCTTGACCAAACTGCAGGTGGTGAAATTTGAGGAGAAGGATGCAAAGGACATAGTGGTTATTGTAGAGGACCATGAACTCGGTCACAAAGACGGTCGAGAGACATTGAACTTGGACTACACAGCCGAGCTATGCTCACGGGACTGGGGACTATACAAAACGATCTCATCAACCTGGAAAGGATGAACCAATCCTCGAGCGATAAAGCGTCCAGTCTGCCGGAAGACGGCGAGCTACTACGTAAACTGACAGCCATTCAGGACTCCCTTGTAAGCAGGAGGAAGAGCCTCAGATGGGCTGCTCGGAGCCTAATTGGTGAAAGGCTAACCTGGTATAGAGAGGTTGAGGTGGGCCAAGGTGAAGTCTACTGAATCTTTCCCGGCAACTGAGCATGAATCCTATGGGAATCACGAGTCATCGGTCAGGTTCACGCGGCTAGCCAACAGTGAAGCCACCGGCTATGAATGCGACCAAGCCCAGCAGCATCCAGACCAAAGCCTGATTTTTCGATGTGACCGCGTTTCGCGGCGAGGGTTCCTTGACTACCGAGTAGGCCGAATACAGGAACCCCCCGTCACATACAAGCACGACTGGCACATAGAGCCAAGAAACCATCTTCAGAGCGACAGGGATCGGGCTAAGAAGAACCGCAGCCACGAAGAAGAGCGCCCCGGCCTTAGACGCAACGCGCAGTCCTTTCACGGAGGCAACTGTCCTTACGCCTCGCTTGGAGTCGCCTGCAACATCAGCCATCCCCTTGATGATCTCCCGCCCCATGCCAGCAAGAAACGCTAGCGCCGCGAATACATACAACGTGAGGTTGACGGTGGCGCCGCCTACTGCGCCGCCGAAGATGAATGGGATCGCCAAGTTGGCGCTGACGACGGCGTTTCCTAGGAGGCCTGTCTTCTTTCCGAACCTGTTGTAGTACAGCATGAGGCCAACCGCCACGACGGCGATGACTAAACAGACGATGCCCAAGGTGAACCCAAGCGACAGTCCGGCTACTAATGTCACTGCGGCGAAGACCGTGGCCTCGGTCCTAGAAACACGCCTCGAGGGGATGGGCCGACCTGGGTTGTTTACGGCATCTATCTCCGCGTCGAGGATGTCGTTGACAGCCATTGAACCTGCGACAAGAATGAACCCTACGAGAAACCCGATCATGGCAGGATAGACCGACATCGCAGACCCTAGCGACATATACTCACCAATGATGACAGCGAATCCCATCATGAAGCAGTTCGGGATCCTGGCGATTTCGATGAGCCCTGAGGCCTTTTCAGCCATTGGGACTGCAGCGGTCTTCATGATGTTCCCTCAGTCAGTGTGACTCTTCTCATTCTTGGGGGTCGTTCATCCTACACGAGAGTTTTGGCACGCGCACTTTTAATAACGATTCTCCGTCTGTGAGAGTGGAGCAGCTTGGCGAGGCTTGTCTCATATGCCCGGCAGGGTCGAGCAATATCTGATCGACAACATCAGAAAGCAGGGCGCCATTCATTTGACTCTGCTCGATCCCGAGAAGGTGACTAGGTCCACCGCTGGGTCGTTGGCGAAGGCGATAGACAAGAGCGGTTCCTCTGCGATCATGGTCGGAGGCTCAACTGCCGTATCAGTGTATCATATCGACGACATCATCAGTGTCATAAAGAGGCGAACCCGTCTTCCGGTGATAATCTTCCCGAACGATATCGCGGGCATAAGCAAGCAGGCCGACGCGATCTTCTTCATGAGCCTCATGAATTCCATGAACCCATATTACATAACTCACGCGCAGGCTCTTGGCGCGCCCCTCGTGAAGCGGTACGGTCTTGAACCGATCCCAATGGGTTACGTCATCGTTGGCGACAGGGGCGCTGCGGCCGCATTTGTGGGGCAAGTCAACCCAGTACCGTTCGACAAGCCCTCGCTTGCTGTGATGTATGGATTGGCAGCGCAATTCATGGGCAAACGGTTCTTCTACCTAGAGGCAGGGTCCGGCGTCGAGAGACCCATCTCTCCAGAGATGGTAGCGGCTGTAAGCGAGTATATCGAGATCCCATTGGTCGTAGGCGGAGGCATACGAACCCCCAAAGCCGCAAGACGGATCGTGAAAGCCGGCGCACGCGTCATAGTCACCGGGACCCTAGTCGAAAAAGCTACGCCTGAAACCCTACGCAGACTCGTACGCAGCATCAAGAAAGCTGCTTAACGGACACGAGGCTCGTGAAGTGTCCAGCGACGACTACCTGCGCATCAAGAAGACTACGCCGTACTATAACGCCGTTCGACGCGTGGCGTTTCCTTCTACCAACAAGATACTGATCTCGTTGTTCGCCGTGGATCTGCTAGGTACGGGACTAGCATTCCTGATAACTGATCCCACGCAGTTAGGAATCGTCCGCGGTCTTGTAGCAGGTTTCGTGGTTTTCCTCGTGCCTACTCTTCTCTCTTCTCTATTCTCGTCTTACCCGGTGGTCCGCGGTGATCCCTTGTTCTTTCGGAGGAGAGTCTTGGCCTTGTCGCTGTTCGGCAGCATCGTGTGGATTATGGTGATGATAGCTGGAGCCGCGGCTGGCAGGATCTTCGGAAGCTTCCTCTTTCCTTCGCACGCTTTCTACCTAGGTCTATTTGTCATGTTGCCACTGCGGGCGATGGCTGTGTTCTCGATGTCAACCGTCAGCTTAACAAGACGCATTGTTTTTGCGGTGTCTGACCCACTCGCGTGTTCGCTCGGTCTGGCTGTTTTTCTCAATACCTTGCCCGCTGGCCTCGCTCTGAGCTTCTCCTTGGCGGTGACGGTCTCATTCATCTTCTCATTCGCTTTCTTGATCTACGTTGAGAAGAGAGGTATCGGCACGCTAGGTGTCTCACCTCTGCTTGTTTTTAGGGCGTTTCTAAGAGACTGGCTTGATGGCGACTTCTCTAGGTTTGAGAACTATCTTGACGTCTTCGGGGTCAACAGCTGGATCAACGTCTGTGTTCTGAGCTTCAGGTCAAAGGCTTCTCGGAAGCTCAAGGGGGTTCTGATCGTGCCGGGCTTCCATCCAGGCCCTTTCCTGAATATTGGAAGTAGCGCGCTTCCATACTTGATCAAGCGGGTCGTCGAGTCGACCACCGGAGGGGTCGCTGCCGTTGCACACGGCATCTCGGGTCACCAGCTAAACCTCGTGAGTCAGCAGGAGAACATGAGAGTCATTGAGAAGATACAATCGATGCTCACTCACCCGGCATCAGGGTCAGGAGTCAGCCGGGTATTTCGGTCGGCGGCCGGAAGTGCCACTGCGACCTGCCAAGTCTTCGGCAAGTCAGCTTTCGTAACGATGACCACGGCGCCCCACGATACGGAAGACATAGACCTCGAAGTTGGCGAGCTACTGCGCAGAAGCGCGGGGCGTCTCTTCAGAGGCCTCGCCCTCGTCGACGCACACAACAGCTTGGGGCAAGTCACAGTAATGAGTCAAGACAAGCTCAACGACCTTGCCCAGTCAGCTAAACTGGCAATGAAATCAACGAAGGGCGTGAGGCTTCGTTACGCTTCTGTGGGCGTCGCTCATACAAAGCCGCAGGGGATTTCGTTGAAAGAAGGAATGGGGCTCGGCGGGATCGTCGTGTTCTGGATCAAGGTCGGAAATGAGTCTTATGCGTATGTCGCTCTTGACAGCAACAATATGGCCTCAGGCCTGAGGCAGAGAATACTCGACACTCTGAGGGAGATGGGAGCCGCCGACGCGGAGGTAATGACATCAGACACCCACATGGTCAACGGCGTAGTTTCGGCCAAGCTCGGATACTACCCAATCGGAGCAGCGACCGATCCGGAAGTCATAGTGGCGTCCGTGAGGAAGGCTGCCAATGAGGCGAAGAAGAACCTCGAGCCAGTCGAGGCATCCTTGAGCTGTTCTGAAGTGCAGGTGAGAACCTTGGGGCTGTCGTCTTTGAATCAGTTGACCAGTTTCGTTCTCAGGACCGCAAGGCTCACATTTGCGACGCTCTTTCCTCTAGTGTTTGTGATCGCGATTACATCGTTGGTCCTGCTCATTTAGGTCGGGTCTCATTGCCTCAAAAGTTTCATTACATGCAACTACCACGGGAAGTCATTGTAGGCGACGACGTGCTCAGTCGAGCAGGGGAAGCTTGTCGTCGGCTCGGCTTCTCGGGATCCGTGCTCATTGTGACAGACTCTGTCGTCCAACCGATAGCGGCCGTGCCTGTCAGTCACTCTCTAAGCGGATCAGGATACAAGGTTCAGGAAGTGCTGGTGAAAGCGTCATCGATTGCGCAGGTCCGCGAGGTTGAGCGGGAAATCGAGAAGTTCAAGCCGAGTGTTGTCGTGGCGGTCGGCGGAGGAAAGGATATCGACATCGCGAAACTAAGCTCGGCCAACAAGAGCTTACCGTTTGTAAGCATTCCGACAGCCGCATCTCACGACGGGATCGCGAGTCCAGTGGTCTCGATGAAGGGGTACAGTAAGCCCTACTCTTTCATGGCGCAAGCCCCGATCGCTATCTTGGCCGATATCGGCGTCATAGTTCGCTCACCATTCCGGCTACTTGCAAGCGGCTGCGGCGACATCGTCGGCAAGTACACGTCCGTCAGAGACTGGAAGCTTGCGCACCGAATAAAGAACGAGTACTACGGCGACTACGCCGCTGATCTGGCGTTGATGAGCGCGAGGCTCGTAATGAGAAACGCGCATGTTGTGAGAAGTATGAACGAGACGGGCATCAGAACCGTCGTAGAGGCGCTGATCAGCTGTGGCGTCGCAATGAGCATCGCAGGCAGCAGCAGACCTTGCAGCGGCGCAGAGCATCTGTTCAGCCACGCGCTCGACGTGACCGCACCACATCCAGCACTTCACGGGGAACAGGTCGGCGTAGGAACGATCATGTGCGCCTACCTCCATGGAGCGAACTGGCAGCTTATCCGAGATGTCCTACGGAGAATCGGGGCGCCGACAAGCGCGCGTGAGCTTGGAATTGAGAGCAAGTACGTAATCAAAGCGCTGACGATTGCTCACAAGATACGACCCGACCGGTATACGATCTTAGGCGAGAAGGGACTCACTCGAGAAGCAGCCGAACGTGTCGCTCAAGTTACCGGCGTGATCGAGTAGGCTTGGCGGACGAAGTGACAGCCACAGAGGCATTGGAGCTTGAAGCGAGAAGAGCGGCGCTACTGAATGCCGTTAGACACGAAGGCAAAGCCGATGTGGCGGCAGTCATCGGCAGGCTTCTGGGCGCGCACCCAGAGCTGAGACAGAAAGCACCCGACATCAGAACTCTTGTCGCTAGGGTCATTGATGAAGTCAATGCGATGAGTCCCGCAGATCAAGAGAAGGTCATCCAGGAAAGATGGCCTGAGGAGCTGGCCAGGGAGAAACCGAAATCGGAACGAGGGCTTCCCCCGTTGCCGAACGTAGACAATTATCCCAAAATTGTCACGCGGTTCTCGCCCAATCCAGATTCGGTCCTGCATCTTGGAAACGCGCGGGCGGTCATTCTCAGCCACGACTACGCCCGAAAATACAGCGGGACTTTCATCCTTCGTTTTGAGGACACTGACCCGCGCTTGAAGAAGGCGGCACTACAATACTATGACCTGATACGCGATGATCTGAAATGGCTTCAATGTTCTTGGGATCAAGAATACCTTCAGAGCGACCGTTTGGAAGTGTACTACCAATATGCCGAAGAGCTGATCAGGAAAGCTGCGGCGTATGTGTGCGAATGTGCCCCTGAAGATTTCAAGCAGCTCATCGAGGCAGGCCGAGCATGCCCTTGTCGCAACATCCCTCCAGATCACAACTTAGCGCGCTGGAGAGGCATGCTCGAGGGTAAGTACGAGGAAGGCGAAGCGGTTGTTCGTGTGAAAACAGACCTTGATCATCCGAATCCCGCCGTGCGGGACTGGCCGGCGCTACGGGTCATAGATACCGAGAAGTATCCTCATCCTCGGGTTGGGAGCAAGTATCGTGTCTGGCCCCTGTACAACATGGCCTGCGGTGTTGACGATCATCTGATGGCCATCTCGCACGTGATTCGCGGGAAGGAGCACCTCACAAACATGGAACGCCAGAAGTATCTCTACAAACACTTGGCCTGGCGGTATCCAGACGCCATCCACTACGGCCGTCTCCGTGTCATCGGGATGGACCTGAGCAAGTCAAAGATGATGCGAGCGCTCGAGGAGGGCGTCTACGCCGATCTAAGCGACCCTCGACTGGGGACTCTGATGGCTCTCAGACGACGCGGAATCACACCTCAGGCTCTGAGAGTCGTAGTCTACGAGGTCGGGCCACGCCCCGTTGATGCAACCATAAGCTGGCAGAACGTCTACGCCGCCAACCGGAAGATCATCGACCCGACCGCACGCAGGTTCTTCTTCGTTGACAAGCCGGTCTATCTTTCAGTCTCTGGAGTGAAGAATAGCCGGACCGTCAAGGTGCCGGTTCATCCCGACCACGCCGAGATGGGCACAAGGGAAATCACCGTCGACGCCAAGGACGGCGCGTCCCGTCTCCTAGTCTCCAAAGGAGACATGAACCTCCTCAAACCTGGAGCTATCGTGAGACTGATGGACCTGTTTAACCTCAAAGTGAACCGCGCGGACCTCGACGGAGTCGTCGGAGAGCTACACAGTGAGACCTACGCTGAGGCTAGAAAGGTGGACGCCCCGCTCATCCACTGGCTTCCCGAACTACACAACTGCAAGGCGACAGTTGTGATGCCGACCGCTGAGCAGGTCGAGGGATTTGGCGAACCCGCTTTGACGACCTGTCAGGTAAACGATATCATACAGCTGGTCAGGTTCGGCTTCGGCAGAGTCGATGTTGCTGCCAAAGATTCTATCACAATCTACTTTGCTCACCAATAACGAGAGGACGGCCTGCAGTGAAAGCCTAAACGCCGGAGAGAATCAGATGGACCCTCTCCCCCGAGGAAGGACCGTTGAAGTCAGAATCTCGAAGCTCATTCGCGCCCCGCTCGCAGAGGTCTTCGCTTGGTGCACCGACTACTCCGATTTGGATCCCGAGATCATGGGGTCCAAGGGATTCCAAGCCCGAGGAATCATCTCGCGAGAGAAAGATAGAATCGTGTTCGCGGACACTTACTCCGATCCATCCATCAAGCCCAGGAACGTAGAGGTTTCTCTCCTCCCTCCCGACGCGTGGCACGCCAAGTTCAGTGGCGGAAGATGGGAAGGAACTGGCGTCTACAAGCTCTCTGAAACGCCCAACGGAACTAGACTCGAGATACTCTTCCGAATTGAAAAGGCGATCGAAGGCTACACCGCCGAAGATCTGAAACAGCGTGCCAACAAGGTCTGGGACGCCTATGTTGCGGCGGTCGAAAAATCCCTGCGATAGACAGCATAACCTTTCAGGGCACCTTTTGTCAGCGACTGCCACGGGAATCGTTAATTCGCTAGCGCCTACTATCGCAAGATGAGTGAATCAGTGTGACGTTCACCTACACGGGCATAAGGGTCCGAGACCTCAAACGCTCGCGCGCCTTCTACACGAAGGTCATGGGGCTGAAGCAAGTTCACCGCGGAAGAATGAAGGCCGGAGGAATCTTCCTACAACTGAAAGATCCCCGATCCTGCCAGATGCTCGAGCTAAACTACTACCCACGAGGAGCGAAATACTACGAACCGTTCAAGAACGGCTCCGAGCTAGATCACTTGGCCTTCTGGGAAGGAGATGTGGACAGGAAATACGGAGAGCTGCTTGCAAGAGGCGCTAGGAAGGCCGTTGAGCCGTTCTCCGAAGACGGCTACAGGCTCGCTTTCGTCAAGGATCCCGATGGTATCTGGCTTGAGCTAATAGGCAAGGACAAGGCAAGAAGACCGAGACAGAGAAGGCGGCTGGAGTAGCTCGCGAGACCATCCTGATCGAGATCTACTTCTTCTTCACGAACACGTCAGAGCCTCGCACTTGAACCTCGAAGGAAGCCTCGTCTTTCTTCGGAGGCGGCGCCACGACCTTCCCTGTCCTCAGCTCGAAACGTCCTCCGTGGCACGGGCACACGACCTCATCGCCTTCAATTGTGCCCTCGCTCAGTGAACAGCCCCGATGGGTACAGGTGTCGGTGATCGCGTAGACTCGCCCGCCAATGTTTGCGACAAGCACGTCCTCGTCGTGCACACTAACTTTCTTCATTGATTTGATCGGAAAGTCATCTAGCTGACCGATCTTGGCGAATCCTTCCCTCATCTGAAACCTCTCAGGCAATTTCGCAGTGTAACCCAGCGACATTTATTCCTTCGGCCGAGTTGAGGGCCGAACGAAACATCTTCCTATCCCGGAAACTCAAGTGGCTGCGCGTTTCTGAGAGCCTGAAAAAGGCGTGGCCGATATCTTCTAGTTCTAAGGATGCAGTTGAGCTCCTACGAAACTACTAGCTTCTTGAAGAGCTCGACGGCGTCTACGGCGTTGTCGCTATAGCCTTCCGCTCCTATCTCACGCGCCCATTCAGGGGTCACTGCGGCTCCACCGACAGCTACTTTCACACTTTTTCGGATACCGGCCTTTTCCATCGCTTCGATTGTATTCTTCTGCTCAGGGGCTGAGACTGTCAGCAGAGCAGACATTGCAACTATCTGAGCCTTCGACTCCTTCGTCTTCTCTATGAAGTTCTCAGGAGGTACATCCACACCGAGATCATTCACCTCAAAGCCCGCTGCTTCTAGCATTACGGCGACAATGTTCTTACCTATGTCGTGGATGTCTCCGCGCACTGTGCCAATGACGACGATTCCGGTGCTCTTCAGCTGCAGTTTCCTTTGTAGAATAATGGGTCTGAGAATCTCAACTCCTGCCTTCATCGCTTCTCCTGCCATGACAAGTTCGGTGAGAAAAGCCTCACCCGCTGCAAACTTGTCGCCAATTGTTCGAACTCCTTTCGAGAGTCCGTCCTCAATCGCTTGGACGGGATCGATGCCGAGCCGAACCCCTTCCTCGGCTACGACTCGAACTCGATCGACATCCAAGTCAAGGACAGCTTTTCTTAGGTTCTCAACAACATCAGATCTTGAACTCATCTCCGCAGGACTCCTTTCTCGACCTCTGAAACAAATCAGGTTATATCAATATTGGGCCTCGATCTTTCGACCGGTGGTTTGACAGCGTCAAATCACCCGAAGCCAAGAAATACTGCAGGCATCCATTGCCATCGGGGGTGTTCCTTGTCCACGCAGATTCTCGGTCAGCTGGTTAGTTCGATCGAGACACTGGATATCGATATGGTGATGACTCTCTCCAAACACGCGATGGATAGAGGCCTTGTCCGAGAAGCTGACAATACAAAGGCTTAGGGCGAGTGGCATTTCAATGAGGATATTATCGGTTCGAAGGCCTTCGCCAACTCCTCCGAGGCCTCAGGCCGCGCAAACGCATAGATCACGTAGTACCTCTCCGACTCCTCGCAGTGCACATGCAGAGCGTACGCCTCCTGTATAAGGCGGGTGGTACCAAACGGGAACCCTCCGCGCTCGACAAACATCCTTGCATGTGTGTAGACTGCGTCGTGCTCCTGAATCCTAAGCTCCCTGGTCTCCGGGGTTCCGTCAAGCTTTCCGCGCATGCTCTTGACCGAACGCTCAACACTCCCAGAAGCTTGGGCGGCCGGGGTTGGATATCTCTTCTTGGCTTCCTCTAAGCTTCCCCAAGACAGGAAGACCTTGAAGCCTTCCTCGAGATGGAAAACTATGTCGCCCTTCTTCCTATTCGATTTGGGATTGAATTCAAGCCGGGCGGTCTTCGGGTACTTGGCTGAGAACCCGTATAGTGCCACGAGTTCGTAGTCGGAATCCTCCATGCTGTTCATAGGAGAGCCAACATGGCGAGGTACAATATTACCTCTCTCTGGCAAGTCAACTGATCGAGAATAAGCCGTGTGTTGAAGCTGCCTATTGTGCGAGGCTCGTTTGGCGGCAGACAGTTGAGGCATTCATCATCCAAGTCGCAGGTGAGATTCAGCAGGTCCTCGCGGGAGTACTCCATTAGACGAATGCTTCTCGTCACATCCTACCGCACGATCGGAAGTACTTCGGACCAGAAAAGAGGCTTCGGCTTGCCGGCTTCGGCGGAATTGTAACCTACCCTGAACGTCTCAGCAACTTCTATTTCAAAATCCTTCAATTCAGGATGAGCTTGTTCTCCATGTTGCTCTAGCCATTCAAACCATCCAGCGACTATGATCTTCAGTCTAGTCAAGGCGCTTTCGGGTGTCCGCCCAAACACCCAGCAACCCGGACAATTTGGAAAAGGCGCTCGTTGAGTCGGAACCCACTTCAAGGTAAGCAGATATCTTGGCGGGCAAGTTTTCCATTTTCTTTCTAACTGTTACTTGTACGAACGGGCCTGAACTTGATCCCGTATCGTATCATTCCGTCGTCTTCGTAGATTCTTCTGAACGTCGATTCAACTGAGAGGTCGATCTTGAGCTCGTCAGCCTTGCAATCGGTCATCTGGGCAACTATCTTCGGCCCCTCGTCGAGTTCAATGACCGCGACTGGATACGCGCCCACAAGTTTCTGCTGGGCCGAGAATTCTGGGGGAGATCCGCCTCTAGAGATTGTGGTGAAGCAGTAGATCGTGCCTCTGCCGCTGAGTTTCAGAGGTTCAAATTCGGCCCTGCCACACTTGAGGCAATTCACGCCTCGAGGAAGATTCACCGCGCCACAAGACTTGCACTTGGCGCCGATGAGCGCATATCGTTGAGGTATCGACCTAGAGTACGTCGGGATTGAGACATATGCCAACCTGAACTCCTCCAATCAACTACTCACGAAAATCCTGCGAAGCTTCAGGTACGTCGTGTAGTCAATGTACTCTTTCCTAGCCAGATAGTCCTGAAACCCAGCTCCACTGGTCGTTTTCATCTCTCCTTCAACAGTAAGGCTTAGGGCATCGGCTCCTCCGCCAGGTCCGTAGGAGCACAGAATTACACGCTGCCTCGTCGAGGCTGACTCGAGAATCTTGGAAAGCGCAAGGAGGGCTGAAGCTGCTCCGGTATCCCCGATGTTCGTTGAGACCATGCTTGGTGTTATCTTGCCTTGGTCGAACCCAAGCTTCTTGGATAGCGCGAGCGCTCTTACATCGTCGAGCCCTTGAAGCACAAACCAGTCATAATCCTTCGGTGAACTGTGAAGCTTCTCCATTATGCCCTCCACGCACGAAGTGACAACCTCATCAAGTACAGCCTCGTGGTAAGGTCCGATATCGACCGTCATGACATACCTCTGGCCATCTCTCCTGAACCTCTCGCCGATACTCTCGCTTGCGACTGAGAAGGATCCATCAAAGAGTGCACCCATGCGCTCGTGGCCGACGATCATTGCAGCTCCACCTGCCCCAAGTTGATGTTCAAGCGAAGTAGTTGGATCTCCGTGCGGACAGTCGGCGGCAATCACCAGCCCTCTTCGGCCCCTTCCCGAGCTGACGAAGTCTAGACAACTCAGGAGGGCAGATGCGCCGGATCTTACCGAAGAAGTGATATCAACGGTGGAAATGTCACTTCTGCAACCCAAAGCAGCCGCGATCGTGCTCGCGTTCTGTTTCTCCGCGTACGACGGTGATGTGGAGGCAAAATACACCACATCCACCTCGGACGCGTCAGCTCTAGCGTTCCTGAGGGCGTTCGATGCCACCTCAACGCCCATTGTGATCGAGTCTTCGTCGAAATCAGCGACAGATTTCTCCTCGACTCCGCGTGGCGAGAAGTACCCCCATGCTCTTTGATACTCCTCGCGCTTGATCCTCAGCCTAGGGATGTAGACGCCGCAACCGATGATTCCGGCCTGCAAGCTATGCTGGCACCTCATACTCCGAGTATGTGAACTACGGCTGTGGCGCCCGAGCCTCCTACATTGTGCGCTAGCCCAAACTTTACGCTAGGAACTTGCCTAGTGCTCTTCTCAGTTTTTCCACGGAGTTGCTTCGTGAGCTCGTAGATCTGACCAACGCCGGTTGCGCCGATCGGGTGGCCCTTAGCCTTCAGTCCTCCACTTGCGTTAACAGGAATGTGCCCGCCAATGTACGTTTGGCCTTCCTCGATCAGTCTTCCGCCCTCGCCTTTCTTGCAGAAGCCGAGGTCCTCATAGGCTATGATCTCAGCGATCGTGAAACAGTCGTGGACCTCGGCGAAGCTGATGTCTTTGGGCTCCAGCTTCGCCATGTCGTAGGCCTGCTTGGCCGCGTTTGTTGAGGCTCGGAGTGTGGTGAAGTCTTCACGCTGAAACAGAGCAAGGCGATCGGTCCCCGCTCCAGTGCCCAGAACTAGAATTGGTGACTCTGTGAACTTCTTCGCAATCTCCGCGCTGCACAAGATCGCCGCAGACGCGCCATCGGAGGTTGGACAGCAATCGAACAGTCGAAGCGGATGGCACACAGCTGCTGACTTCGATGCCTGCTCAAGCGTGATTGCTCGCTGGAGCTGGGCTTTGGGGTTGTCCGCTCCGTATTTGTGGTTCTTCACGGCGACCATGTGGAGGTGCTCCTCTCTGGTGTTGAACTGGTGCATGTGTCTTTGAGCCATAAGAGCGTAGACTCCCGCAAAGGTCATGCCTGCAAGACGTTCCCACTCCGTGTCGCCCGACACGCCGAGCCAGTAACGGAGTCTGTCGGGCGGTAGGTCCCTCATCTTCTCGATGCCGCCCGCCAAGGCGACATCGCAGATGCCTGATGCAATCGCTAGAAAGGCGGACCGGAAAGCAAAGCCGCTCGAGGCACAGGCGTTCTCGACGCGCGTGATCGGAATTCCAGTCAGACCCGTAGCGTCTCCAACGACCGCTGAGAAGTTGCCGAGCTGGCCTCCTCCGACGCCAAGAGTGCCCACGTACGCTTCCTGTATCAGTCTAGGGTCAAACCCTTTCTCAGCATCTGCAACGGCTTCCCTGTATGCCTGTGCGAAGAGCTCGTTCGCTCCGAGGTTCACGTAGTCTCCGAATCTAGTTTGGCCGACACCTATGACAGCGACTTCGCGCGTTGCTTCTACCTCCTCTAAGTGACTGCCCTCTTCAAGAAGATGCCTTGCGGATCCAGATCCTTCCTGAGGATCTCAACTTCCCGCACCGTTGGAGGCTCTGTAGTGTTGACGCTTGGTGAGACCTTGAGGTCCCAGCCGGTGTTCTGCTTCACTTGATCTGCGGTGAGACCCGGATGGTAGCTAGAGAGGTACATCTCCTTTGTCCCTTGGTCGAAGCGTAGCACGCCCATAGTGGTGATTACTGCTGAAGGGCCTCCGTCCAGTCCAAGTCGCTCTCTTGCCCCATAACCATCGAGGAATCCAGGACTCGTGATGAAGTCCACCTTCTCCACCATTCGCCTCTTCTCGTGAGGCGTGATTATGATTATTCTCTTCGAAAGGCCCGTGATCTCACATCCTCCCCCGCTTCCCGGAAGCCTCACCTTCGGCTTTCCGTAATCCCCGATCACGGTTGAGTTTATGTTTCCAAATTTGTCGACCTGAGCGCCGCCTATGAAGCCGACGTCGATGAATCCGCGCTGAAGGATCATCGAGAAGGTTTCGTAGAAGTTGAATATGCCGTAGGTTCCGCTGACAAGGGTTGGGTCTCCGATTGAGAGCGGCAACCTGGCGGGCTGCGTTCCTACCACACCCGATTCGTATATCAGAGTCAGATGCGGGGCGTGGGTTCTCTGCGCCAGAAGCGCTCCCAGTTGGGGTATGCCGATTCCGACGAAGACGACTTCGTGGTCCTTCAACTCTCTTGAAGCGGCGGTCACCATCAACTCCTGATAAGAGTAGTCTCCCGCGTATTCCTTGCTCATGCCTCTTCACTCTCACCCAAAATACCCGTAGTCGACTGGAATGCTGTAGTAGGATTTCGTCTTCAGGCTGAGCATTCGTTCGGCGCCAAGTCGCTTCAAGTACTCCTTGCGGTTGGAGACTCCGAATACCCACTCCTCAAGGAATTTCTCGTGCTCCTCATGTGTTCGGGTTGTCTTCTCATAGTCCATGTAGTATTGATTGTCGCGGTCATAGTATCCTTGTGAGTATGATGGATGTGCGCCCCACGGCTCCTCAATGACGGCTTTTACTCGAAAACCCGGAATGACCGTTCTGTCAGGATCCCTTCGAACGATCTCCGAATCCACAATCTCCTCTACAGAGACTACTACGTCCGTGCTCGCCATGCCGATTTCACGATTCGACCCTACAATACCCCACATCTGCGTGTTCCCATCGCGATCTGCCCTCTGCGCATGAATTAGGGCGATATCCGGATTTATCGCCTTCACGAGGCAGATCTTCTTCCCTGTGAACGGGCAATCAATCGTCTTGAAGACATCAGAGTACTTCGCTAGGTCAGACGCGAGCACGGATGTGGTGACAGGCATGAACGGAAGACCAGATGCCCCCCCCATGTAGCGAGCGCCGGTGATGAAATGCGTATACTCTTCGATCGCGATCGGATGCGGGATCTGCTGCTCGACTGCTCTTCTGAATGCGTGGAGAGAACCCACCCCCGGATTTCCAGCCCAGCTAAACATGAGCTTGTCGATACAACCTGCAGCCAGAAGCTGATCAACGATCAAGTCCGGTGTTTCCTTGCAGACTGTGAGATGCCTCTTGCGTTGCCTAATCATCTCGTGGCCGAGCGCAAACGGGATCGCGTGGGTGAAACCTCCGAAACACACAAGTTGACCATCCTTCACGAACTTCTGCACGGCCTCAGACACCGTCATGACCTCCGCTACCATCCTGTGTTTCGCCCGCACAGACGGAGTGTCCCCGCCAAGATAATACTATCTTCTCCTGTCACGACCAGCGATCGAGGAGAACATACTACGTTCGGAGCATACTTTTCTCTCAAGAACGGAAGTACGAAAGTCTGATTTGTGAGGAGTAGACCAGAGAGAACGGCGACGGCTACGCGAAACACTTGTGGCTCAGGCTTGCTTTTGCCGATCGGAAGTATTCTACAGGAGTAAGCAGTGCGAGGGAACAATGTTCGAATTCTGGGCCGCACCCAAATGGAAGCTATTCACATGGCTAGCATGGACGTACTAGAGAACCCGGGCGTGACTTTTCTCTCGGAACACGCGCAGAAGATCTTTGCTCAGGCCGATGCAATTGTGAATGAGAATAACTGGAACGTCAGAATCTCTCCTGCCTTGGCCAGCGGGATGCCTCGAAAATGCCTGGGCAAACTCAATCTTTATGCGCGGGAGCCGAAATAAATTTGGAGATTGGGCGAAGCAATCAGCACATGACATGTCGTGGAGGCTACCCCGTTCATCCTTGGTCTAGAAACGGTAGCGCGTCGCCCCGGCAAGACAAACTGTCGATGACAGCTTGACTCTTAAAGAGAGACTGTCAAGCGCAATCCAGACCGAGAAATGACGCTGGGTTCTCGATTCAAAAACTTTCGTGCCAATCTCTATTAGCGTGGGGCCCCACACAGAGCCTGGGATGTTGCATGAGTGAACGAGAATTGTTCGTCTACATTGACGGCAATTTCTATCCCGAAGGTCAAGCGAAGATCTCAGTCTACGACCACGGCTTCCTATATGGCGATGGGGTCTTTGAAGGAATCAGAGCGTACGGCGGAAGGATATTCAGACTAAGAGAGCACATCGACCGACTGTTTGAATCCGCGAAAACAGTTGGTCTCACGATCCCTATGTCAAGAGAAGATGTGAGCGAGGCGTGTGCAGAGACGCTCCGTAGAAACAGACTGAGAGAGGGCTATCTAAGGCTCGTAGTCTCTAGAGGAGCTGGAAAGATGGGCCTCGATCCCAGGAACTGCCAGAAGGCAACCATAGTAATCATTCCAGCAACCTATGTGATCACACTTGCGGAACTGAAGCCGGTCAAAGCGGTCACCGCATGCACAAGGAGAAATCCCCCGTTCTGCATTCCAGCCTCTGCAAAGACCCTCAACTATCTGAACAATGTCTTGGCGAGAATAGAAGCGATCAACGCTGGGGCTGACGAAGCTATCCTGCTGGACTGGAGAGGCTATGTTTGCGAAGGTTCAGGAGACAACGTGTTCATAGTCAAGAACGGTAAGCTCCTGACGCCGCCACTCGAGGCCAGCATATTAGGCGGCATAACCCGTCTGACCGTGCTGGAAGTTGCCAAGAAACTTGGGATAGAAGCCGTGGAGAAGGATCTGACATTGCATGAACTATACAACGCCGACGAAGCTTTCCTGACAGGTACAGGCGCTGAAGTGCACGCGATCATACAGATAGACGGAAGGGTCATCGGAACAGGCCAAGAGGGACCTATCACAAAGAGAATCGAGGACGGTTTCAAGAGGGAAACTCAAAACCCGGAAAACGGGTATCCAATATGAGAGCAGAAGCTTCCCGACTGCACGCGAATATTCGAGTCGCCAAACCCTCACAATCGCGAACATAGTTCTTTCGGAGGATGCAAGACTGCCGATACGTTGAAATTGGTTCGACTGGCTGTTGGCACGCAGGTAGGACAACTCCATGAAAATCATGACGCTGAACTCCGGCAGCTCATCGCTGAAGTATTCGGTTTGGGACATGCCGGCTCGAACGCAATTATGTTCAGGTGTTGCTGAGCGAGTGACAATTGCGAACGGACTAATCGAACACAGGGTAGGTGGCAAGGTGAAAATTGTCACAAGACGAGACTTCCCAACCCATGAGGCCGCCTTTACATCAATAGTTGAGTTGTTAACCGACGATGTTAGCGGTGTCATAGACGACATGTCGGAAATTAGAGGCGTAGGACATCGTGTAGTACACGGCGGAGAGGGATTTGCGCGATCCGTTCGTATTGATGATCAAGTTGTGAAAGCGATAGAGGAATTCTGCGCTCTAGCTCCTCTGCACAACCCTGCAAACCTGGCGGGAATCAGGGCTGCGATGAAACTCGTGCCGAACGCTATGCACGTGGCGGTCTTCGACACCGCTTTCCTGTCAACTCTTCCACCTCACGTATACATCTATGGTCTACCATACGAATGGTACGAAAAGTACAGAATAAGGAAATACGGCTTCCACGGCACATCCCATCTATATGTTGCCAGAAGGGCAGCAGCGTTGCTGAACAGGAGACCGTCTGATGTGAACGTCATAACACTGCATGTAGGAAATGGAGTGAGCGTGACTGCGGTCAAGAAGGGCCTGGCATATGATCACAGTATGGGATTCACACCATTGGAGGGAGCAGTGATGGGAACTCGCTGCGGAGACATCGACCCTGCAATTGTCTTTCGCGTCATGCAGAAAGAGAATCTCAATCCAACGCAAATGGAAGACATTCTCAACAAGAAAAGCGGACTACTCGGTATCACTGGCAAATATGTGGATAGGCGAGACATAATACAGGCCGCGAAGGCAGGAGACGACAGAGCCAGTCTGGCCATAGAGATCGAATGCCACAGGTTAAGAAAATACATCGGAGCGTATTCAGCTGCCATGGGCGGTGTCGATGCGGTGGCATTCACAGCGGGTGTCGGCGAGAATTCTCCGTTGCATAGGGCGAAGATCTGCGAGAACCTCGAGTTTCTGGGAATAGTCTTGGATCATGAAAAGAACGAGTCGGTACTCGGGGGTGTAGAAGCCGAGGTAAGCGCGGCACGCTCTAGGTGCAAGGTGTTCGTTATCCCTACGAACGAAGAACTGATAATAGCCGAGGATGTCAAGGCGTTGCTGGAACGAGGATAGAATAGTTGCGGTAGCTCCGAATGCTGCTCCCGGAAAAGCAGCTCGACCGGAGAATTGTGGATCGGCTGATACGCATAAGACAGACAATCGTTTGATGTGCACGGAGATTTCTCTCATCCGCTATGGCGACAAGAGCCCAGATACCGCTAAATACGGCCAAACCGATCTCTGCGTTCAAATCGCTAAAGGAGGATGCGTTTGATGGTTTCTTTGAAGGGCAGGGACATGCTATCCCTGAAGGACTACACGGCTGAAGAACTAAGATTGATGCTCAAAGTGTCGGAAGATCTGAAGGCGAGGTTCAAGGCGGGCGAGATGCCTGACATGATGCACAAGAAAACCTTAGGCCTAATTTTCCAGAGACCTTCTACAAGAACCCACTTACAATTCGAGACGGCCATGACGCAGATGGGTGGACACGGCATCTATCTTACGCCAGAACAGCTGCAGCTGACAAAGGGCGAAAGTTGGCAGGACACTGGTCGCGTTTTGAGCAGGTACGTGAATGGTGTTGCCATCAGGTGGTATCAGGACATTGTCGAGGAACTCGCGAAGTGGTGCTCCGTACCTGTAATCAATGCTTCGACGGAGTACTCGCACCCGACCCAGGGAATAGCGGAGCTGATGACAATGAAGGAGAAGAAGGGTAAACTGGAGGGTCTCAATGTGACCTATGCTTGGGGGTTTACCACGGGTGTGAACAAGCCGCCAGGATACCTCAACGATCTGATCTGGGCCGGATCCAAGCTGGGAATGAGCATCACGATGGCGTGCCCCGAGGGTTACGAGTTGAAGCAAGCGATCGAAGAGACACGACAGGATGCCGCGAACTCAGGCGCGAAAATTCGGGTTGTGCACGACCTGAAAGAAGGCGTTTCGGGAGTCGATGTAATAGTCTCCAAATCGTGGGTTCCCACCGGAGGGACCTACACGAAATCTGGCGAGTTCGCCCACAACAAGAACCCCGAGAAGTTCAAACAATGGATATTGGACTCGGACGTCGTCGCCTGCGCAAAGAAGGATGTCATTGTGATGCATGCTATGCCTGCCTCAAAAGGGGAGGAACTCACGGAGGAAGTCTTCGAAGGATCCAATTCGGTGGTGTGGGACGAGGCAGAAAACGGGCTACATGCTAAGAAGGGCATCCTTGCCTTGCTGCTTGGCTAGACCAAGCGACCAAGACAAGACACAAGACACAGGGCAGGATCGAGAGGTTCGCAAAGCAAGGAAACAGTAGCCATCGAGCGCAAGCATGCTTGAGCGGGAGATCATGCCGATAGAGTGAAGCGTTCGGAGACCTATGACAATATACAATCGAGTGGTAGAGCCGAGCATGAGAGAGAAAGAAACCGATGGATCATTCTCGGAGTATCATTTCGCTGAAGCTCCGAAAATAGTAGTCAAACCTCCAGGGCCTAAGGCGAGCGATTTACTCCGTGTTTGCGCCAACTATGATCCCAAGACGGCGAACTACTACTTCCAGACGGCATGGGAAAGCGCGAAAGGAGCCACTCTGAAAGATGTCGATGATAACGTGTTTCTGGACCTGACGGCCGGAATCTCTGTCCTGAACATTGGCCACTGCAACCCCGCTGTGACGGATGCTCTTTGCCAACAAGCCGAGAAGATTTGGCACCCGTTCCCTCGAGGGGTGACAAAGGCTCGCGTCAGACTCAATGAGGCCATTGCGGCGATCGCACCTTGCGAGTTGAGGAACAACGTGCGCATGATGTTCTCAGTCAGCGGCGGTGACGCCGTCGAGGCTGCCCTGAAGCTTGCGAGATATCACACAAAGCGAGACACCGCGGTCTGCTTCCAAGGAGGATTCCATGGGGGAGGTGCTTCTGGTGCTCTTGCAGTGACAAGCAACGTCAAGCTACGCACGGGCGTAGCACCATTCATGCATGGCACCTACTGGGTCCCGTACGCTTACTGCTACCGTTGTCTTTTCGAGAAGGAATACCCTGATTGCGGCATGACCTGTGCCCGCTTCATTGAGAAATGTTTCAAGGATACCCATTCAGGGCTGGAGAAACCTGCAGCTCTTGTCATGGAACCCATCCAAGGGGAGGGCGGATACATAGTGCCGCCGGATGAGTTCGTTCCGGAGTTGCGCAGGATTTGCACGGAAAATGATGCTCTCTTGATAGTGGATGAGATTCAGACGGGGATGGGGCGAACAGGCAGAATGTTCGCCGTCGAGCACTGGAATGTGACACCGGATCTGATGCTGATCTCGAAATCCATAGCAGGAGGCTTTCCGCTTGCCATGATCGTTTCGCGTCAGAAATACCTTCATCAGATAGACGCGCTTGTTCATGGGGGGACCTTCCACGCGAACAGTCTGGCTTGTGCGGTTGCCGTGGCGACCGTGCAATTCATCACTGAGCACAGGCTACCAGAGCGCGCGCAAGAGCTTGGTGATCACTTAATGGCTCGACTCAGAGATCTGCCGGAGGAATGCAAGATCGTGGGCGATGTTCGAGGAAAAGGGCTCATGGTCGGCATAGAGCTCGTCAAGGACAGGAACAGCAAGGAACCGCTACCTGAAAACATGACAAAGATGATAAAACAGAGAATATTCGAAAATGGCGTTCTTGTACTGAGCTGCGGCCACTGGGGCAACGTCATCAGGTTGATGCCTGCCCTGACTATAACGAGAGAACTGCTTGACAAGGGAGTAGCCATAGTGCTAGGTGCACTGAAGGATATGGAACGGCAGGTGTAGGGAACTGATGTCTTCGCCATTCTGTGATGGAATTCGAAGATCCTTGATTGCCTTATCTCCCCTCTAACTCAGTCTAGGAGATTTGCCGGAATAGCTTCTGTGACATAGCTGAGGTCCAGTTTCTCCAAGGTCCTCCTCTTTGGTACGCCCTGCGAGGTCCAGCCCCTCTTCTCATAATACCAGTCTAGCATCTGTTCATATCCCTCTCGTTTGAGAACTCCTCCCTTCAAAGGGCCTCTCGTAGTGGGTTCCTCGAACCACCTTGCAGGTGGTTGATCCAATTTGCGGCTCCACCCCGAGCCGTATTCCCTTACCCAGAAACTCCTAATCAGGGAGTAGACCCTATCGCTGACAATGTGGAAGTCTTCAAGATTCCTCTCGACTCCAGTGGCCGCCCTGAAGAACCTAAGATACCAATCAAATTGCAGCCCTAACTGTATCCACGGAAACCTGCATACGGAGAAGCATTCAAACATCGACCTGATTCTCTGTAACTCCAAGAGTTTCTCTACTTTCTCTACACCGTAGCTATCTGTCCCAGAACTGATTTCCCAGCCGATCATCCAAGCATCCTTATGGTGGGCTCCGATGGGAGAAGTACCGTAGGCCAAAGCCATTCCTGGAAGTGAATGGCAGTCATACGCAGAGATCTCGAGACCCTTGACGTGCATTGCCCATTTACGGCTTCCACCGCCGATCTTCTCTGCAGCAAACCTTGTTCCATGAGCGAGAAGTCTTCCGACACCCTCCCCACGAACTATGTCCTCGGCTACAGTCCTTGCGCTGTGAAGGTCGCTCCACTCAATTCTCTCTTCAATGAGTTTCTTCTCGGAGCATTCCATCGCAAAACCTATTGCATTCCCAAGTGAGATCGCATCAAGTCCGAAGTCGTCGGCGATTCTGTTTAGAACGGCGACTTCTTTCAAATGCCCCAAGCCTATGTTTGATCCGAGCATGGCTACGTTCTCGTAGTCTAACTCTGACCGTTGTCCCTCGGCGTCATTCACTACGTTTCCACAGAGTATGTTACAATTGGGACATCCTCTCAGCTGATTTTTCATTGTCTCCATCGTTGCACCATTGATGTTCTCAGCCTCGTCGAATACGCCCTCTCTAAAGTTGAGAGTTGGCAAGACGCCGCTATTCTGCGCCCAGTCGACGCTAGCCATCGTTCCTAGCCTCTTCCAGGATTCGTACCCCGGCTTGGCCAAGAGCTCCCTGAAAGCCCCGGTTCCCAAGGCCCTCAACTCTTTCGGATAAGCCACCGGAAGATCTCTTGTCCCATGCACAACAAGCGCTTTCAGTCTCTTTGAGCCCATTACAGCTCCGATACCGGGTCTTCCTCCTGAGCGGCCTTCCATTGAAGCTACCGTTGCGTAATGAACTAAGTTCTCTCCTGCGGGTCCTATCATGAGAGAACCAACATCTCTCCCATAACTCTCTTTCAGTTTATTCTCTGTCTCGAAAGTTCCTAAGCCCCAAAGATCTTCTGCTGGCAAGATGTCAACTCTGTCGTCGTCTATCCTGACTAGGCTTGGTCTTTCGGCTCTGCCCTTAACGACAACAACATCAAAACCAGCCTTCCTCAGATGAACAGAGGCAAAGGTTCCCAGTATCCCATCTCCGTAGCCACCAGTCAGAGGGCTCTTAGCGGCAACGACTATCTTACCGCTGCTCGGCAAGGGAAAGCCGGTCAGAGGGCCGGTCGCGAATACAAGTACACTTTCCGGAGAGAAGGGATCCAAACCAGCTGTTGCCTGGTCCCAAAGGATCTTAGCCGCAAACCCCCGTCCACCGATAAGGTGCATCGCAAGTCCTGCATCATACGACTGAGGGGTAGCTTGGCCGCTGCTAAGATCTATCTTGAGAATCCTTCCATTCCATCCGTTCACTTAACATCATCTTCGACGGAAGATGGATTGTGATGCCATAAGTTCTTCCTTCATATGAGCAGGCATTCCTCAAGTTTCTAAGTGCAATAAGTTTCCAGTCCACCTATCAACGGAATGTCCTTGAAAGCTTCCTTGGTGATTGAGGATCACGTCCTGGATGTGCACGTGTTTGAATCATGAAGAGATTTGGCTCAACTACTAGGTTCAACTCAAAATGACGGACCGGGAAGTCGTACCAAATCTTATATACGCACTGAGCGGAACCGGCTCGTTGGAGGGGTACGCAAATGAAAATAGTGTATCCTCTCGTGCTCTGCTTGATCGTTCTTTTGGCGCCCACCAACGGGCAAGCGCTAGCAAATCCCTACGGTGGGACACTGAAAGTAGGCATCATCACGGAGCCAGACACACTAAATCCGTTCGTGACCGTGACGATACAGTCCTTTACTGTCCTCTCACTGGTCTATGATACACTCGGCAAATACGACAGAGACATGAAGGTCGTCCCTTGGCTTGCATCGTCTTGGGATATCTCAGCAGACGGAAGGACTTGGACATTTCATCTAGCCAAGAACGCGATGTGGAGTGACGGCGTCCCGCTGACTTCGGCTGACGTCAAGTTCACCTACGATTTCGCGATTGAGAACAAGATCGGAACAGCCGCGTACTATGTAGGCTCCGTTGAATCCGTCCAGACCCCGGACGACTCCACTGTTGTTGTCACGCGGAAGTCGCCACTTACGGCGGGTTTTGAGCAGACTCTCGCCTACCCAGCTTTCCCGGTGTTGCCAAAACATGTCTGGGAGAAGCTCAGCCCTGAGCAGATTCTGAAGTTCGAGAATGTGCCAGTTGTCGGATCGGGTCCGTTCGTCTTCAGTGAGTGGAAGAGAGGGGAGTATCTCAGCCTCAAAGCGAACACAAACTACTGGAAAGGTAGGCCATATCTAGATGAAGCGGTTTTCAGGATCTTCAAGAGCTTCGATACGATGTTGGCAGCTCTGAAGACGGCTGAGATCGACATCATCCCGACAGAGGTCCCTGCACTAACCGCAGCCTCCCTCGCAGGCGACCCCAACATCAAGGTCGTCACATCGCCGGACTACTACACTCGTATCTTTACTCCCAACGACCACGTCAACGGTACGGGGAACCCGGCCCTCCGAGATGCGCGTGTGAGGCGAGCCTTCCAGTATGCCATGGACAGGAACTTTCTCGCACAGACCATCCACCTTGGCCTCGTGGACCCCGCGGTTTCATTCATTCCCCCGGCTTACGGCATATGGCACAATCCAAACGTGGAGCCTTATCCGTTCAACGTGACGTTGGCCGCGCAGTTGCTTGAGGAGGCTGGATACACCGATCCTAGGCACAGTGGAGTCAGGTCGAACAAGGAAGGAGTCAGGCTCGAGTTCAACTACTGGGTGAACAACAGATGGCCGGAGGAAATGCGAGCCGCGAGCCAGGTTCAGCAATGGTTCAGTCAGGTCGGTATCAAACTCAACGTGCAGGCCATGGATGCCGACACGATAACCGCCTACAACTACCCCGTCTGGAAGTACGACATATACTTCTGGGGATGGAGGGTCGGACCCGACATCAGTAGGCGATTGTGGGTACTCACAACTGATGCTGTCAAGGCGGAATGGAGCGCCAGCGGTTGGTCCAACCCTGCATACGATGACCTCTGGAACCAGCAAGTCAACACACTAGACCCTGAAGAGCGCAGGGCCATCATTTGGCAAATGCAGGACTTCATCCAGCAGGAGTCACCTGAGATTCCCTTCTACCACATGAAGACCGTCGCTGCATACAGGATTGAAAAGTTCGCGGGATACTTGTCGATGACTGAGGGAATACTGTCAGAGATCAACATATGGAGCTGGATGGAACTGCACATGGTAGCGCCTACAGTTGTGACCCAGACGACTGTCCTCCCAACCACTCCAGCTGTTGCACCTCCCACAGACAACACACCGTGGATCGTCGCGGCAATCGCTGTAATAGTCGCAATCGCAGCGCTTGGATATGCAGCTACAAGGAAACGACGAGCTGAGTAAAGCGAGAGCAAGATCTAAGACGAAGAAAGTCTGAAGCAGACTCCCTGAAGTGGACGGCGGTGGTGCTCAGGGAGTATCTGAAACGCCGACTCGTTCCCGCAGTGATAACGCTGTTCGTTGTCATGTCCATAAATTTCCTACTTTTTCACGCGATGCCTGGCAACCCTTTTGCACTCCTCATAAGAGACCCTAGAATGCCGCCCGAAATGAGGGCGAAACTCGCACACGCATACGGACTCGACCTTCCGTTGGAGATTCAGTATCTGCTCTACTTCCAGAATACCTTCGCGGGCAACCTAGGGCTCTCCCTGGTCTACAAAGTCCCCGTGACAGCTTTGGTCAGCGAGCGACTCATCAACACTCTGGTCCTAGTCACTCCAGCGACACTTCTATCAATCCTGATTGGAACAGTGATCGGGCTTCTTTCCGGTTGGAAACGTGGCGGCAAAGTCGAGATCAGTGCTTTGTTGTTCTCGTTGCTCACGTATTCATTACCTGTCTTCTGGCTTGGGATGATCTTCATAATGTTCTTTGCAGTGACAATGCGGGCCTTCCCGACGTCAGGAATATCGACGTACGGGCTGACATACCCGGACTTTCTTTCGTATCTCTCCGATCGCGCTGCACACCTCTTCCTACCGACCGCGGTACTGACATTGGTCCTGCTCGGCCAATATGCCCTCATTATGCGTAGCTCCGCAGTGGATGTGCTCTCGCAAGACTACATCCTGACCGCAAAGGCGAAGGGATTCTCGGAGAGCAGAATAATTCGGACTGACGTACTGAGGAATGCCCTACTTCCATTGATCACGCTCATCGGTCTGAATTTTGGATTGATCGTTGGCGGAGCGATCCAAACAGAGACCGTATTCTCGTATCCCGGAATTGGCCGTCTCGTCTACGAGTCGGTCGTAACCCGTGACTATCCAGTC
>Ga0209725_1000308_pt1 | contig 30005 bp, 22 predicted proteins | sample I18A1metaG_FD_184145 | JGI IMG/M metagenome (GOLD analysis project Ga0209725, IMG submission 184145) | Lake sediment bacterial and archeal communities from Gulf of Boni, Indonesia to study Microbial Dark Matter (Phase II) - ​I18A1 metaG... | ecosystem: Environmental > Aquatic > Freshwater > Lake...
ATCCAAAGATAAGAAACTTGTCTTTAGGATGAGCCTGCGAGAGTTCGATTCCCCACGTGGGGAAAGTCGCCTCCTTGCGATATTCGACTCATCTTCCCCATTTTATGCCTAGGTTCATGCTTACCAGATAAGTTCGCCCCTATTGCTAGCTGGGCCTTTAAAGCGAATAACTCTCGTGGAGATTGGTCTAGGCTTTCTCTTTGAGTTTGTATAGGATGTCTTCTAGGAGTTCTCTGTTGCTCCTGATCATTTCCGCGTATAGTCCTAGGATTGAGACTTGGAAGCCTACGATGAGCAGGATAGCTGTTAGGACCGCTGATGGTAGATAAGGGGTTACGGAACCTGTGACTAGATAATGTACCATTACTCTCAATCCCACCAAGATGCCTACCGCCATTAGGGACAGCCCCATGTAGACGAATGTCTTGAGCGGCTTGTAGTTTAGGTAGGTCAATAGGACTGTTAGACCGGCTTTCTTTGCGTAGTCGAATAGGTTGAGGATTAGACGTGATTTTCCTTCTTCTCTTCTTCTGAAATTGATTGGGACCTCGACTATCTTGAGTTTCTTGTATGCGGCTTGGATTATGGTCTCTTGCGTATACGTGTAGTTCGACAATATATTCAGCTTCATCGCGGCTTCCCTTCCGAACGCTCTGAATCCTGTCTGCGCATCTGAGATCTGTACGCCTGAGAGGGTTCTTGTGACGTAGGTTGCGATCTTGTTGCCGATTCTCCTTTGAAGAGGCATATCTTCTATGTAGCCTTTGAATCTTGAGCCGAGGACCAAGTCGGCTTCGCCTTCGATTACAGGCTTTATGAGTGCCGGTATCTCGGCTGGGTCGTATTGATTGTCTGCATCTATGTTTACGATTATGTCTGCTTCCATCTCTAAGGCGCTGTATAAGCCTCTCTTGAATCCTAATGCGAGGCCTTCCCTAGTCTTACTGTATATTACCTTCTCGGCTCCAGCTTCCTTGGCGACTTGTACTGTCTTGTCAGTCGACCCTCCATCCACAACTATAACTTGAACTTGATCTATGCCTTCTATTCTTCGAGGAATCTTCTTTACAACATCGCCTACGGTCTTTTCCTCATTGTAGGAGGGGATCGATACGATAAGCTTCATCGGATCTGCCCGCTCATCGTCTCTTTCAAGGCGACTTTCGATTGCCAGTTTCTTCTTCTCTGCAGAGTCTTCTATTTATCGAGAGAACAGAGTCCAAGATCTTCGGATTCAATCTCATATCCTTGACGAAGCTCACGAACGCTTCAAGGTCCTTCGGCAGACATCTGCCTCTGAAAGGTCTCCCGCCGTAAATGCCGTACTTTCCGATTCTTGGGTCTAAGGCCGTGGCTTCAGCGATCAGGTTCGGGTCCAGCTTCAGTTTCTCGCATATGGCATGTATCTCGTTGAAGAGTGAGATCTTCGTGGCTAGGAATGTGTTCGAGGCGCACTTGATCATCTCCGCTTCTTCGAGGCCGGTTCTTATTTTCGGGGCATTGAATGTTGAGTAGAGTCTTTCTAGCAGGTCACCTGATCGTTGGTCGAGTTGTCCTATTACGATTCGCCATGGGTTGAGGAAGTCTTCTAGCGCGGTTGCTTCTCTCATGAACTCAGGGTTGTAGCATACCCCGAAATCTTCAGAGGGTTTCAATCCTGAGTATCTTTCAAGTATCGGAATTATTTTCTTACGTGTTGTGGTGGGGAGAACTGTGCTTCTTACAGCTACGAGGTGATAGTCGTCTCTCTCTCGAAGGGCTTTGCCAACTTGTTCGGTAGCCTTTCGGATATAGCTTAAATCGATTCGCTCTTTGAAGGTTGGTGTCTGAACGCAGATGAAAGATATCTCTGAGGCTTTGACTGCCTCCTCGACGTTTTGAGTCGTCTCGCATCCTTCAGCTTCTAATCCCTCAAGCTTCATGCGGTCGATGTCGCAGAAGATCGATTGGATTCCGCGCTTTCGAAGCCCTTGGCCCGTCGCCTTTCCCACTACTCCAGATCCGATTATTGATACCTTCATCTAACCGGCCTTGAAGATGCTTTTCAGATGGTTCAGAACATTCTGTATTCCGATCAAATAGTACTTATGGCTTTGCCTAGTGCGCGGGTAGGAACTTAGTCTAGTCACATGGGGGAGGATCTTAAGACGAGCTCTAGCGTTTCTTCTTGAAACGAATATTCTAGGGAACTCTGGCTCGGAGCAATTGGGTTGCGTCATAGTCCGGTCGTATATCACATTCGGCTTAATCAGTCGATGATCTCTGGAAGGTTGTGACGGATGGACTTTTTGACCGAGGTTGATGCGTTCCTTTCGACCAGCGATCGTATTCGATATTGACTCACAAATCTTTGTCAGTTATTGACTAAGACATCGATTGTTGACAAAGGCCAGCGAACAGCATTTACTTTCGGATATGGATATCTACTTTTTTCCCGATGGTTGTTTTTGATTATAAATAGAACTTGTATCCGACTTCTCTGCCAGCCCTCGAGTCAGGAGCAATCCGACCATTTCTTGCATATCGTTTAGATCTATTCTCAAGAACTTGGCCAATCTAATTAGCTGTTGAATTATGTTCAACCTGAAATACAAGGTTTCAGGATCTTTTTCGAACATATTCAATATCAACTGTTGAAGGATTGCATCTTTTTTCCCTTTACCCTTTACAATCTCCTCCGCAGACAACCCCGTCTTTTTATAAATCGTTTGGTAGGCTTCAACATGATCCATCTTGCGATCAAGCTTAACTGAAGGCTTAGCAAACACGTCTTTTCGAGTCCGCACTTTCTCTCCACAATACTTGTTTACATAGTATCCAACCGAACTTCTAGGATAACCGGTGATGGCTGCTATTTGGTCGATAGTATATCCTTGATCTCTGAGTTTCTTGATTTTAGACAACCTTTCAGGGTTTCGCTTGTACATAATCTAATTGGATTCTAATAAATCTAGCGAAGCCTGCGGTGTCCAATATGCAGCGGCAGTTAAGCCTCTCAGCTCTCCGGAGATGCGAAACGTACGCTTCGCTCACCACCAGTTTTCGAACGTTAAGGTAGAACCACCGAACTTTGCCTATTGTCCTCGAGTTTTGTTCAGAGCGAAAGTGTTAAGGATTTTTCAGTTTGAAGAGTAGTAATCAAGGTTGACATATGGGATTAGGTTGGAATCGTTGGTCTAGGCAGAACGGGGGTGCTCCGTATAAGAAATGTTAGGTTTGTTGATAGAGTCTCAGTTGATGCTGTAGCGGATGGATCTAGGAAGGAGCTTACTAAAGCGAGTTGCTTAGATGCAAAGAATGTCTTTTCAGATTTCATGGATATGATTGGTCATTCTTTGTTGGACACTGATGTTGTAGCTGTGTCCGAATTGAGAGAATGACCGCAAGGCTTGTGTGACACGTTTTGAGGGTTTTGTTCATATCAGGTAGGGAGCCCACGTACCAAAGAAACAGGGTGATACTAAAAGGGTTGGGGAAGAATGTGGTCGAGGTAGATGAGTGTACGTCACTTTTAAGTTCATACCTGCTCAGATATCCTGAAGTCCTATTGAAGCTCTTGAGGAAAAGGCCTTATGATTTGCTTTTCGTCGGGTTCTTCGGTCAGCCACTGGTTCCGCTGCTAAGAAGATTTGTAAGAAAACCAGTATTGTTCGATGCGTTTCTTTCGGCTTATGACACGCTGTGTTTCGACAGGAGAATGATTGTGCCCGACTCGGTTGCCGGGCGTATGTTGTCTTGGTTAGATAAACGATCTTGCGAACTGGCTGATACCGTTCTTCTGGACACGAACAGCCATATTGATTTCTTCGTTGAGATGTTTGAATTGAGCAGGTCGAAATTTGAAAGAGTCTTTGTGGGGGCTGACGAGGACGTATTCTTTCCGAGAATGATGGAGAAACATGATGGATTTCAGGTAATATACTATGGAACATTCCTTCCCTTGCAAGGGATAGAGTATGTAGTGGAAGCAGCGAAATTATTGCAGTCACATAAAGACATAAAATTCAAGATAATAGGAAAGGGGATGACCTATGCTAGAGTCATGCGTCTGGTTAAGAAACTGGATGTTGAAAATATTCGATTCGTCGATTGGGTTCCATACGAGGCCCTGCCGAGCGAAATTGCAGGGGCGGACATATGTCTTGGAGGGCACTTTTCTGCAATTCCAAAGGCAAGTAGAGTTATACCTGGAAAAGTTTTTCAAATGATTGCTATGAAGAAGCCCGTTGTCCTTGGAAATGGCTCGGGCAATAGAGAATTGTTTGAACACAAGAGAAATGCATTCTTCTGTGAAAGGGCAAGTCCGGAAGCCATAGTTGACGCCATTGCTAGCTTGAAAAGTAGCTATTCCCTCAGAGAAAAAATAGCTGAGAACGCATATGCAACTTTCATAGAAAAATGTACGCCGGAAACCATTGGCCGAGAAATCATAGACATCGCTACGAAACTTCTAGAGTGAACGCAACTTGGCTGAATCATTAATCACTCTCTACGGACTTCGAAAGAACAGTAATGACTTCTCTCTGGCTGAACACATGATGATGATCTCGCACAATCGTTAGCGAAGAGGCGAGCCTTACGTTGGAGAAGACTTTAGATGCCAGCGTCGGAATAGGATGAGTTAGATGACCAAAGCGGTTAAGAGAACAGGCGAGTACCCCAAGGCTTCCGTAATAATTGTAAACTGGAATGGAAAGATCTATTTGAAAGACTGCCTTCTGTCGGTTCTTGACCAAACCTATCCAGACTATGAGGTCATTCTTGTCGACAATGGTTCGACAGATGGCTCTGTCGCGTTTATCGAGAAGGATTTTCCGGAAATTCACTTAATAAGACTGGACAGAAATTATGGCTTTGCCAAGGCAAACAATATTGGGATCGAAAAAGCCTTGAAGGACAAACGCACAGAATACGTCGCGCTGTTGAATAATGACGCGTACGTCGATAGAAGGTGGCTAGAAGAACTTGTCGCATGTGCGGAGAAAAGCGAAAATGCTGGAATGGTTGCATCAAAGATACTCTTTGCTGGACTCAATACGATAAACTCTATCGGAACGATCATATTGAAGGATGGTTCACCAGCACATCTTGGAGGTAAGGAGACAGACCGAGGACAATATGATCTGACTGAAGAAACTTTCGCCCCTTGCGCGGCTGCAGCTCTCTATACTAGAAGAATGCTAGAGGACGTCGGATTTTTTGACGAGGATTTCTTCGCGTATATGGAAGACGTTGATCTGGGGTGGCGTGCGCGTTTGGCAGGATGGAGGTGCACGCCGGCTCCTAACGCCTATGCGTATCATAAACATTCCGCGACAAGCAAAAGGTACTCCGAATTCAAGATATATCAAATTGAAAGGAACAGAGTATACCTACTCGTGAAGAATTTTCCGGCGAAATATACTTTCACATCTTTGTTCCATACTCTTCACAGGTTCATTATTATGTACACATTGCGCAAATACGAGGGCACAGAGGTCTCAAGATACTTCGAAAACGTCCCCTCCTCACGGATCATAAGAGCATTGCTAAAGGCTTGGTTCGACGGACTCCTTGGTCTCAAGAAATGCATCAGAAAGAGAAGAATCATTCAGTCACGGAAGAGAGTATCAACGAAGGATATTGACCAATGGTTCTTGAAATTTTCCAAACCGATCTATGAGGTCGTCTCTAGGTAAGAGATTTGAAACTTCATGCAAAACACTTATCGCAATAACCTCGATGTGCACGCTGAAATAGATGGTTTGCTCGAGAGAAAGCATGGATCTGTCGATCTTGCTGAAGGGGATAGTTGGCTTTCTCTTGATCTTCTTTGTTCTTGGATTCATAATCGTTAATTCTGCAAGATTCACCTCAAGAATGAAGGGTTTGCCGTTTCTCGAACACCTCCTATTGCAAATTCCGGTCAGCATCGTGATTCCGGGATGAATTGGTGTAATGTTAGCAGAAATCGGCGCTTCTCGTTCGGAGCCCTGTCCGAGGCACTGCTAGCCTTAAGCATAGCTGCGACATGGATATTCAAACCGAAGTTCAAGATGGTCCTGCCTTGGCTGTGATCGCTGCTTTCTCCCCTATGGCTCTTGCCAGAGATTGATTATGCAGCAGATGTAGAATCAAATAATTCTAAACCCAGCCTGAGGCTAGTCCACGTAGCCCATAGCCTCTATACGCCAGTGCTAATCGCGTCATGTCACCGCGACAACCATTGTTTGCCCTATCAGGCGTGGGACTAGGTCCGTGACTATGGATCTTGTGCATTCTAGTCCTCTCATAAGCCCTTGCTCCGAGGAATTTGTAATAGGCTAAGAGTATCCTCAAGATCGTCTGTGAGTAGGTAGATCTAAAGACGTCTTTTAACATACCAATGAATGGTTTCATCATGGGTGTAAGCTTGATCCCGACCATATATTGGCGATAAAGAGGCGTTAGCAGAGTTGTGTCAGGATGTTTAACCCTGAGCTTCAGAAAATTGAGACCTGCAGAATATTTCTTTTCCCACATTTCCTCCGGACTTGTTTTCCTCATATGAAATACTTTTGCTCTTGGATTATACGTGAACCGACATCCTTTCTTGCCAAGTCTAAGCGCCACATCTGTGTCTGCATAACCGTATCTGAACGATTCATCAAAAAGCGTTTCTTTGATGATTGAAGATGGTACAGACGCGTTTGTGGCTGTAAAGAAAAAATCCGGAACATAACATAAACTCTTCATTTTCTTTCGAACATAGCTTGGGGTACTCATAACAAGCGAAGTAAATTTGTCGCCTTTGAGGCTTGGATGAAGTTCGATAGCGCCCACAACTGAGACTTTCGGATGGATACGAAGCTTGGAATAGTGTTCCTTCAATAAGCCGGCGGACGCAGTAACGTCATCTTCAAGGAATAAACAAAACTCACCCTGCGCTTCACGAATTCCATTGTTCAACGCCCGCACTCCACCAGAATGAGGATTGGCTAAGTAGCGGATATTCAGCTCTCTAGATTGAATAAATTCTCTCACAACCTTCCATGTATTATCCGTCGAACCATCATCCGTAACGATGACTTCGAAGTCTTGTCTCGCAAATTCTTGTTCAACTAAGCTCATCAGGGTCTTCTTCAACAATTCCGCTCTGTTGTAGGTGAGCAAGACCACACTAATTTTCAAATGTATACTCACCTAAAAATTAGCGCGTTTGAGACTGTATAAGAACACGTTGATCACAATCTCCTTTTTTTCCTTTGGTAGCGTGTAGTACTCCCAGTTCAGTCTTGTCGTGGTAATCTCATAGTTTTGCAAATATGTTAGCTGTGAGTAAAGTGGGTGATCAGGAGGCAAAGGACCTATTGTTAGCACATAGATATTCTTGAAAGTTCCCTTGTATCTGCCAACGACTTCTTCAAACGTACTCCCGTTCAAAACGACAAAGGAAAGCACGTTCTTTCCAAAAACATATTTTAACGAATCAGCAATTTTGTAGTCGCTATAGAACCAACCATTGTAGTAAAAGACCAGTAAGTCTTCGTTATTAATAGTGCTGGCAAGTCTCTCCATTTGAGAGGTTGATCCCTCGTAATTCCTGACGTGAGCAATCGTCGCAGAATTCATCAGAAATATAACCGCTAGCAATATGGCAACTATGAGTCTAGTTCTTCTCAGCAAGATTCGCGACTTGCAGATAATGCGAGAAGCTAGGAGAATCATGAAAGGGATAACGATCGGCTGAAATCTCCTGACCCAGGGTTCAATATTCGGGTCATGTTCTGGTCTGTACAAAAAGATAATGGTGAAGGCAAGACCGCACACGAACAGTATGCAAGATGACATGTTGCGAATCATCGCTTTTTCTTCTCTGATTCCCAAAGCACAAAGAAATGGTATGATTGGAGTTACGAAATAGCTGAGCCTTACAAGGCTTATCCAGTCAAAATTAGGAGCTTGCGAGAGGTCCTGCATCATCTTGCGTATATCAGGATAATAGTTCGGTGAACTGTAAAACCAAATTGGCCTCAGGAACATGGCATAAAGAAACAGACCGAGCAGTAGAAGAAATATTAGATCCCAAGTTCGCGCAGTAAGAGAAGTTAACACTCGGGCCCATAAGAACCGGCGAATTATCACAAACGAAATGAGGAGAAATACTGAAACAACTACTACCTCATATGTTTGTGTCGTAGCCAGTTGTTGGTGAAGATTTTCTAACCAGCCCATGTCGACGTAACGACTTTTGTAAGCAAAAGCAGACAGAATGGCTGCAAACATAGTTGAAACCAGTGCTATCAAGAACGGGAATCTACCTCCCAAGTCGTTCAGTCTCGAACGGTTTTGAATAATGCAAATTGCTATTAGAACTAAACCGATGAACAATCCTTCAAGTAGCTTGGTGTGTGCAATTAGCCCGAATGTAAACCCGACCACAACAGGCGTCAAGCATGAAGGCAAGATCTTTCTTTGAAGAGCTAAATATAAGGCGGCAAAGAACAGAAATTGGAATAGATTCTCTGCGAAGAGATGCTTCGCGGTAATAACTTGGGCATAATTGCCCATGAGCAAGAGGGTGCTTAGGATGGCCGTCTTAGGTCCGAACAAATCATTAATGAGTTCATAAAAGATGAATGCGACCGTTATCGCAAATATCAATGGTGTAAAGTACGCCAGTTCCAAACCGCCAATAAGGTACATAAGTCCGATCCAAAGAGAGAAGAGCCCGGAGGACGCGAAACCGTGAGCGTTTCCGTCAAAATAAGTGAAACATGGGTTGAACCTTACCGGGAGATTTGCGGTGTTGATGGACTCATAGTAAATCATTCTTCCAGTCTTGGCAAGGTTTAAGCCAGCGTAAAGGAACGTCGATGGATCATTTTCTGATGGAATTGTTGATTCATACGGGACCGTGTAGAAGAAAAAAGCTAGAAGTGTTACGCAAAGTAAACATGCGATCTCAGGCAAATCAACTCCTACCGAATTCCATGCCACTGGATTTCTGGTGATTCTGCCTCCAAGAAACGCAGCAACTAGCAGAAAGAGGTTACTGAACAAGAAAGCTAGAATTAGAAACTGCAAAGTAAAAAAACCTGAGTAACCGGCCAACATCAAGTTTGCCGAAATCAAGATATTCGATAGTACGACAGAGGCAATAAGCCTCTTAGGCAGAGATTTTCCCGATGCATGGTCAAGGTTGAGCCAAATAGTCAGAGGAAAGACGAGTATAAGTAATGTGAGCAGTTGATTGTCTGATGTCATCAAAGACTACCTACGAGACGTCCTTATCCCTTTGGAAAATAGGAAGATGGCCAGCAGAACTATTAATGCACCCGCCAAAATTGATATTGAATATGATAGCCAACCTAAACCTTGAATCCCATACCAGATTATTGCTCCTCCTACCGTGCGGGCAAGCCAATTAGATTCCTCTAATTTCTCCTACCGTTATCTACTCGCTTAGTCTTTTTCCCATCTTTTTCATGAATGGCCCTATCTAAAAAAGTGTTATCTCTGTGTTGAATATCAGAAACATATGTAGGCTAGCTCAGCCTAATTGAGACTTGATGATCTAGGACGCAGGGAGGCGGAATAACTGGAAGAAATGAAACAGAAACTGAGAAAGTGCGGACAAAATGTCGTGATCTACCCATATGCCAAAATAGTCAAGCCTGAAGTCATAGAGATCGGTCATCATACTCGAATAGATGATTTTGCTTTCATATACGGAGGGAAAGGCATAAAACTAGGAAGATATAACCACGTTGCTTCCTTCACGAGCATAATTGGGGGTGGAACACTAATAACAGGAGACTACGTCGGTCTGGCATGTGGCTCAAGGATAGTAACGGGCACAGATCATTACGAAGGAGGAAAAAGAATTTGCCCTTTTGTGCCGGAAGAGCATCGAAACTTGAAGCTAGGCACCGTCATTCTGGAGAAGGATGTCTTCATCGGAACCAACGCCGTGGTCCATCCGGACGTGAGAATAGGCGAAGGCGCAATTGTCGGGAGTTGCAGCCTTGTTCTCAAGGACATAGAGCCATGGACAATAAATGTTGGAATCCCTTGCAAACCGATAGGGAAAAGACCCAAAGTAACTGTGCCAGACGTTTGAAAGTTGTGAAATGTGGAACTCACCAATTTTCGCTTGTCTTGTCTCGCCCTCAAAGATTTCAAGGGCTTCGTTCTATCGATGAAATAGAAATAGCCGGCTCGTGATCTTCAACTCTTTCTCGTGTAGAAGGACTTCCTTCTGGTCAGATTTCAACATGTTTATCTCTATAATCGATGGATGTCAGAAAATTTGATTTTAGAAATTCCGCTACTAATCTCTCAAGGTCTTCCGCTGTCAGTAGCTCAGAATCTCTTGAAGTGTAGGCTGACAATTCAGCTTTTGTTGGGTTCTTGTATCTCGAAAGATCGGCACGTTCCTCTAACAGCAAATACATGCGGTTTAACTCGTAAAGATTCCGACTTTCTTCTTCAGTCACAAGAGTTTCATGTAGCTTTTCCCCCGGAAGGAGCCCTGTGTTGCAGATCTCTATTTGATCTCTAGAAATCGATAATTTCGGTGCGACTCTGTTGATAATGATGTCCACTAGGTCGCCCAGCCTAAAAGCTTTCATCTTGAAAACGAATATTTCACCTCCTTGGGCGACTCGAGTTGCTTCAAAAATCAATCTCACTGCATCGCTGATTGTAATTCCGAACCTCGTCACATTGGAGTTAGTCACGTACAACCTTTTGGTTAAGATCAGACTTTGAATCATCGCGGGTATCACTGATCCCCTCGAACCCAAAACGTTTCCGAAACGAACGCAACTGAAAACCTGACCGCTTTTCGACCGCTTGGCTGCGTTGAGAGTCATCCTTTCAGCGATAAACTTGCTTGCGCCCATAACATTTGTTGGATATACTGCCTTGTCTGTACTGATCACAATGAGCCTTTCGAACTCATGCCTCTGCGCGATGTCAAGCAAATTCTGAGTACCCAGAATATTCGTCTTAACGGCTTCAACTGGCCATTCCTCACATATGGTGACATGTTTCATTGCAGCGGCATGGTATATGATGTCCATCTTGTGCATGTCAAAAATGCGCTCAAGGCATTCTTTGTCGCGAATGTCGCCAACGTGCCAGCACAGCCTATGGTCCGTCAGCGTTCTTTTCATCATGAATTGTGCAATTTCATCTCTACTTAAGACAATGATTCTTCTGACCTCTCGGCCCAAGAGTTCCCTAATGATGCCGCTTCCGATGCTTCCTGTTCCTCCTGTCACGAGTACAACTTTGCCTCTGAATTCATCCATTTAGCTACCTCTCCCTTCCAGACATGAAACGTTTGACTTTGCTTACAATGAAATCCATTTCATGTTTTTTCAATGATGGATACATAGGAAGAGAAAGCACTAGCCGAGATAGATTCTCAGTCAAAGGAAGTTCTTCTTCCCCATAGCCAAGTTTCCTGTAAAACGATGTGAGATGTACAGGCAAAAAGTAGACCTTGCTCATTATCCTATTCCTCGCCAAATAGTCTCTCAAGTCATCTCTTGTCTTTTCGCCTCCTTTAACTCTAATCGTGTACAGCTGGTAAACATGAAAGTAATCGTCCGGAGGATTGGGGGGGGCGATTCCACTGATCTTGGATAGCTTTCCCGTCATGTAGGACGCGTTATTCCTCCTCATCCTAAGCAGTTTGTCCAACTTGCCAAACTGGGAGATGCCGAGAGCAGCCACTATATTGGACATACGCCAGTTATATCCCAGGGTAACGTAGTCCATGGTTCTGACGGAGGAGAAGTAATCTTCGACCTCGAGCCGCCCGTGCGACCTGATCAACATAAGCCTTTCACGAATCCTCTTTGAATCGGTTACGACAACACCGCCTTCTCCAGTTGTTACTATTTTATTCCCACAAAAACTGAACATTGCAGCGTCGCCAAACGAGCCGACAAGCTGTCCTTTAACTTTGGCTCCAATTGATTCAGCCGCATCCTCAATGAGCAAGAGTGAGTAATCTTCGGCAATTTCCTTAAGCTCTCTGATTCGGCAAGCGCATCCTCCGTAATGGACAGGTATTATGGCTCCTGTTCTTGTTGTAATTCTCTCTTTAACGTCTTCTGGATCAAGCCCTAAAGTTTCTTCCTCCACGTCAGCGAAAATAGGTTTGGCATTAACGAATAATGCGGAGTTTGCTGTAGCTATGAATGTGAAAGAAGGAACGATGATCTCACATCCATCCTTTACCTTGTAAGCCAAAAGTATAGCGTGCAGAGCTGAGGTGCCTGAATTGAACGCGATCGCATATTTTCTTCCAGCATACTGCGCGACCATATTCTCAAGTTTCTCCAAATTCGATCCCGTTGCCCAGTAGGCTCCCGATCTGATCACTTCAGCCATACGCTTCACATCGTTTTCGTCCCAATAGATTTTATACAGAGGTATCCTCCAACTCACCATTGATTACGACCCTCAAGAGATTCTCATTTCGAGCGATATTAAATAAGTAAGGACACTAGAAAAAGCCATGCAATCAGTTCTGTGAAAACTAACAATCAAGAACGTCATTCTCGGACTCCCCGTTCGGAAAACAGGAAGATGGCCAGCAGAACTATTAATGCACCCGCCAAAATTGATATTGAATATGATAGCCAACCTAAACCTTGAATCCCATACCAGATTATTGCTCCTCCTACAGTCCCGGCAACAAAAGCGATTACGTAATCCTTCCTAGCTACCCGCGAAGGCGTGGTTTTCTCGTCTTTGCTCTCTCCTAGGAAAACTGTTAAAACGCCTGACACTATGACAGCGATCAATATGTAGTTCATGCCCACATAAGACTCGATCGATCTCAGCCAAATCGTTTCCACAAGAAGCAGCAAAAGAAATGTGATCAATAGGATCTCGAAAGAGAGGCATATGCCACCCCTGACGATTCTCTCAACTGGAAGACGACGAACGAACCTAGCGTATGAAAACGAGCCAATAAACCCGCACACAAGGACGCAAACTATTATAGAAGGAATGACGTAGTCTGTTCTCCATTCAGCAACAATCCTGTGAGGCGTATCCATAACAATCGATCCCATAAGTGACGAGCCCACAAAGTCTCCACTCCAACCTTCAAAATAATATCTGACGCCAAACTGGCCGAACATCAATGAGGAGCCTATGAAAAAGCTCGCAACTGAGCCAGCGTTATACCAACCGCTTCCTTCAACTTTGCATAGGGGTGAAACAATTTCTAACAAATATTGTATGCTCCAATCAGCAATAACCTTGCGTGGAGCAACCATCCTGATACTTACCTTCTTTGAGGTCGAGTTCAAATCTCCAGACCAACCGGAAAAGACCATTCTCATTCTTCCCTCCGATGAAAGAACATGGGACTCAGCAGTAACATTCGCTATGGTTCCTTCGTCATACCATCCTTCTCCGGAGACATTGCCTCCGCCCGAGTAGACGGTTAGATAATACTGATACGTGTATTTGGGCTGCAGTACAATGCTCTCCTCGATCGTGAACGTCCTCGGGTTCGAGACCGACCCATCATTCCATTCATCGAGCAAGACCCTAATGCCTGACCTGACGTTGACGATGGATTCAACCTCGATAGCATGCATTCCGCTTGAAACAAGCAGCGAGACCTCATTCGAATCGACCGCCTCGTAAGAGTCGCTGTCGATTCTGACAAGGATCCTCAAACCCTGAATCCACGCTTGGCTACGCGTCAAGTGAACGTCATCCACGTAGCCACAACCCGTCCCCTCTGAACTACTTTCAAACCAGAAGAACACATCAAAGAAATACGCCCCGAAAGGCACGATCGCTGTGAAACTACGCTCCACCCAATCATATCCGCCGCCGAAGTCTGAGCTTCTACTCACTCTGCCGGTAAGCTTTCCATCAGCACCTCTATACTGGAAGCCAAGGTAGCTATGAACTATGTTTCCGTCAGCCTTCATCATAGCTGAAATCGTCAAGATCTGTCCTCGCTCACAGGCCGCTGCAGCAGGCTGAGCGACAACACGCTCCTCACCAGCAGGTGTTGCAAGTTGAACCGCATACTCTCCCTCGTACTTCACATCAGATTGGACTGTAACATTTCCGCGCTCCCAATCGAACCATGGCAAAAGCTTCCCGCTCTCAAACCCGGGGTTCTGAAGCAATCTCGTGCTGACGATCACGGGCTGGACAACGAGAAAGATCTGATCGGTAACCTGAAACTGATAACTCATCTCATTGTTACTAGAGTCCAACTCAAGTAGCTTACCATCGCCGACGATCAACTTGACGCTATGCAACCCAGACTCAACGCCACTGGCGTGGGAAGATAGGTTGGTGGCTTCCCATCGCTTCAAACTCAAAGACTCAAACCTAGCCAATCGAACCTCATCCAAATACACGTCCGCACCGAACTTCGTGTAGGTGGATACTCCCCAGTTCTCGACGGTAGCCCAAACATGGAAACCCTCACCCGGCTTAGGAAAGACGCGGCTACCATTGGCATCCCCAACCCAAACCTTCGTCACAGCGGGATCAGGATATTGAAAAGCAACAAGACAACCCCAACTCGAAGGATTAGACTTCAAGCCACCCTCAGGCCACCTAAAGGTGAAATCACCATCATGGACCTCAACATAGAAACGAAATTCAGAAGCAGCGCCGAACAAACCGATAGGTATCTTAAACTCATACGTCATATGAGGTTCAGAAGCATAAGGGCTATAGCCGGCTGAAAGCTCAGCCGTGCATAGAAAACCTTCAATCGACACCTTAGAATACTTCCAGCCCTCACCATCTCCAACAAAAGTGGTTCGAACAAGTGCATGGGTCCCCAAACTTAGATAGAAGAGATAGTCGCTAAGCTGCGGCGAGCTAGCGTTTTCCCTACTCAAACCCAAGTAGACGCCGTCGCGGACCTCAATGCTGCGATCAGAGACAACCTCGACGAGGACATAGATATCTGCGTAAACCTGCTTCACACGCAGAACCCAAAACAGCTCATCGGTCTTGAAGATAGTCTCATTCCCGTCAGCCCACTCTTGAGCTGAACTCCACACCCCATCAATCTTGGGCCTAGAACCACTATAAGGAACAACAATATAGTCGTCCGATCCCGTAGCCACAGCATTATCCGCTTGCATCGCTCCAGAAGCAAGTACCAGAGAGAATAGAAGCAAGATCAGCAGTCTACGCAAAGACACAGCACCGACGCCATACAAGAGTTTGACTTGTGACCATGCAAAAAAGCTTTCCAATAAAGCTCTACACCGGGTTAGTGTAGGGCTGCCTTGAGGACTCGGAGCTACATGGTCAAATACAGACATTCGTGGATAACTGTCTTGGGCTTTAGCTTAGAAAGTCTCAAAAATCTCGCTTTGGTTAGTTGAATCCAGCTTCATGGGATTTCCTAAATTTGTTGGATGTTCTTTATGTATGAAGTAGCCCTTTTTAAGAATAACTGGACTACTTTATGGCCTAATAGCCCCGGTCACTAGGAGTTTTAATGTTTCCATGTTATTTACGTGTTAGATTGCTATTATGATGGTTGTTGGGTCTTTATCGGACGCCATAATGGTGTAGTCGTTTTCATCAAGGTGATAGAAGTTGCATATTTTCGGCGGTAGTATGACTACATGTTTATTTTCTTGACCAATTACCTTAACACTGATTTTCATGAGGGCGTTCTCCTCTAAAGCCTCTAGGGGTTTAGCCGTTATCACGAAGTGGTCTGCGTCCATGGTGTAGAGTATCATGGTCTCTGGAAGCTTTTCACCCGCCGTCACTTTCTCGTCTATCTCTATCTTTGTTTCAACGACCTTTTGCATGGCTTACTCCCTCATAGTCGCTCTGCATGTCCCGTTATTAGGATTAGCTCCACCAAGTCATTAATTTTCCTCTCCCTCACCCATAGGTTGGCCTCATGGGTTGTCCTCCACGTTTCCGGAAGCGCATGGCGAATAAGAGTAGGTGTTCAGGCGTCTTTTCATAATGTTTTAACTCATACTGAAATTTCAAGAAGATGGAGATCTTGTATTCGTCAAGCCCGTCCCTTTCATGTCTTAATATCCATTGCTTCGCGACCTTCTTAGGAATTCTCACTATTATCAACAGCATTTTCGCTCATTTCCAATGTTGCATCGATCATCTCTTATAATCCACTTAAAAGTTCCCTATATGACCTTGCAAGCCTCACAAAAAGTGGATTAAGTCTCCAAACGATCGAATACACAACAATAGTTTCAATGTTTACCACTTAAGCTTCCATGGGGTTGGGTGGAGGACTTGCCAAGATTCACTTGAGCCTTCTTCTCCAGAATAGAACAAACAGAGCGAGAAAAGTCGCGATCAATATCATTTCTTCAACTTGAAACTCGTAGATAGGGATGCTGCTCTCTTCCAAATAGAAGTTCTGCTCACCGACCTCAGCACCCCAAGTACACGTCAGCGTTCTACTCTGCTCAACGTAACCCTCCACTCTTGAAGGCAAGAGAAAAACATTCAGGACATACGTTCCAGGCGGAGCGTAGAAATCATAGAAGCCATCTAAGCTTTGTACTTGAATCTTACTCGCATCCGCTGCATTCTCAGCGAGAACATTCATCCATGAAGCCATCCTATAGTCTCCCATCCAATTCTTAACATAGATGACGCCTGAAACATGAGCTAAACGTTCCATATCGAAGAAAAGCTCAGCCCTACCCATCAAGCTTACAGTTGCGGAGACAACAGCCAACTGAACGTAACTTTGACTGCTAACCGAAACAGACGGCTCAAATCTAGCTACCTCAAGCTTAACCGTATACGTTCCAGAATCCAAGCCATAATCAAGATAAGCTCTTCTACCGGGAGGATAATATGCGAAATGTTTTCCGATAGTATGCGTAGGTGTCGTGAAACCGCCGAAACCAAACACTGTGAACACATACTGCCTCGTTCCAGCCGGGATAGCTGATATGTTTCCTCCAACAAGATTACCGCCAGCATCGAATACGCTCACCCTAGCGTACAGATAGTCGTCCGTCGGCCAAATGAGCTGTTCAGTCCTAAAGTTGACGGCCGCCACGATCTCTGCTCCAGCATACAAGTATACGGGATAGTCTCCAGTTGAAGATCCAGCTTGAACCCAAACAGATGGGAACTCTCGCTGGATGTAGCCGATTGTGTAGATCTTCACAGTGTAAGCGTCTGTAGGCAAACCAGTCGACCTATAACGGTAGCTTACGTAATCCTTCCAACCATAAGTAAGTCCCCAAAAAGCCAGATTAACACTGTCCATTCCTACAGGCTGCCTCAAGTCTCGATACCCAACATAGCGCCCACGAGAATCATAGAAGTAAGCTCTCAACCATGCGTTCGGATGTTTCCAAATAAGAGGTGTCGCAGGACTCTGCCAATCCCTAGAATAAATCGTGAAGGTCAAATTGGCACCCTTAACCAGATGAAAGCTGAATTCGCCGGAAGAGCAGAGAGGAACAGGATGGCTTGGAAACTCAGTCTGAACATATCCTGGAAAATGAACCTTAAACGTATACACGCCTTCAGGCATACCGTAGAGGCTTGAATCATCCCCTATCAATGTCAAACTCATATTCTTCGAACCTGAAGGCACTGTCGTAACATTCCAACCTCTCAAGTTGCCGGCCGCATCATAAGCCTCCAACGCAAGGTCTTGAGTTCTAACCGTTGGCTGCTCAGGCGAAGGCAGATCCTGATCGTGAAAATGAATCGTAGCGTTCACAACGCCGCTCTTCATCAAATCTATCTCCCTATAAATCGAGCCAGTATACCCGACCGATGGAACGACAACATCGAAACTCTCGAGTTGAACATAACCGAACACATAGGCCTGCACGTAATAGACGCCTGGACTCAACCCAGACACGTAATGCGCCTCATCATCAGGAACATGGCCGTCCCAGATCATCTCGGCGCCGCTAGAACCCTGAGGATCGCCGAGGAAAACATCAAACCAGAACGGCTGCGAAGTAATACCCCAAGAAGCAGCGACAAAAGCGGAAACATTCCCCGAGGAGTCTGCAACCTGAACCCAACCAGCACCCCAAGGCCAACCGGAATAGCCGAGATAGGAACCAACCATCCCAGAAAGCGTAACATGGCTAGGCCAAGCAACGCGGCCGCTCGGACACTTCGAGTTCACACGGAGACTGATCCTCGCGCCTGGGTAGACATAGATATCCACATTGTGAACCGACTGACCTCGCTTGACCGTGACCTGCCGCTCAAGCTTGATAGGAGGGAAGCCAGCAGCCATCGCAGTTAGAGAGTAAACGCTCGGAGCCAAACCTTCAATCTCATAAAATCCATTCGCACTGGAATTGAAGTAGCCAACGCCGACGACGCGTCTGCCAGTCAACTCATTCGTGACAGGGTCAAGAGCCAAACCTTCAGCAACAACCTTCCCAGGCTTCCAAATCGGGTCCCCGTACGCGGCGAAACCTGAAGGCCCTCCAAGGTATCCGCCGCCTCCATAAGCATAGGGACGCGGTTGATCATAATATCCATAGTAAGAGGGCCCGCCGCCATAGAGAACTCGACCGCTTATGTAGCCAGGGTCAACCTCAGCCTTAACAAGTAGCACAGGATAATTCTGGGGAGGAATCGTTTGATCTCCAATAAATACCTTGAAGAAGTATCTGCCTGCAACTGAAGGCGCCTTCATCCCCTTAGCGCAGACATAGTACATGCCTCTTAACTGTCGAACCGGAAACGGATCTAGGCCCGACGGATAGAGCTTAGCCCCGTCAGCAGGAGAAGAAGGCGCACTGACCTTTATGTACCACCAACCGGGCGCAAACTCGTCAGTATCTAACACTCGCCCAGTCTCCACGTAATAATAGTCATTCGTTATCGTAGTCCAAACATTAGAATCATCATAAGCCTTCCAGTCAACCGGAGGCGTAAACTCAGGCGGCAGACAAATCTTCAGAGGAAGATTCTTCGCAGTCTCAGAGATGTTTATTGCGAAGGTAAGGTCGCCGAAAGTCTCTACGAAGATGCTTCCACTCGGAGAATAGTAGTTCCCTTGCTCAGCTATCGTCTGATAAATGCTTCCAGGGAGAACATAAGCCGAATCTCCGGAAACGTGCCCAGTCAAACTGGAGGAGTTGCCGAAAGTTCCCTCGACAGGTCCCCACAGTCCCTGTTCGCCCAGACTTACATGCCCCTCAACCGAAATTGAACTGACGACCAACGATGACAAGAGGATAGCAATCGCAATAATTCGAGTTCTATCCCCAAACATCGGTTGACCCTTCAGCGACAATGAATAGTAGTAACGATTCGATGACTAGATAAGAATTGGCAGGAAATCCAATGCGCTTGTTGTATTCTTCACATTCACCAGCGAGTCGAAACCGTTTCACGTCAAGCAGCCCAAGAACAAGAAACCGCAAGCCTCATAATTCTATCGGAATAACTCTCTCCAAGGGTCGGATGGCTCCTCGATGGAATCGATTAAACAAGCCTCAATTAGAGAAATGGACGTAGCGATCTTCGTCGCTAGAGGAGCCTCATACATATTCACACAGAACATAGCCCAAGCGATCATCGGCATAACAGCTTTAGCATTCATAGCTCGGCTGATCTCGAAGACAGAGATGGGCGTATACACAACCATCATGCTCATCGTGTCTGCAGCGCAGATCGCAGCCACAGTAGGCCTCTCAAGCGCCGGAACAAAGTTCATAGCTGAACTCCAAGGAAAGAGCGATAGAGAAGCCTCAGCGGGAGTCGCCTACAAGATCCTCATCACAGCCTTCACAATCTCTATAGCTGTCGCGATTCTCATCTCAATATTCTCTAGAGAGCTCTCAATCTATCTCACTAGAGACATCGCATATGAAGGACTCTTCAGACTATTGCCGATAGTATCGATTCTCGCTGGGCCGATGCTCAACCTATCCGGCATCCTCCTAGGCTTAAAGAAGATAAAGCAACTCGCCGTCATCGGAATAGTATACTCGGCTGCTATGTGGGGGATATCGATACCGCTACTGGTCTTAGGCTATGGCCTCTACGGAATACTCTACGGCTTGATAGCTTCAGAGATCGTATACGTCACACTCTCTCTAGTATTGACAGTTAAGTGCCTAGGGCCTCCAACATTCAAATTCAAACTCAGGAGACTACTGAAGTTCTCATGGCCACTTTCGATAAGCGACTGGGCCAGCTTCGCCAACAACTGGTTCGACAGTGAAGCCATTTGGAAGAGCTGGGCAGCAAGCATAACGATGGCTATTTCTGCGTTATCGATGCAATACGTCTGGTACAACAAATTCCTACTCCCAATCTACATACTGGTAGGAGCCGCTGTCTATCTTCTAATGCTACGCGTTCTAAACGCTGGAAGACCTAGAGACTTCGCACTAATGAAACTCTATGTAGGCAAAAGATTCGAATTCACTGTCAACTTTCTTGAAAAGCTTCTCCTCACACATAGACGAGACTAAAATGATGGCACTACTTAGAATCAACAAAGATCGTAAGCTACGAATACTTTTCTTGATCATGGGACTTTACTACATCATAGTTGGGTCATCAATAATCCGCGACCCCTCTGCCAAGCTTGACTTCTTTGATGCAATTCATTTCATCGTTTTCCTAACGAGCATGACCTTATACTTGGCGGAATAGTTGCTTTAGCGCATAGCCTAGTGCTTTCATCCCCACAGAATTTTCGACGTGATAGTTTTGAGACAAAAGTTTCCGAAAGGCAGCCAGAAATCAAATTCAATCGGAAGGGTTTTGAGAAAACGATGTATCCAGACGTAAGAATCTCAGGCGTCCCGCAAGCCAAAGGCTCAAGCAGAACCGGATGAAGACCAATAAATGTCTAATTCTCCTAATAATAGAACCATCTTCCCTAAGAGGCTGGAGCTAGACCCTTTGCCCCCCACCTTGATTACTACCTATTCAAGAGTACACCTGTTCTTCAGAGGAAAGCTTTGGTTCTGGACAATTCTCATCTTCCTGGCGGTTCTAGCCCTTGTGACCCCGGTGAGGGAGCTCCCCGTTGTCACGATAAGAAGATTCATGACGTTACTCCTAATCTTCATACTTCCGGGCTACGTCATTGTCAGAACGCTTCTAACTGCGGAACGAGAACCCTTCACTCGGTTCTCCCTCTCCTTAACTGCTAGCACAACTATCACCGCTTCAATCTTCTTGGCCGCCTCTATTCCAGCATTAAAACCGGAGCCGTCAATCCTTCTCCTGTCTCTAATAACGATAATCACCATAGTCGCAGCCATTAGTTTCCTTAGCTCTCTCTTCAAAAAGTCGAGTGAGATAGCGTTATCCGCTAAACGAAGTAGTTACGCGATAATGCCGTGGCTCAAAGAGTACAGCTGGATTCTAGCCATCCTCTTATTGACGATCACCATAAGAGTGTTCTCTTGGCAAGTTGGGAATCGCGATTCATTCACAAGAGATGCAGATATGTGGTTCGTCTACGCTCTTGAAGACGGAAAGCTACTTGAAGGATACACCAGCATCTGGCATTATCTAGGGTTATCGACCTACTCCTACCCAATACTTTTCTCCGCGCTGGTAACCATGACCAAAACCCTAATCGAATTCTCTGCTTCACAATCCTTCTGGCTCACCATTCCCTTATCAATCATCCCCGTATCTTTCACGTACGTGATAGCACGGCAGACCTACGGTAGAACAGCCGCGATTCTATCCGCCTTCGCTCTCACGACCACACCCATATACATATTCGAAACCTTGCCCGGAACATTCAAAGCAAGAGCCCTATGTTACGCATTCATCGCAGCTGAACTCTACTGTGCGTTCAGAATACTTGAAAGAGCGACGAGCAATAGAAAAGGACACGTAATTCTCTTTCTCCTATTTGGGTCAGCCTCGATCTTCACCTATCGAGCATCACTCCCAATCAATCTTCTAGTAATAGCGTTCCTAACATCGTCGCTCCCAATAATGAGAAGGAGGACTATTCTTCGACTATTCTCGATCGCAATAGCTGTCGTCGGCTCCATCTTGTTCGCCTTCGCATATAGCACATACACCCCTTCATTCGGGCTGCTGGAGACATTCGCCTCCTCTCTGGCGAAGCAAGGACCCATCCTGCTCCTCGGAATCATAGGAGCGATATACGCGTTAAGAAGAGGAAGACCAACAGATTCTTTCATCGCCACCCCGTCTCTCATCATCCTAGCAGTCGCATTGGTCAACTGGAAAGCAGCGGACATATTACCCCTTCTCCTCGCGCCCCTCTCAGGTTTAGGGATCGTCCAAACTCGAATCCCGCTTGGCAGACAACTCAAGATGAAGGCTGGAATAAACTGGAAAGCCGTAGCCCTCATCCTTCTTACAGTTGGAATCTTGACCACATCCTTCAGCCTAACATATTACCCTCAAAGATGGTACTTGAAAGGCGAATCAAAGCTCTTCGACGAGATCGAAGAGATCAGAAACTTTCTCGCAGACCAACCTCATCAAAGAGGAGCAGTCACATATGGAACAAGCTATACCGGAATGTCCATTCTAGGAGCTCGATCAAGCATACTCTTCATCGGCCCGGAGCAATCGACCTTCGTGAAGGCATACGTCCTAAATCATCTAGCCATGTCAGACTTCGATCCTCGAATCATGGAGCACCCCGAGTCTATCTATGAATCCACACTTCAACTCCAATACTCGCTCTACTCATTAACCGGAGAAACGCTAGGCCGAATGTTGAAGACCTACTTCATCCAGTACCTTGTAATTGAAAACGATGCGTCCCTTCAGAAGTGGGAGCAGACTAACGCTCACTACATCAAAAGGATCTATTCAACCGACCACTACTCAGTATACCATGTTACAGAGACGGAATCAGAAATAGAAATGCTACATATCGTAGAGACACAGGTACCTGAAGACGCCAGATTGGCATCGCCATACTACCTCTCACCGTTCCTAAGCGAGCTACGCCAAAACTACATAAGAGATCAGCTTGAAGCAACTCTCAACTTCAACTACATTCATCTCCTCCAAAGAATATCCGGGGCGAAGCGGGGCATTGAAACTCTCAACGAGTTGGAAAGCAAAGTGAAAAACCTAAAGGAAGCATACTCAGACGCTGTCAAGCTCATCTCATTCGCATTGAAGAATAAACTGACCCACATCGTAACAGACTCCTCGCAGATGAGACTTGAACTTCTCAGCTTAGGTAGCGCTCTTATATTCTTAAGCGGCAACCTAAGCATCTTCGAGGTCTCCAAACGCGAATTTGGACAAGACGCATCAAAGCTTGTGAAGCCAGAGCCATTTACGTTGACAGTGAACATCTTCGAAGCAGATTCATTTGACGTAAACCGCTATGCGCTAACAGGTCCAGCGAATGACATCTCTATCGAGATAAGTTCAGAACAAATGCCTTCGGAATTAGGCAGGACGAACGAAGCGGGATCAGCATCATTTCAACTCCAACCCGGAACCTACGCCATCGAAGCTAGAGCGGGAGAACTATCAGCAACCCTCTATGTCATAGTGGACCATGACACCTTCCTCCCGATCATCTTACACCGCTGGAGAATCGATCCGATGCGAAACCTCTGGGCGCCGTACATAGGCGCCATATCCCTCTTAGCAGCCGCCTCATCTTACAAGATGCTTTTTAGAGCGAGCAAGGAGATAGAAGATTGAAATACCTAGATCAAAGATATATCGTTCTAATGAGTCGGTGAGAATCTTGAGGTCACAAACTGCGCTCATAACATTCATGATATTAGTTATGACTTCTTCGGTACTGTATGAATCAACAGTTACGCAAACATTCGGACAGACGATAGAGATCGTCCCGTCAACCATAGTCTCGCTCTATCAATCCAACTTAACCAAGATAAAGACCTACAGATGGCAGAGCGTCGACTGGATCGTCTACTACGGCAGCGACCAACAAGAAGTAGTCAACGCTATCCATTCCGAAGGAATGAAGGCGCTACTTTACGTAACGGCCTATCAGCAAGCTCCAGGATGGAGTCATCCCAACTTTTCGCAGAACTGGACGCAATTCGACGGAACCAACTACATTATGTCTCCATATACTGATCAATGGGGAGGCTTCTACAGGTTAAGCCCATACAGCCCGTACACAGACCTCATCCTACTTCCAAGCGTCGAATCCGCTGTGAGAACTGGAGCCGACGGCGTATTCCTAGACGCTCTCCTACTTCACCCGGATGCGGATAAGGGTCCATACGCGATGAACGCATGGTCGAATCAGTACAGCGGCTCGTCTTTCCAAGACTTCAGAGAAAGGTCGCTCCACGATGTTCTCATGCGCGTCTACAGCTTGATCAAAGGCATCAATCCGTCAGCCATCCTGATAGTGAATAACAATAACATATTCTCAGCTCCAGAAAGAGTGAAATACGCATCATCGATAGAAAAGTGGCAGGACGCGTCCGACGGCTTCCTCCTAGAGATAGTTGGAATAGACCCCTACGGCAACAATTTCCAAATCGCGGTCAACCTCCTGTTACAGGAGAGAACCATCTTTGGAGTGACCAAGCCGTTGTGGCTACTCTACTACTCGTTAAAAGACAGCTGCTTCGAGTACTTAGCCTCCAAGTCGACTGAATCAGGCTATGGGTTCTGGGCATACGACAAGTATATTCTGAAACCGAACCGAATAATCTACAACAAAGTTCCCGCCTACTGCTCGATTCGATCCAACGCCACCATCGCAAATTTCGAGTTCGACCGAGCTAGAAGACTGATAAACTTCACAACATCTAGAAGCTCAACCCTGACCAAAGCCAGCTGGGTAGAGACAGTAGTTCCAAAAGCGATACTTGATGGACCGCCTCTAGTATTCGTAGGCGAAGGCCCAGTAGCCTTCGACCTGCACAGCAACCAGACACATTACACCATGAAATTCAATGTAAGCTTCTCAGAATCCAACTCATGCAATGTAAGTGTTGGAGGAGGAAACACAATACCGGAATACTCAAACCATGCATTCTTACTCGCAGCAACTGTGGCAATTCTCGTCATATCGCCGAAGATACTCAAACGGAGAAGACGCGAAGTCTTAACCGTCTAGCCGAACGCCGACGTGGTTAATCGCCAAGCCATGGAAGGCAAGCGATAACTCGAGGATCCGAATGTCCATGTACGAGGCGAGGCTCAGCATCATCGAATCCTTGCTTCCAGAGAGCAAGGGCGAACAGTTCTAGACGTAGGCTGCGGGTCCGGACATTATACGAAACTCTTGGTCAAGAAAGGCTACAAAGGTATGTAGGCGGGATAGTGAAAAGGAAGATAAGGAAGAAACTAGAGACTACGTTCGGCGAGCCGTGGGACGAAAGAGAAAGAATAATCTACAAAGCCTATGAGAGAGCCAGAAGGCAATACTTCAGAGAAAGGGCGAGAAAAGAGTTTAGAAGACAGCGACCCATGGAGAGATGGCGGAAACTGCTATGCGGAATCGGCTATGTACGTCCAGATCAGACTCGCCTTGGAAACTGACAGCCATCTCGTTGGCAAACTACTAGAGCACGGTTATGATGTACGCTACGTATTATAAATAGGATTATTGTATGTTGTTGCTGGAGGATACCGGAGACACTGACATAGAAGATACTACGATAGTCTTAGGTGAGATATCTGTTTAGCAATAGGGTGCTCACGCTGGAAATAGAAAGATTAGCTTGTGCTATGGTCAATAATCTCGGGCTTTTAGATGCCTATGCTTTCCTGAAAAGGAGGCGTATCGGATCACAAGTAGCTATCATATTGTATCACAGAGTCTCCACCGTGAAGGACGACTGGTCTCTCGAGACTTTGAGTCCTCAAAGCTTTGAAAGGCAAATAAAATACTTCCGCGAGAATTACGAGATGTTGTCTCTTGAAGAACTAGCGCCATATGTCCATGAGCGCAAATCCTTGCCCAAGAAAGCGGTGGTTATCACTTTTGATGACGGCTATAGAGACAATTATCTCTATGCCTTCCCTATCCTTAGAAAATATCGTGCCCCGGCGACAATCTTTCTTGCGACGGGTCATATTGGTACGGCCAAGCTATTTTGGTGGGACAAGGTTAGATATGCCGTTCAGCATACTACACCTGAACGGTTAGAGCTAGGTAAATTTGGAAGCTATTCTTTGGAATCCGCTCTCGATAGGCGCCACGCTGGGTTTGCAATTACTGAGAAGCTAATGAACTTACCTGACGAAAGGAAGAACTCCCTGATAGAAAAGCTAATCAATGTGGCTGGAGTCGACATTCCCGATCGCTTAGGTAGGGAACTCATCTTGTCTTGGAACGAAGTAGTACAGATGAGCCGAGATGGGATTGATTTAGGTGCTCATTCAGTAACTCATCCCATTCTAACCAATATCCCTCTCGAGCGAGCGAGATGGGAAATCGTCCAATCAAAAAACGATATTGAGACGCGCCTTGGCAAACCAGTTAGCTTCTTTTCTTACCCTAACTCCATCTTTAACCCTGAAATAGTCAAGTTGGTTGAGCAGAGTGGCTTTGCTGGTGGCATCACAGACAATCCCGTATGGATTACCCATAGAGATAATCCTTACAAATTAGGTCGCATCGGGGCGGCCGAAGATTTTAACATATTTAAGGTCATGTTCTGCGGATTCTGGGGAGATCTACAGAGCATATTGGGTCGGGCGGAAGATAATTGGAAACAAAGTACAGCATAAGAACTTGTAAACGAGAAGATGAAATGAAGATTTTCGAGCTTTGGAAAGCAGTATATCCCGAAAGCAAACATGATCAAGAGGAGTGGCTCACGTGGTGGCGCTGGAAATATGAGAAAAATCCTGCAGGAGCTGGCAGGATATGGCTCGCTGAGCACGATGGCAAGATAGTGGGACAATATGGATTCATTTTTATGGACATAAAGGTTGGCGATAAAGTGTTAAAGGCGCTCCAAGGCGCGGACTCCATGACCCACCCGAACTATAGGCGCCAGGGCATTAATTTGACTTTGATAAGACATGCACTCGATGAAACCGGAGAAGCTGGATTCAATATCGCCACGGCGTTCCCGGTTCATGCATCTACATCTTATGCTATTCATATAAAGTCAGGTTGGTTCCATGTTGGCACTATGCAATTATTCTTTAAGCCACTCAATTGGAACAACGTTATTAAGGCAAAGGTCAAAAATAAGTGGCTACAGAGAGTTCTGGCGGTAGGGGGCCGCCTGATTTTCGACAAGATGCTTTTCAAGACCCATAATCCTCCCACCGTACAGGGTTTACACATCAACCGAGTCGCTTCCTTTGACGATCGAATCAACACATTGTGGGCAGAGACATCTACCCGCCACATGATAATGGTAGTGCGGAACGAGCGCTACCTAAATTGGAGATATAGTACCGCAAGACAGAATTATACTATACTTGTTGGCGAGAAAGCTAATAAAATTCTTGGCTACCTCGTGCTACGACATCAAATTGTGAGGAGCGGCATAGTGGTGAGCCACATTTTTGACCTAATAGCTGAATCAGAAGAGGTAATGCACGGTTTAGTTTCAAGCGCTGTTGAGAATTGCCGATTGAACAACGCGGACCTCGTGATTTACTCACTAATGGCAGGCAAGACTTATCGTCGGATTCTCAAAAGGAGTGGCTTTATATCAGTACCTTTCATTAAGGGCTTGGCGCTTGCTGCCTATTCTAGCTCATCGTCTATTCCGAAGGACTTTCTATCGGATCCTGAAAATTGGCTTGTTCAAATCGGAGACTCGGATATGAAGTGATATGACTTGGAGTTGGCATTAAAACGCAAAGTTGCTTTAGTGACGGCTCCCTCCAGGGAATTGGACACGCTATAGGTTTGATACTTACAAGATAAGGGGGCACGTTGTTATTAGACGTACTTGTAAATAGTGCAGAATGGTGAAGGATCGAACTCTCTAATATCACAAGGAACGTTGTGGGTCGATCGAGTTTTCTTCCTGGAAGGAGTAGCTTACCATGCCCAACATGTGAGCCTGCAACTTCAAGAGATGAACTAGAGGCAAAGCAAGGAGCAGTCGCACATCATTAGTCTCTTTGAAACCTGTGATCGCAGCCCTCAAATAGATGGCGCAAGGAGAGAGGAAGATGAGTAGCGGTACAAGAGAGAAGCTTCGGAACAATATTATGGAAATAGCGGTCGCCAGCCAATATAGCAATCGAGGAAGAATCTTCGTCGAGAAATCTGTAATATTCCTCGTGTTGAGCTTAGCAAACCACTTCCCGTACTCATACCATTTCCAAAGAAGATCTTTCATGCCCTCGGGATGATCGTGGTAGACAAACACTGAAGGGTCATACAGTATCTTGAACCCTCTCCTCCTCAAACGAGCATTCAACTCGGGATCCTCAGCCAACTCAAAACTCGAATCAAAGTTCCCAGTCGATAGAACCTCCGCTTTCTGATAAAGAGCATTCATAGTCGCTACGCTTTCAACTTCCCTTCTAGAACTAGACTTCTCGAAACCGAACATTCTATACTCCAAACTCCTTGAGACAAGGCTCCGCCTGAAACGTATAGCTCGACCGCCGACAGAAACCACGTCCCTGCTAGAGGAAGTCGCGGACACTAATCCAGAGAGCCAGTTCGGGGGAGCTACACAGTCGGAATCTATGAAAGCAACCGGCCTTCCTTTCGCAACCTCTACACCCCTCCTTTGAGGGGCTCCAACCCCTTCTCGCGACGGAGACAATTCCAACAGGACAGCGAGAAGCTATCTCAACCGTCTGATCCGTGGAGCCACCGTCTACAATGATCGTTTCAAAATCCTTGTAGTCCTGGTTTATCAAGGAGTCAAGCAATCTAGTGATAGTCCTCGCTGAGTTGAATGTTGGAATGACAACTGTAACAGCTGGATCCATCTATCGCATCCCTGCAGAACCTAAAGGAGCTTTGGAAGCGACGCTTCTAATAAGATTCAGGTTTCCATCTCTAACTACTTTCCAGTCATAGAACTTCACAGCATCTTCATAAGCATTTCCAGCCAGAGTCTCAGCTAGATCCTTTCTTACAATGATAGACTCGAGAGCATTTGCCAAGATAGTTGGAGAACGAGCCTCAACCAGTAACCCGTTGCGACCGTTCTCTATCATATCTCTTATCCCACAAACATTCGTCCCCACGATCGGAGTTCTACAGACCATCGCTTCCATCAAGACCCTCGGGTTGCCCTCCATCAAGGAAGGCAGAACAAACACGTCCGCTATCTGCATAAGCTTCAAGACTTGGTCACGGGACACAAAGCCAGTAAAGATAACGTCATTTGTCAACCCCTTCTCGGCGACAACTCTCTCCAAGCGATCTCTTTCCACGCCATCTCCAACAATCAGTAGGACAGCGTTTCCACCTCTATTCTTGAGGATATGAACCGCCTCAATAAGATCACCGACTCGTTTTATTCGGTGGAGTCTCCCAGCGTACATGACGACGTTCCTCCCCCGGATCCCATAACTCTCAGAAAGCCTACGCTTCTCATCACTACTCATAAAAGGGATTGAAGACAGATCAACGCCGTTCGAGATTATGACAGTAGACTTCGCTCCTTTTCGCCTCGCCTTCCTCTCAAGCGTCTCAGACGGTACCAACGTGACAGTCGAAAACCTTAAGACGACGCCTTCAACGATTTTAGCGAACGCTCCAGCAGTCCTCCTCCCAACCATGAGCATCTCCTCAGACCAGTCATACTCATAAGAGACGACAAGCGGAACTCTGAAGATTCTGGAGAAGATTGCTGCGTGAGGGCAACCAACCCCATAGCCTCTCACCACACGAATATTCCTGCCGAGCAGAGACAATGCAATGAACCCCTTTACGAAGTAGAATAGCCATCTCAAAGGACTTGAAGTCCATATGCCGCACGGAAAGTGTCTAACTCCATCAAAGAATTTTGAGTAGTCTTGGGTATCTTGAGTAATGAGAAGAACAGGTTCAAACGAGGTGTACGATTCAACGTCCAGCTTGATCTGATCGAAGCTCCCCTTCCTCAAGATCTGCTCGATCGATGCATCCGTTGAGTATG